>ENA-OQHP01000474-OQHP01000474.1-human-gut-metagenome-genome-assembly--contig:-NODE-474-length-12937-cov-2.140827_pt1 | contig 12937 bp, 17 predicted proteins | sample MGYA00242563_ERZ504717 | MGnify/ENA primary metagenome ERZ504717 (study PRJEB26092, sample SAMD00036212) | human gut metagenome | host: Homo sapiens | study: EMG produced TPA metagenomics assembly of...
AATTAATAAAAGGAGGCAGTAAAAATGCAAAATTTAAAAACGGAAAACTGTATTATGTTGTTGCTGGAGGATTAATAGACTGCCTCTGTATGATGTAACCAATTAACAGTACAGGTAATGAAAAAATACAGCAATAACGAGGTGCAAAAAATGAAAAGAAAATTATTAGGAATTATATTATCAGCAGTATTATTAACAACAACAGTTCTTACAGGTTGTGGAAGTGCTTCGGCAGAAAAAGACGGAAAGGTTTCAATAACAAATGTTTCCTATGACCCAACTAGAGAACTTTATACATCATATAATGAACTTTTTGCAAAACATTGGAAAGAAAAAACTGGTCAAGATGTTGAAGTTACTCAATCTCATGGTGGTTCTGGTAAGCAAGCTCTTGAGGTTGCAAATGGTCTTGATGCCGATGTAGTTACTTTAGCTCTTGAATACGATATAACTTCTATTCAAAAGGCAGGACTTATAAATGATGGTTGGATAAATAAATTTGATAAAGATAGTTCGCCTTATACATCAACAATTGTTTTCCTTGTAAGAAAAGGAAATCCTAAAAATATTAAAGATTGGGACGATTTAGTAAAAGACGGTGTCGGGGTTATAACTCCTAATCCAAAAACTTCAGGCGGTGCAAGATGGAATTATCTTGCAGCTTGGGCTTATGCCAATAAGAAATACAACGGTGATGAAACACAGATAAAGGATTTTGTTAAGAAACTTTACAAAAATGTTCTTGTACTTGATTCAGGGGCAAGAGGTGCAACAACTACATTTGTAGAAAACGGACAGGGCGATGTACTCCTTGCTTGGGAAAACGAAGCATATCTTTCAATTAAGGACCATCCAGACGATTATGAAATTGTTACACCAAGTATAAGTATACTTGCACAGCCTTCAGTAGCTGTTGTTGACGATGTAGTAGACAGACGAGGTACAAGAGATGTAGCGACTGAATATTTACAGTACCTCTATTCAGATGAGGCACAGAGAATAGCTGCTGAAAATTATTATCGTCCATCAAACGAAAATATTCTTAAAGAATATAGTGATAAATTTAATCTTAATGTAAATTTAGTTACAATAAAGGACTTCGGTGGCTGGGACGCCGTACAGGAAAAGCATTTTGCCGATGGTGGAGTGTTTGATGAAATTTATGAGAAAAAATAGGTGATGTAGTATGAGTAAAAGGAATAAAAGAGTAATACCTGGTTTTGGACTTTCAATGGGTGTAACTCTTACAATGTTAAGTATCATAGTTATAATACCATTAGCGTCATTAATAGTATTTACTGCTAATTTGAGTTTAAGCGAGATTATAGATGTTATTACAAAGCCGAGAGTTCTTGCTAGTTTTAAGGTTAGTTTTTTAACAGCTTTCATAGCATCAGCAATAAATGCTGTTATGGGTGTTATTCTTGCTTGGGTTCTTGTAAGATATGATTTTCCATTTAAGAGAGTTTTAGACGGTATGATAGAACTTCCATTTGCATTACCTACAGCAGTAGCCGGTATTGCACTTACTTCACTTACAGCTGACCAAGGTCTTATAGGTGGCATATTTGCTAAGTATGGAATAAAAATTGCCTACACAAGAATAGGTATAACAGTTGCACTTATTTTCGTAGGTATTCCATTTGTTGTGCGTTCTGTTCAGCCAGTTTTGGAAAAATTAGATTACTCCTATGAGGAGGCTGCTGGCGTACTTGGTGCAAGCAGATTTACAATATTCAGAAAAATTATTTTTCCAGAAATAAAGCCAGCTGTATTAACAGGTTTTGGTCTTGCTATGGGTAGATGTATTGGCGAATACGGAAGTGTAGTATTTATTGCAGGTAATATGCCATTTAAAACAGAAATTACACCACTTATAATTATGTCAAAACTTCAGGAATATGACTATGCTAGTGCAACAGCAATAGCACTTTTAATGTTAGTATTTGCATTTGCACTTTTATTCCTTATAAACTTTATACAAGCAAGGAATACAAAAATATTAAACGGAGGAAGATAAGATGAAGAAAAATGAATCAAAATTAGTTAAATATACATTAATCGCAATTTGTCTTATATTTGTTTTTTATTTCTTGTTCTTCCTTTATACATAGTCTTTGCAGAGGCATTCAGAGATGGAATTGAAAAATACAGAGAGGCTGTAACGGATAAATATACTATAAGTGCAGTTCTTCTTACACTTGAGGCAACAGTTTTTGCAGTTGTTGTGAATACTGTGTTTGGTGTATTTGCCTCTTGGGCGATTACAAAGTTTAATTTTAAAGGTAAGAAATTTCTTACAACACTTATTGACTTACCAGTTACAATATCTCCTATTATAGCCGGTTTAATATTTGTAACTTACATTTGGTAGACAGAGTATTTTATATCCTGCTTTACAGAGTATGGGAATTAAAGTTGTATTTGCTGTTCCTGGTATTATACTTGCTACAGTTTTTGTAACCTTTCCTTTTATATCAAGAGAACTTATACCAGTCTTGAGGCAGAGGGTACAGACGAAGAAGAAGCAGCAGCTCTTATGGGAGCAAGTGGTTTTACAATATTTAGAAAGGTTACATTCCCTCATATAAAATGGGCATTCCTTTATGGTGTTGTACTTTGTGCTGCAAGAGCAATGGGAGAGTTTGGTGCTGTTTCTGTACTTTCTGGTCACTTGAGAGGAAAGACAAATACACTCCCTCTCCATGTAGAGATACTTTTAATGAGTTTCAGTATGTGCCTGCTTTTGCAGTAGCCTCAATACTTGTAATGATGGCTGTTTTAATATTGATAATAAGAAGTGTCATTGAATACAAGGGAAAGAAGGAATGTTAAATGTATGTAGAATTAAAAAATATAAATAAAGTTTTTGGCGATTATAAAGCATCAAATAATGTAAATTTTGGAATTGAAAAGGGTAAGCTCGTAGCTTTGTTAGGACCAAGTGGTAGTGGTAAAACTACAATACTTAGAATGATAGCTGGTCTTGAACATCCAGATAGTGGTGATATAATAATTGATGGAAAAGTTGTAAACGATATTCCGGCAAGTAAAAGAGGAATAGGTTTCGTTTTCCAGAATTATGCCTTATTCAGATATATGACAGTATATGACAACATAGCTTTTGGTCTTAGAGTTCAAAAGGTAAGCAAGAAGAAAATTGATGAAAGAGTCAAGGAACTTATTAAGTTAATTGGTCTTGAAGGTCTTGACAATAGATTTCCTAGTCAGCTTTCAGGTGGTCAAAGACAGAGAGTTGCCTTTGCCAGAGCTTTAGCTCCAAATCCTCAATTACTTCTTTTAGATGAACCTTTTGCGGCTATTGATGCAAAGGTTAGACAGGAACTTAGAAGTTGGCTCAAGGAAATGATTGAAAAATTAGGAGTTACAAGTATATTTGTTACTCACGACCAAGACGAGGCAATAGAGGTTGCTGATGAAATTATAATTACAAATAAGGGTAGAGTTGAACAAAAGGGAAGTCCGGTTGAGATTTATCAAAATCCACAGACAGCTTTTGCTGCATCATTCTTTGGACAGACTTCTTTAATTGAAAACTATACAGGTTTCAGTACATTTGATGAAATTGAAAATGCTGAGTCAGCTATTTTAAGACCTGAATTTGTAAAGATTACAAAGAAAAATGAAGTTCAGAAATATAAAACTTCCGCAGCAGAGGGTGTTGTAGAAAGAGTTTCATTCAGAGGTAATAACATAGAACTTACAGTAAGATGCAAGGATAATGTTTTTACTGCTAGGCGTGGACTTGATGAAAACCCTATTGAGGCAGGAGAAAAGGTTGATGTATTTATTTATAGAATGTTTGTGACAGCTGGTGACAAGGCATATCTTATTGAAAATAAGGCATTAAACGAAAATTCAATGATTATTTAAAAAAGAGGAATATAATATGGCAGATTACAAGAATTTAAAAAGCGAAAAACTTAAAACAGATGTGCTTATTATAGGTGGCGGTACAGCTGGTTGTTATGCAGCTATTACTATTTCTGAAAAATCTCCAGAAACACAGGTTTTAATATGTGAAAAGGCTCATATTAAAAGAAGTGGTTGTCTTGCAGCAGGTGTAAATGCACTTAATGCTTACATAACAGAGGCAGAAAGCCACAGGATTATGTAGACTATGCAAAGAAAGATGCAGACGGCATTGTGAGAGAAGATTTACTTCTTACAATGAGTGAAAGACTTAATGCTGTTACAGCAAGACTTGAAGAATTGGGCCTTGTAATATTAAAAGATGAAAATGGAAAGTATGTTACAAGAGGAAATAGAAATCTTAAAATTAATGGCGAAAATATAAAGCCTATAATAGCAGAGGCAACTAATTCCTGTCCGAATGTAAAGGTACTTAATAGAGTTGATATTATTGACTTTGCAGTAAAGGATAACAAGGTTATTGGTGCTTACGGTATTGGTATTGAAAACGATACTTTCTATACTATTGAGGCAAAGGCTGTTATTGTTGCCACAGGTGGTGCATCTGGTCTTTACAAACCTAACAATCCAGGATTTTCAAGACACAAAATGTGGTATCCACCATTTAACACAGGTGCTGGCTATGCTATGGGTATAAAAGCCGGAGCAGAAATGACTACATTTGAAATGAGATTTATAGCATTGAGATGTAAGGATACAATAGCTCCAACTGGTACACTTGCACAGGGTGTTGGTGCAAAGCAAGTAAACTCTCTTGGAGAAGTTTACGAAACAAAGTACGGTCTTACAACTTCTGAAAGAGTTTACGGAACAGTAAATGAAAATATTGAAGGTAGAGGACCTTGCTATTTAAGAACAGAGGCATAAGCACGAACAAGATGAAGATTTGAAAAAAGCCTATTTAAATATGGCACCATCTCAGACTTTAAAGTGGATAGAAAGTGGCAAAAATCCTTCAGAACAAAATGTAGAAATTGAAGGTACAGAACCTTATATTGTAGGTGGTCATACAGCAAGTGGCTACTGGATTGATACAGAAAGAAGAACTACTGTAAAGGGTCTTTATGCTGCCGGAGATGTAGCCGGTGGTGCACCTCAGAAGTATGTAACAGGTGCTTTAGCAGAGGGCGAAATCGCTGGTCTTACTGTACTTAAAGATATTAAAAACTTAAGGCAGAAGAATTATCTGAAAATGATGTTGAAAATCATAAGAATGAAGTTTTAAAATTCTTAAATGGCGAAAACAGCAGATTTACAACAGAACAGATTGAAGAAGCTATGCAGACAGTTATGGACTCTTATGCAGGCGGTATTAAAACAAACTATCGTTTTAATGAAAAACAGCTTAAAATAGCTGATGAAAAAATTAAACAGCTTTATAGCTTGTCAGAAAATCTTGTAGCAAGTGATTTTCAGGAACTTATGTATATATATGAGTTAAGAGAACGACTTGTTGTTTGCCGAAGTGTAATTGCTCACTTAAAGGCAAGAAAAGAAACAAGATGGCATAGTTTTGCTGAAAACCTTGATTATCCAGAAAAGGATAATGAAAATTGGAATAAGTATGTTAATTCAAAACTTGAAAATGGCGAAATAAAAATCATTCTTAGAGATATTGTAGAAGGAGGTACGACTTATGAGCATAATAATTGATAAAAACAAATGTGTAGGCTGTAAGAAATGTAGTGTCGTATGTCCTGGTAGCCTTATTAAAACAGACGAAAATAATAAGGCATACATAAAATATCCAAAGGACTGCTGGGGTTGTACTTCTTGTATAAAAGAATGTAAGGCCCATGCAATAGGTTTTTATCTTGGAGCCGATATTGGAGGTATGGGCAGTCTTGTTCATACTGAAAAAAGTGGCGATATATTAAAGTGGGTTATTGAATCTCCAGACGGAAATGTCAGCGAGATAGATATAAATCAGAAAGAATCTAACAAATATTAAGAATTGGAGGTAGTAAAAAATGAGCGAATTATCACATCTTGATGAGCTTGAGGCAGAAGCCATATATATTATAAGAGAGGTTGCGGCGGAGTGCGAAAAACCAGTTATGCTTTATTCAATAGGTAAGGACAGTTCAGTTATGCTCCACCTTGCTATGAAAGCATTCTATCCTGAAAAGCCACCTTTCCCATTTATGCACATTGATACAACTTGGAAATTTAAGGATATGATTAAATTCAGAGATGACACAGCTAAAAAGCTTGGCATTGATATGATTGTATACACAAACGAAGACGGTGTAAAGCAAGGTATTAACCCATTTGACCATGGTTCAGCTTATACTGATATTATGAAGACACAGGCACTTAAACAGGCACTTAACAAGTACGGTTTTACAGCTGCCTTTGGTGGTGGTAGAAGAGATGAAGAAAAATCTCGTGCAAAGGAAAGAATTTTCTCTTTCAGAAATGAAAACCATGCTTGGGACCCTAAGAACCAGCGTCCAGAAATGTGGAAGTTATACAACACTAAAATTGAAAAGGGCGAAAGTATGAGAGTTTTCCCTATTTCTAACTGGACAGAAAAGGATATTTGGCAGTACATAAAGAGAGAAAATATTGACATTGTACCTCTTTATTTTGCAGCTGAAAGACCAGTTGTTGAAAGAGATGGTAACATCATTATGGTTGATGATGACAGATTCCGTCTTAAAGAAGGCGAAAAGCCAGTTTACAAGTCAGTAAGATTTAGAACACTTGGCTGTTATCCATTAACAGGTGGTGTTGAATCTACAGCGACAACATTAGATGAAATTATTGATGAAACATTAAGTGCAGTTTCTTCTGAAAGAACTTCAAGAGTAATAGATAACGAAGCTGCCGGTAGTATGGAACGCCGTAAGAGGGAGGGTTATTTCTAAAATGAAAGGATTACTTAAATTCATAACTTGTGGTAGTGTAGATGACGGAAGTCAACACTTATCGGACATATTTTATACGACTCAAAGCTCCTTTATACAGACCAGGAAAAGGCCCTTGAGCTTGATAGTAAAGTAGGTAGCAGAGGTGGTAAGATTGACTACTCACTTCTTTTAGACGGTCTTATGGCTGAAAGAGAACAGGGTATTACAATTGATGTTGCTTACAGATATTTCACAACAGACAACAGAAGTTTTATTGTTGCTGATACACCAGGTCACGAAGAATATACAAGAAATATGGCGGTTGGTGCATCTTTTGCAGACCTTGCTGTAATTCTTATTGATGCTACACAGGGTGTTCTTGTTCAGACTAGACGCCATGCAAGAATTTGTAAGCTTATGGGTATCAGATACTTTGTTTTCGCTGTAAATAAAATGGACCTTGCAGGTTATGACGAAGAAGTATTTAACAAAATTACTGGTCAGATTGAAGAACTCAAGAAAGAACTTCTCTTGAAAATGTTCAAGTAATTCCTCTTTCTGCTACAGAGGGCGATAATGTAACGGTTAAGTCTGAAAATATCCCTTGGTACAAAGGCGAGGCTCTTTTACCATATCTTGAAAATATTGATGTATCTGAAAAGAATGAAGAACAGGGTTTCTATATGCCAGTTCAGAGAGTTTGCCGTCCAAACCACAGCTTCAGAGGTTTCCAGGGTCAGATTGAATCAGGTAGCATTAATGTAGGCGATGAACTTATAACATTACCAAGTAATGAAAAGGCTCATGTAAAGGAAATCATTGTAGGTGACAAGTCTTCTGATACTGCTTTCAAGGGTCAGCCTGTTACAATTACACTTGATAAGGAAGTTGATGTTTCAAGAGGTTGCGTACTTGTAAAGGGTACTAATCTTGCACCTTATGGCAAGCTTGCTGTATCACTTTTATGGATGGACGATGAACCTTTATATCCTGGTAAGGACTATATTGTAAAGCTCGGTACAAAGTCTATTCCTGGTGTAGTTGAAAAGATTAACTATGCTGTTGATGTAAACACAGGGGAACATATTAAGGCTGAATCATTAACTAAGAATGGTATTGCACTTTGCGAAATTCAGCTTGCTGAACCTATTGTTGCAGACAAGTTTGAATACCATAAGACATTAGGCGAACTTATTCTTATTGATAGAGTTTCAAATATGACATCAGCTTGTGGTGTTGTTGAAGATTTAAGCGAAAAGGCTGGTTCTTTCTCTGATAGAGCATCATTTAAGAATGGTGATTTAGAGGCAAGAGGCGATATTTTTGAAGAATTCTATTATAGTGTAGAAGTTTATCTGTATTAAAGTATCAGCCAGTTAAGAATACATACACTATTGGTGATGAAATTCCAACAGAGGGCGAAAGCTACAAGTATCCTGATACATTCGATATTATTGTACTTCGTGACGGCGTTGCTGTTAGTATAAGAGATAAGAAGATTAAGGATATTGTTGAAGTATCTCAGTATAAGTATGAAACACTCCAGTTGTAAATGGTAGAGGTTTTGAAATAAAGGTTAATTCACAGGAAGATGTAGAAAACTTCCTTAAAGAATATAAGGACTCAGAGGGTTCTAGCCAGTTCTTTAGCAAGTGGATGAACTTTGATACTTACAGAAAGGTTGCTTTAAAGGCATCTAAATAATATTCTAAAGGAGAACATCTTTAAACAGGTGTTCTTTTTTTTGTGTAAAGTAAAATGCAGAAAAAAGGGCATATTAATAAAAATTGAAAAAATTTAGAATTTAGTTTTTGTATTACAATTATTACCAAAAATTGACACATTAGCTATATAATTTGCAGAAATTTAACAATTATGCTTGACCTGTGTCGAAAAAATCAATCTAATTGTTTAGTAAGTAAAATTTAATATTTTTAAGGGAGGAACGACCTATGTTTGAAAAGCTTTTTAAGCTTAAAGAACACAACACAGATGTTAAGACGGAAATTCTTGCAGGTATTACAGTCTTTATGACAATGGCTTATATACTTGCAGTAAACCCTAACATCTTATCAGCGACAGGTATGAATTCAAATGGTGTATTTATTGCTACAGCACTTTCAGCCTTTTTGGTACATTACTTATGGCGTTATTTGCCAATTATCCATTTGCCTTAGCACCAGGTATGGGACTTAACGCATACTTTGCCTATACTGTAGTTCTTGGTATGGGTTACAGCTGGGAAATAGCTCTTTCAGCTGTATTTGTAGAAGGTGTTATCTTCATTTTATTATCTGTTACTAACATTAGAACTGCAATCTTCAATGCTATTCCTTTAACATTAAAGACAGCTGTTTCTGTTGGTATTGGTCTTTACATTGCAATTATTGGTTTAAAGAATGCCAATATTGTAACTAATGGATTATCACTTTTCTCTGTTGATGGCTATGTAGCAGCCAATAATCTTACAGCCGATAGTGTAGGTATGCACGATGTAGGTATTACGGTATTACTTGCGATTATCGGTACTCTTATTACAGGTATTTTAGTTGCTAAGAATGTAAAGGGTAATATCCTTTTAGGTATTCTTGCTACTTGGATTTTAGGTATTATTTGTCAGGTTGCTGGCTTATATATTCCTAATCCAGATGCTGGTTTCTATTCATTAATTCCTAGTGGCATCGTTAGCTTTGCTTTAGGCGATATTAAGGAAGTAGCATTTAAGATTAGATTTACTGATGTTATTTCAGGCAAAGACAACCTTGTAAACTTTATCGTAGTTGTATTTGCATTCTTATTTGTAGACTTATTTGATACAATCGGTACTCTTATTGGTGTATCTTCTAAGGCTGGTCTTTTAGATAAAGACGGTAAACTTCCAAAGATTAAGGGTGCATTACTTGCAGATGCTATTGCTACTACTTTTGGTGCTGTTTTAGGTACATCAACAACTACTACTTATATCGAAAGTGCATCAGGGGTAACAGAAGGTGGTAGAACTGGTTTAACAGCTTTAACTACTGCAATCTTATTTGGTTTAGCATTATTCTTCTCACCAATTTTCCTTGCTATTCCTTCATTTGCAACTGCTCCAGCACTTATCGTTGTTGGTTTCTATATGGTAACTAACATTGTTAATATTGATTTTGCTGATGCTTTTGAGGCTATTCCTGCTTACATTTGTATGATTGCTATGCCTTTCTTCTCTAGTATTTCAGAAGGTATTTCAATGGGTGTAATTTCTTACACAGTTTTACATCTTGTAAACAGAAAAGAAAATAAGAAAATTAGTATCTTAATGTATATTTTAAGTGTATTATTTATTCTTAAATACTTCTTACTTTAATTTGTGGCTTGACATAAAAGCTATCGGATTTATATTTCGTAAAAATCCCACTTTTCTTTAATTAGGAAAGAGGGATTTTAGTATAAGCATATATAAAAAGGCTCACTCCCTGTTTTGGTTGGAAGTGGGCCTTTTTAAGTCATCGGATTTATTTATTTTCTGTGTCGACAGTTTCTTTAATTACTTTTGCTTCCATATTTTTAGGTAAAATAAGGTTTAATACAATAGCTACAATGAAAACAACAGCAACACAGTTTTCAGAAAATACATTTTCAATTATCTGTGGGAATATGCTGAAGATTTCTGGTACTTGAGTAAAGCCAATACCAATACTTAATGAAAGAGCTGCAATTGTAATATTTCTTTGAGAATAACCACAACCACTAATCATCTGTAAACCACTAATAACTATATTACCAAACATCATAAGAGTACAACCACCTAATACAGCATCAGGTAAAGTTGCAAGTAAAGAACCGAAAATAGGGCAGAACCCAGCAAGAATCATAATTATAGCACCGGCAGCAATAGCATATCTATTAACAACCTTAGTCATTGCTATAAGACCTACATTCTGGCTAAATGATGTAATAGGAAGACAGCCAAAAACTGATGAAAGGGCACTAATGAAACCATCACAGGCAATAGAGCCGGAAGTTTCTTTTACTGTAGCATTACGATTAAGACCAGTTGCAGCAAGGGCTGATGTATCGCCAATAGTTTCAGTAGCAGACACAAGGAATATTAATGTTACGGAAATAATAGCATTAATATTAAATTCTGGCTTAAATGGCATAATAGATGGTAATGTAACTATTGATGTGCTATTTAAAGCAGAAAAATCAACTACACCCATAAATATAGCAACAATATAGCCTACAATAAGACCGAACAAAACAGAAAGCTGTTTCCAATATGATTTAGCAAAGATATTAAATAAGATACAGCATAACAAAGTAACAGAACCTAAAATCCAGTTAGTGACAGAACCAAATTTTCGCTACCACTACCACCACCGAAAGATGCTGCACCTACAGATAACAATGAAAAACCAATAGCTGTTACAACACTAGCAGAAACAATAGGAGTAATAAGTTTAAGCCAGTATTTAGCCAAAAGACCTAAAACACCCTCTATTAAACCACCGACTAATACTGCACCTACAATGGCGTTATAACCATAAGTTGGACCTACAAAACACATAATAGAAACAAAAGTGAAACTGATACCCATTACAATAGGAAGACCAGAACCGATTTTCCAAAGAGGAAAAAGCTGTATTAAAGTACCAATACCTGCAATAAGCATAGCACTTTGAATAAGCATAGCACTTTGTTCACTAGATAAACCACAAGCTCCAGCAACAATGAATATAGGGGCAATATTTGCAACAAACATTGCTAAAATGTGCTGTAAACCAAATGGAATAGCCTGTTTAACAGGGATTTTACCGTCAAGACAATAAATATTGTCTGTTGAAGAATTATTCATTTTTTAATTTCCTTTATATTTAATTTTTATTGCTCGTGGAATACAACAGTACCACTAGATGCGTCCATACTATCTACAATAGCAAGGGATTCTAAGTGATAACCAAGGTTTCTGATAATTCTACCACCAGACTGAAATCCCTTTTCAATAGCAATACCGATACCTTCAACTGATGCACCGGCCTCTAATACAATAGAAATTAAGCCCTGTAATGCACAGCCGTTTGCAAGGAAGTCATCAATAATTAAAACATGGTCATCAGGTGAAAGGAATTTTTTAGATACAATAACCTGATTTTTACACTTGTGAGTAAATGATTCAACTTCAGCGATATACATTTCGCCCTCAATATTAATACTCTTAGTCTTTTTAGCAAATACAACAGGGGCATTAAAATATTTTGCAACAATACAGGCAATACCAATACCTGATGCTTCAATAGTCAAAATTTTGTTAATAGGCTTATCTTTGAAACGACGCTTAAATTCTTCGCCCATTTGTTCAAAAGATGAATATCCATCTGATGATTAAGGAAACTGTCTACCTTTAAAACATTTCCCTCTTTCACAATACCGTCTTTAACGATACGCTCTTCTAAAAAATTCATTTTTGCTTTCCTCCGTTTGTTGTTTACAGTTTAGGATTTTTGATGTAAACGAAATAATATTATAAAAAATATGGTAACAAATTTTTGTGTTTTTGGCAATATAAAAATGAAGAAAAAACGAATATTTTGTCAAAAAAATAAGAACTCGTATAAATTTTTAAATAATTTGGATAAAATTTCTTAATTTAATAAATTTTTTGACTATATACACATAAGAGTTAAAAATAAATCTTTAAATATAATAATTTTAAATAAATTTACACAAAAGGAGCTAGTTAATAAAGATTAATAACTTTATTAACTAGCTTTTATATATTAAAAATATTAGTTTATAAAGTATTTTCTATACTTTAATATATTTTCTATATTATGTTCTTTTATAATATTTTTTAAGTTTCCGAAATTATAAGTGGCAAGTGCATATTCTCTAATTCGTTCAAATAGGTATCTATCTTCGTCATTATTGAATATAACAATGTTTTTTGCTATATCCCAAGCCTTAGATTCTCTATATATAGATTTTTTTTAATAATACTACACATTCCTCTAAGTCAGAAGGAAGATTTTTTATAAAAGTCAGCTTTTTCAATATCTATATCATACTCAACTAGCTTATCAACAATGTTAGTTAGTATATTTGCATACTCTTCTTTTGATGCATAAACATCTGGATCCAGAATATGACCT
>ENA-OQHP01000475-OQHP01000475.1-human-gut-metagenome-genome-assembly--contig:-NODE-475-length-12930-cov-1.471296_pt1 | contig 12930 bp, 27 predicted proteins | sample MGYA00242563_ERZ504717 | MGnify/ENA primary metagenome ERZ504717 (study PRJEB26092, sample SAMD00036212) | human gut metagenome | host: Homo sapiens | study: EMG produced TPA metagenomics assembly of...
AAAAGAGGCTGGCCTTTGGATTGGCTGCAGGACTTTGGCAGCCTGTATAACAGTTCCTGTTTATGGAGCAAGCCGTAAAAAAATCACATCTATTCACTGACGATCAAGGCGGATATTGAGGCAGATACAGATTATGGCGATGAGACGATTGAAATTGAAAGCAGCAGCAGCGTTACAATGTAGACGGTTATGAGGTAATGAACGAAGGGTTTGGATGGACGGAGGATACGGTTCCGGAAATCCGGATTATGCTTACTGCCAATGACGATTATTATTTTACATCTCTTGGAACGGATAAGATTACCCTGAAGGGTGGAGCTGAGTTTAAAAAGGCTACCAGACAGGATTCCAGTGAAACACTGCTTTTGGATGTTACCCTTCCTTCCATGCAGAATTCCTTAAAGGATATGGAAGGCGTAACGCTTTCTCAGGAAGGGATTGCGTCATGGCCTGTCATCGGCACAGCGGGAAGTTATGAAGTGAGAGTATACAGGGGAGATAAAATTGTAGGAGCTTCCCTGACAACGGAGACAAACAGCATCAACTGCCGGGAGCGCATGTTAAAGCCAAATGAATCTTACATGGTAAAGGTCCGTGCTGTGAATAAGTTTGATCCGACCATTAAGGGCGAGTGGGTTTCCTCCAACACTATCTATGTAAATGGTGGGCAGGCCGCTGCCTTCCGGGAGAATCCGGATGGTGCAGGAGTAGAGGGAGGATCAGGAGCAGCCGGTGAGTGGAAACAGACAGAAGACGGAAGATGGTGGTATGATCAGGGAGACGGAACGTATCCTGCCGGAGGCTGGCTGGAAATTGGACATAAGTGGTATTCTTTGACGCAGAGGGCTATATGCAGACAGGATGGATTCCCTGGAATGAAAAGGAGTATTATTGCTCTGAAAATGGAGATATGCTCACAAACTGCATTACTCCGGATCATTATCTGGTAGGAGAGGACGGAGCCAAAATTGCTCAGTAGAAGAGAGGCGGCTGTCAACAAAAATGGAACATCAGGTGCAGCAGGAGGAAGCTCCGGCCGCGCCTTTTTCCTTAAAGCGTTTACAAAACAGGCAAGAAGCAAGTGAGGTAACAGAAAATGGATAAATGGAAGAATTGGGAACAGAAGTTGATCGAAGCAGTCGATACAGAATATTCCTACCGTCTGGCAAAGAGGATGGAGGAACCAAAAACCAATCCTGTACTGGGATACCGGACTGCCGGATCCAAAGCAGAGCTTGAGACCGGGGATATTCTGTTTGAGGAAATGAAGCGTCTGGGGCTTTCGGATGTGCATAAGGATAAGATCTGCGTGGACAGCTGGGATTTCCACCATGCAGTGCTGCGCTATAAAGACCGTGAAGGAAAGGAGCATGAATTTCAGCTGGGAGCATACCAGACAGAGTTTCATACAGAAGGCTTTCAGAAGTTTTTCCATGGTATATCTGGGCCGGGGAACGGCAGAACAGTATGAAAATATAGATGTCACAGGCAAACTGGTCCTCATTGATATCAATCAGAGAGAAGAGTGGTGGATCAATTTTCCGGTCTATCAGCTCATTTAAAGGGAGCGGCGGCTCTGATCGCAGTTCAGGATAACGGATATGGGGAAATACATAATACGGCCTTAAATGCGCAGGATATCGCAGGACCGAAGGAGGCTGCTGCTTTTTCTATTTCTCAGGCGGACGCAGCTGTGCTCAAAGCAGATCTGGCGTTGGCGGCAGCGGAAGGACACCGGGCATATGGGGAGACAACGGTGCTGTTTGACGCCTGTTCTTCGGTCATCAGAGATCAGGAAACCTTTAATATTGTAGGAAGCATCCCAGGGCGTGAGACGGATTCCATGATCCTGCTATCGGCCCATTACGATTCCTATTTACGGGCTTTCAGGATGATAATGCGGCAGTTGCATGATGTTTGGCATTGCAAGGGCTATTTTAAGACAGGATATAAGCCGAATAAGACGCTGGTGTTCTGCGCGCTGGCTGCGGAGGAGTGGGGCGTAGTGAATTCCAAATATGACTGGTCTGCCGGAGCCTATGAGCAGGTCTTCACAGCCCGGCCGGAATGGCAGGGAAAGGTGTTTGCAGACTTAAATTTCGAACTTCCGGCTCATGCTCACGGCCCGAAAGACGGAGTGAGGTGTACATATGAATATGCTTCGTTTATGGAAGAATTTGTAAAACGCATTAACAACATACCGACTGCTTATCCGGAAGGGCTGGAAGTGGTATATCCCATCCAGACCTGGTCAGATGATTTTTCCATGGCTATTGCGGGAATCCCGTCTATGGTAAATGAATTTAGTGCGGGAGAGTTTATGGAGACCCATTACCATTCCCAGTTTGACAATGAACAGTATTATCAGGAGGACGTATTCCGTTTCCACCATGAGCTCTATGGCAGACTGGTACTTGCCATTGACCGGGCGGCAGTGGTTCCGCTGGACTTTGGACGATTGTTTCAGGCAGTAAAAGCCAGTGTAGACCCGGATATGTGCGGCAGAACCGGAGCCGGTGAGGAAGAACTTTTAAAAAAGCTGAACCGGGCAGGGAAACTGGCAGAAGATTTGTACGACAGAGTAAAGGCTGTGAACCACAGATATGGTGAGCTTTTGGAAGCTGATAGGGAGAATGGACAGGGGGAAGGAACAGAGAACGATCTGCGGAAATTAGAGCGCTGCTGCCGGGAGTTTAACCGCCGCCTGCTTTATATATTCAGAAAGGAACAGGATTATTTTGTGCGTTTGAACTGGCATGACGAAGTGCTGTTTCCTCAGGAAGCAGCAGGAAGCAATCTGGAAGCTATTTACAAGGCACTGGATTGTCTGCGCCAGGGAGATGCTCAGGGCAGTCTGGATGCCGTATATGGGATTGACAATAATCGTTATGCCTTCCAATTTGACCGTGAGGTGTTCAGGTATTTTACGGAATATGTGCTTAATCAGCCGGCAGACCGGCTGAAATGGGGAGCAGGACGTATCATACGCCATGAAATCTGTTTGAACTTGTGACTGATCTGAAGAACGCTCAGGAAACAGTTGGAGGCCATGGGCAGATCTGAAGAATGAATATGAGAGACTTCTTAAGGTAGCAGGAAACCAGGAACAGTGCTACCGGGATGATATCCGGTATATGGAAGCTTCTGTGGAAAAGCTGATCGGACAGATGGAAGAGTGCCTGAAGGTTTTTGACAGGGAGGTGCAGTTTTCGTAATATGGAAAGTGATAAATTATACAGGGTAAAAAAGAGGATCTGCCAGGCTTCAGGAGCTTTTGGTGGAATGTTTTTCTGGAGATCCTCTGTACTGCCAGCTGATCCCGGATCAGGAAACAAGAAATAGGCTGCTTCCGGAGCTGTTTGAATGCGATCTCACGGAATTTTTTGAAACCTGTGAAATTTTTGCGGAAAGTCCTGATATGAATGCTCTGTTGGTCGTATCAGATGAATCGGAACCCTATAATCCTCTGACCTTTTATCTGGCAGAGGCCTGGGCCGGCCTGAGAACGGACGAGTATCTGATAAAAGAAGATCCCAGTTTAAAGACACTGTGGAATTTTGTAAAAGGGCGGGATTATTTAAATTCCCGCTGGACCGATCAGCTTCATCAGGAGGAACGCCTTCATGTGATCTATCTGGCAGTACGCCCCACTATGCAGCACCACGGCTGGCGGCTGTTCTCATGGAAGAGGTGATCGCATACGCTCAGTCTCATCACCTGATGGTGTCTCTTGAAACACATAATCCGGCCAATGTTCCCATGTACGAGCATTTCGGCTTTAAGATCTTTGGAATTGTACAGAAAAACTTTGACCTTAAGCAGTACTGCATGATCCGGGAATTCAGGTAGAAGATAAATGCGGTATAACCTTTGATTATACAGGCAATTCCAAAATTGTATATTTGCAAATACAAAAATTCAGACAGAACGGTTGAAATACACCCCTTTATGAGATATGATAAAAAGAAATTGTCAGCGACAGGAAAGATATAACCTGAGTGAATAGTAATAAAGGGGGAATGCTGGAATGGATTATAATGTAACTCTGATTCCCGGAGATGGGATTGGTCCTGAGATTGTAAGAGAAGCCAAAAAGGTGATGGATCGTGTGGGAGAAGTATATGGTCATTGCTTTCAATATAAAGAGATCCTGATGGGCGGCTGTTCCATTGACGCATATGGAGTGCCCCTTACAGATGAGGCGATGGAGACTGCCAGAGAGAGTGACGCAGTCCTTTTAGGAGCAGTGGGAGGAGATGTGGGAAATTCCCGCTGGTATGATGTGGCACCGGATAAGCGTCCTGAGGCAGGGCTGTTAGCCATCCGCAAGGGACTGGGACTCTTTGCCAACATCCGTCCGGCCTATCTCTACAGCCAGCTTGCAAAGGCCTGTCCCTTAAAGGAAGAAATCATCGGAGACGGCTTTGACATGGTGATCGGTGAGGGAACTCACGGGAGGCTTGTATTTCGGAGCACGTCATACAGAAGAGGTAGACGGGGTTATGACAGCCGTGGATACCCTTACCTACAATGAGAAGGAAATCCGCCGTATTGCGGTAAAAGCCTTTGATATCGCCATGAAGCGGCGCAAAAAGGTTACCAGCGTGGATAAGGCCAACGTGCTGGATTCCTCCAGGCTCTGGAGAAAGGTAGTGGAGGGAGTGGCAAAGGACTACCCGGAGGTAGAGCTGTCCCATATGCTGGTGGACAACTGCGCCATGCAGCTGGTGATGAATCCGGGGCAGTTTGACGTGATCCTTACGGAAAATATGTTTGGCGATATTCTTTCCGACGAAGCAGCATGATCACAGGCTCTATCGGTATGCTGTCCTCCGCCAGCTTAAATGAAACCCGCTTCGGCCTTTATGAGCCAAGCCACGGCTCCGCGCCGGATATTGCGGGAAAGGATCTTGCAAACCCCATTGCGACGATACTTCTGCCGCAATGATGCTGCGGTATTCCTTTGACCTGGATCAGGAGGCTGATGCAGTGGAGGAGGCAGTCCGCCAGGTACTGGAGGACGGATACCGCACAGGCGATATTATGGCTGAAGGCTGCAAAAAGGTGGGTACCAGAGAAATGGGCGATCAGATTGCAGCGCGCATCTGCCGGACAGAGGCTTAAATACAGAAATAACCCCATAAAAGGAGATCGGACATATGAAAAGTGATGCAGTAAAGACCGGTATGCAGCAGGCGCCTCACCGCTCCCTGTTTAATGCCCTTGGAATGACGGAAGAAGAGATGAAAAAGCCATGGTGGGTATTGTAAGCTCCTACAATGAGATCGTGCCGGGCCATATGAATCTGGATAAAATTGTGGAGGCTGTAAAACTGGGCGTAGCCATGGCAGGAGGTACTCCGGTGGTGTTTCCGGCTATTGCATCTGCGACGCATTGCCATGGGCCATATCGGCATGAAATATTCTCTGGTAACAAGAGACCTGATTGCAGATTCTACAGAGTGCATGGCGCTGGCCCACCAGTTGACGCCCTTGTTATGGTTCCCAACTGCGATAAAAATGTACCGGGCTTCTGATGCTGCAGCCAGGATCAATGTGCCTACCGTATTTGTCAGCGGCGGCCCCATGCTGGCAGGCCACGTAAAGGGACACAAGACCAGTCTTTCCAGTATGTTTGAGGCAGTGGGTGCCTATACAGCCGGAACCATTACCGAGGAAGACGTAAAAGAATACGAGAGAAAAACCTGCCCTACCTGCGGCTCCTGCTCCGGCATGTATACAGCTAACAGCATGAACTGCTTAACAGAGGTTCTGGGAATGGGGCTTAAGGGCAACGGAACCATCCCGGCTGTTTACTCCGAACGTATTAAGCTGGCAAAGCACGCCGGCATGCAGGTTATGGAGATGTACCGCAGAAATATCCGACCAAGGGATATTATGACAAAAGAAGCCTTTATGAATGCTATGACTATGGACATGGCCCTGGGCTGCTCCACCAACAGTATGCTCCATCTTCCGGCCATTGCTCATGAGGCGGGCGTGGATTTAAACGTGGATATTGCCAATGAGATCAGCGCCAGAACCCCGAATCTCTGCACCTGGCTCCTGCAGGCCCTACCTATATGGAGGACTTAAACGAGGCCGGAGGCATCTATGCGGTGATGAACGAGATCAGCAAGAAGGGACTTTTAAATCTGGACTGCATGACCGTAACGGGAAAGACCGTGGGAGAAAATATAAAGAATTGTCCAAACTTAAATCCAGAGGTGATCCGCCCGGTAGAAAATCCCTACAGCCAGACCGGCGGCATCGCCATCCTAAAGGGCAATCTGGCCCCGGATTCCGCCGTGGTAAAGCGTTCTGCCGTTGCGCCTGAGATGTTAAAGCATGAAGGTCCGGCCAGAGTCTTTGACTGTGAGGAGGATGCTATTGCAGCCATCAAGGGAGGAAAGATCGTTGCGGGAGATGTAGTTGTGATCCGCTATGAAGGCCCCAAGGGCGGCCCCGGTATGAGAGAGATGCTCAATCCTACCTCCGCTATTGCAGGAATGGGACTGGGTTCTACGGTGGCTCTGATCACGGACGGACGGTTCTCCGGCGCTTCCAGAGGCGCTTCCATCGGCCATGCATCCCCGGAGGCAGCAGTGGGCGGCCCTATTGCACTGGTGGAAGAAGGGGATCGGATTTCCATTGATATTGACAATCATTCCCTGAATGTCCTTGTATCCGATGAGGAGCTGGAAGCAAGAAGGGCAAAATGGCAGCCCAGAGAACCGAAGGTGACCTCGGGGTATCTGGCAAGATATGCCTCCCTTGTGACCTCCGCGGACAAGGGCGCTATTCTTCAGGTAAAGCAGTAAGAAGATAAAATCAAAATCCCTTTGAGAAGGAGTAACAGGACTATGAGTAAATTGACGGGGGCAGAAATCGTTATTGAATGTTTAAAGGAACAGGGAGTGGACACGGTGTTTGGCTATCCGGCGGAGCCATCCTGAATATATACGATGCGCTGTATCAGCATCAGCATGAGATTACCCATATTCTTACCTCTCATGAGCAGGGCGCTTCCCATGCGGCAGACGGATATGCCAGAGCCACAGGAAAAGTAGGAGTGTGCCTGGCTACTTCCGGCCCCGGTGCGACCAATCTGGTAACAGGAATCGCCACCGCCTATATGGACTCCGTTCCCGTAGTTGCCATTACCTGCAACGTAGCTAACAGCCTGCTGGGAAAGGACAGTTTCCAGGAGATTGATATTACAGGCGTTACCATGCCCATTACCAAGTACAATTTCATTGTAAAAGATATAAATAAGCTGGCAAAGGTGATTCGCCGTGCTTTCACGATAGCCCAGACCGGCCGTCCCGGCCCGGTGCTGATCGATATCACAAAGATGTGACTGCGGCTGTATGTGAATATGAGCCTCAGGCTCCGGAGCCTATTGTGCGTCAGAGCGATTCCATTTTAGAGGAGGATGTGGAGCAGGCTATTTCCATGATCCGCAAAGCTCAGAAGCCCTTTATTTTTGTAGGAGGCGGAGCTGTGATCTCCAATGCATCGGAGGAATTGCGGGCATTTGCCAAAAAATACAGGCTCCAGTGGCGGACAGCCTGATGGGAAAGGGTGCTTATGACGGCACCGATGAGCTTTATACAGGCATGGTAGGCATGCACGGCACAAAAACCTCAAATTTCGGTATCACAGAGGCAGATCTGCTGATCGTAGTGGGAGCACGCTTCAGCGACCGCGTGACGGGAAATGCCTCCAATTTGCAAAAAATGCCAAAATTCTCCAGATTGATATTGACCGTGCGGAAATCAATAAAAATATCCATGTGGATGCCCGGATCATCGGAGACGCCAAGGTCATCTTGAGAAAGCTCAATGCCAGGCTGGATCCCATCAACCATGACGAATGGATCGCCATATTGAGCGGATGAAGGATATGTATCCTCTGCGTTACGACAAGTCTGTGCTTACAGGGCCGTTTATCATACAGACCATCAATGAGATGACAAAGGGAGACGCTGTGATCGTCACTGAGGTGGGACAGCATCAGATGTGGGCGGCCCAGTATTATGAATACCGCTATCCCAGATCTCTTTTAACCTCCGGTGGTCTGGGAACCATGGGCTATGGCCTGGGAGCAGCCATTGGAGCCAAGATGGGCTGTAAGGACAAGACGGTGATCAATATTGCCGGAGACGGCTGCTTCCGCATGAATATGAACGAGATCGCTACTGCCACCCGTTACAATATCCCTGTGATTCAGGTGATATTAAATAATCATGTGCTGGGAATGGTGCGTCAGTGGCAGACGCTCTTTTACGGAAAGCGCTATTCCCAGACGGTGCTCAATGATGCAGTGGACTTTGTAAAGATTGCAGAGGCCATGGCGCAAAGGCGTACCGTGTGACCCAGAAGGAGGAGCTGGAGCCGGTTTTAAGAGAGGCCATCAGCCTGAATATTCCCGTTGTGATCGACTGTCAGATCGGCTGTGATGACAAGGTATTTCCCATGGTATCTCCGGGAGCACCCATTGCAGATGCCTTTGATGATACAGATTTGAAAATTGGATAGTAAAAATACAGCCGGCAGGAAGGTATTAAGTCGCCTTCCTGATCTGGCTGTATTTTTTTGGAAATACTAAGAGAAAAGAAAAAATATTCTGAAATTAAATGTCTTGAAAATTTTCGTAAAAAAGGAGTATAAGTGTTTTCAACGCATTATCACTACATCATGATAAAGCGAATATAGGCGGACAGTCTGCATAGTGAAAAACTGTCTGCATATATATAAATACAGGTGCAGGGAAAAAAATGAAAGGCACCCAGAATAAGGAGGAGACAGGATGAGCAGAGTTTATAATTTTTCCGCAGGTCCGGCTGTGCTGCCGGAGGCTGTTCTGAAGGAAGCTGCAGCAGAGATGCTGGATTACAGAGGCACTGGAATGTCAGTGATGGAGATGAGCCACCGTTCAAAATCATACGATGACATTATCAAGCTGCGGAATCAGATCTGCGGGACCTTTACAGATTCCTGATAATTACCGGGTGCTTTCATGCAGGGCGGCGCATCCCAGCAGTTCGCCATGGTTCCCATGAACCTGATGAAGAACCGGGTAGCAGATTACATTATCACCGGACAGTGGCGAAAAAGGCCCATAAGGAAGCCGGGATGTACGGACAGGCAAATGCTGTTGCATCCAGTGCAGACAAGACATTTTCCTATATTCCTGACTGTTCCGATCTTCCCATTTCAGAAAATGCGGACTATGTGTATATCTGTGAGAACAACACCATTTACGGAACCAAGTTCTGGACCCTTCCCAATACAAAGGGCAAGGATCTGGTGGCAGACCAGTCTTCCTGCTTCTTATCTGAGCCGGTGGATGTGACGAAATACGGCTTATTTTTGCAGGTGCCCAGAAAAATGTAGGACCTGCAGGAACGGTCATTGCCATTATCAGAGAGGATCTGATCCGAGAGGATGTACTGGATGGAACACCCACCATGCTGCGCTACAAGACCCATGCGGATGCAGGCTCCCCTGTACAACACCCCCCCTACCTATGGCATTTACATCTGCGGCAAGGTATTTAAGTGGCTAAAAGGGAAATGGGCGGTCTGGAGGAAAATGAAAAAGCGCAACGAGAAGAAGGCAAAGCTTCTCTATGATTTCCTGGATCAGAGCCGTCTCTTTAAGGGAACAGTGGAAAAGAAGGACCGTTCCCTTATGAATGTTCTTTATCACGGGAAATGAGGAAATGGATGCGCTTTTTGTAAAGGAGTCTAAGGCAGCGGGTCTTGAAAACTTAAAGGGACACCGTACCGTAGGAGCATGAGAGCCAGCATTTACAATGCAATGCCCATGGAGGGCGTGGAGAAGCTGGTAGCCTTTATGGATGAGTTTGAGAAGAAATGGGGGCAGGGGAAATGAAAAAGATTCAGTGCTTAAATCCAATTGCTGCCTGCGGAACCGAGCTGTTCCCGGCAGATTATACCTTTACCGATCAGATGGCAGAGGCAGATGCGGTTCATGGTGCGCCAGCGCCATCCATGGCATGAGCTGGAGCTTCCGGAAGGACTTCTGGCCGTAGGCCGTGCCGGAGCCGGTGTGAATAATATCCCTCTGGATGAATGTGCCAAAAAGGGAATCGTGTATTTAATACTCCGGGAGCCAATGCAAACGGCGTAAAGGAGCTGGTTTTGGCAGGGCTCTTCCTGGCTTCCAGAGATATTGCAGGAGGACTTGCATGGTGTAAGGAAAATGCCGCAGATCCCCAGATTGCGAAGACAACGGAAAAGAGCAAAAAGGCCTTTGCAGGCTGTGAAATAAAGGGAAAGAAATTGGGTGTTATCGGTCTTGGAGCCATCGGCGCAGAAGTGGCAAACGCAGCTACCCATCTGGGAATGGATGTATATGGCTATGATCCCTATATCTCTGTTAATGCCGCCTGGAGGTTTCCAGAAATGTAAAGCATATTACCAATGTGGACACCATTTTCCAGGAGTGTGATTACATAACCGTTCATGTGCCGCTTATGGAGTCTACAAAGGGCATGATTAATAAAGAAAAGCTGGACATGATGAAGGATGGCGTGGTAGTATTAAACTTTGCCAGAGACACACTGGTAAATGATGACGATATGGCAGAGGCGCTGGCATCCGGTAAGGTGGCCCGCTATGTAAGCGACTTCCCCAATCCCAAAGCAGCCAATATGGATCGTGTGATCCTGACGCCTCATCTGGGAGCATCCACAAAGGAGTCTGAGGATAACTGTGCAGTGATGGCTGTTAAAGAGCTGACGGATTATCTGGAAAATGGAAACATCCGCAATTCCGTGAATTTCCCGGCCTGCGATATGGGTGTATGCCAGGCAGAGAGCCGGATCGCGGTGCTTCATATGAATATCCCAAATATGATCGGACAGATTACGGGAATTCTGGCAGCCCAGGGCGTAAATATTACGGACATGACAAATAAGAGCCGTGATAAGTATGCTTATACGCTTCTGGATCTGGAGCATAAGCCGGAAGCGGCTACCATTGAGAAATTAAAAGCCATCGAGGGTGTGCTCAGGGTGCGCAAGGTAAAATAAGTGATAATGAAGCCTGTGATGTTAAGGCATCGGCAGTGTGAATTGTAAGAGCCTTCATGGCCGGCCGGCTGTGGAGGCTTTTTGGTCTCTGCGATCAGCCGGATGGCTGTGAGGGCTTTTTGAGTCTCTGGCCTCTGCGGACAGGGAGAATAGAAAGAGGAGAAAAATTATGGCAGCAGTAAAACCATTTATCTGTATCAGACCCAGGGGGGAGATGGCGGCCCGTACAGCGGCCCTACCCTATGATGTATATAACCGGCAGGAGGCCTGTGATGCCGTCAAGGGAAATCCCTTTTCATTTTTAAATATTGACCGGCCGGAGACGCAGTTTCCGGCAGAGGTGGGAACACAATATGATGATCGGGTATATGAAAAGGCCAGAGAGCTTCTTGACAGCCAGATCAAAGAGGGCATATATGTAACAGATCCCGATCCTGCTACTATCTGTATGAGCTTACCATGGATGGACGCAGCCAGACCGGATCGTGGCCTGCTGCGCAGTGGATGACTATATAAACGGGGTCATCAAAAAGCATGAGAATACCAGAGAAGACAAGGAGCAGGACCGCATCCGTCATGTGGATGCCACCAACGCCCATACAGGCCCTATTTTTCTGGCTTACCGCAGGCAGGAGGAATTAAAACGCCTGGTGGAGCAGGCAAAAATGAGAAGGCTCTGTATGATTTTGTATCAGAGGACGGTATCCGCCACAGGTATGGAAAATAGGTGATCCCGGGATGGTAAAGGCAGTAGAGGAGGCCTTTGAGAAGCTTTCTGCGGCCTATATTGCAGACGGCCACCACAGAGCGGCTTCAGCCGTCAAGGCGGGACTTAAAAGACGGAAGGAAAACCCGGACTACACGGGAAAAGAGCCCTTTAACTATTTTCTGTCTGTTCTGTTCCCCGATGATGAGCTGATGATCCTGCCCTATAACCGGGTGGTAAAGGACTTGAACGGTCTGGAAAAAGAGGGATTTTTAAAGAAGGCAGAAGAAAAATTTGAGATTCATCTTTTGGGAAAGGAGGCCTTTGCCCCGGATCAGAAGGGAACCTTTGGAATGTATCTGGAGGGAGAATGGTACGGTCTGAAGATAAGGCCGGAATATGAGAGTGAAGATCCGGTCGCAGGCTGGATGTATCCATTCTTCAGGATCAGCTTTTAGGACCTGTTCTTGGAATCGGTGATCCGAGAACAGACTGCAGAATTGATTTTATCGGAGGAATCCGGGGATTAAAGGAGTTGGAACGCAGAGCGGACAGCGATATGAAGCTTGCATTTTCCATGTATCCTACTTCCATTACAGAGCTTTTGGCGGTGGCGGATGCAGGACAGCTGATGCCGCCTAAATCCACCTGGTTTGAGCCAAAACTCAGAAGCGGGCTGTTTATCCACCGCCTGTCATAGAAGGAGCCAGAGAACTGCCTTCTTCCGGGGAACTGCCTTTTTCGGGGAGATTGCCGCCCCTTTGTGGATCCGCTTCCTTCATGCCATAGACGCGGATCCATTCCTTGGTGCCCTCTACCTTGACTGTTTCACAGCGGCTGCGTTCCAGAAACTGGATCAGCCCATAGCAGTCGATCCACACCTCCTTTCCCTCCTGGCGGCGGGCTTCGTCAAAGATCAGCTCCAGTCCGAAATGGAGGTGTGGTGTGTCGATGTTGTTGGTATTTTCCGTAGTGCTGTAGCCGGTGCGGCCCAGATAGCCGATCACGTCTCCGGCCTGGACATAGGAACCTGAGAGAGATTGGACTGGTAGGGGTAGTTTTTGCGCAGATGGGCGTAGTAATAGTAACGTTTCTGATCCAGGCTGCGGATCCCAATCCTCCAGCCGCCATAGGGGTTCCAGCCAATGGCTTCCACATAGCCGG
>ENA-OQHP01000476-OQHP01000476.1-human-gut-metagenome-genome-assembly--contig:-NODE-476-length-12914-cov-1.631657_pt1 | contig 12914 bp, 16 predicted proteins | sample MGYA00242563_ERZ504717 | MGnify/ENA primary metagenome ERZ504717 (study PRJEB26092, sample SAMD00036212) | human gut metagenome | host: Homo sapiens | study: EMG produced TPA metagenomics assembly of...
TATCGTTGCTGACCTCAAATGCCGGCTCCTCTTCTTCCTTGTCGAAGTCTTCCTCCAGGGCCGGCTTCACCTCAAAGGGTGCTTCTTCTCATCCTCTTCCTCGGTATCAATGGGCAGGTCGATGACGCGCTCCGGTGCCGGTTCCTCTTTCACAATCACCTTCTCCGGTTCCTCCTTGACAGGTTCAGCCGCTTTCTCCGGTTCTTCCTGCGGAGTCTCTTCCTCCTCTTTTTTCTGTTTCGGTTTCCGGTGCGTCCAGCTCTTCCAGAAACTTCTTTCTTTTCCTTCTTCTCCGATTCATCCTCCGCGGCGGTCACTTCCGGTTCGTCCACTACCGGCTTTCGGTAGGTCGGTTCCGGCTGGGGAGTTACCTCCTCTGTCATGGCCGCGTTATTGCCCTTTTGCGGATGCAGCGCCTTTCTCACCACGCCCATGGTCTGTCGGGTCAGTGCCACGCCGAACAATATGGCCGTAGCTAGCAGTACCAGAATCAATCCCGGCGCACCGATTTGCGAGCGAATCCACAGGCTCACGTTGTAGCCATGCAGTCCTCCCGGATAAATATAAGAATCTTCCAACAGTCCTCCGAATGCAAATCCTAAGGTTACAGAGAGCCACACCATCACCGTGGCACAGCCTAAGAACCAGTAACGGATGCGGAACTCGTACGCCTTCATCAGCTTCATGCCGGCCACCACTAAGAAGATAATGATACAGTAAGCCGAAAACCCGAAGCAGTCGTTAATCAGGAATTGCGCCAGCTGTGCTCCCCGTGCTCCGGCATAGTTCTGTATGCGGTTGCCCGTTTCCAGCAGCTCCGACGGGTTGGGATGCGACAGAATGCTCTGGTCGTTCCTCCCGTAAAGAAGAACGAGCTGAAAGCCAGCAGCAAGTACACGCCGAAGATGACGCAGAGCAGTCCGATGACGAACGCGGTAGTCTCACTTTTCAGGATAGTCCATGTTTTTCCGGCCATGGCAGCCGCTTTTTCACTTTTGCTTGTATCTGTTTTTTTGGTTTGCATGATGATTCGAATTAACTAAACATACATGCAATGTACGAATAAAACTAAAACTGAGAAATTTTTTTGTACCTTTGCACGTCAATAAGCATGAATATGGAAGAAAAAACTCTCAAGTAATATTCGATAAAAACGCAGTCGAGTTCGTGACAGTGGCTGCCGAGTTCTGTGGATTTATGGAACGTGTTTCCGATATGCGCTGTCGGGATTTCGTCGACAAGTCCCTGAAACTCCTTCCCCTTTTATACCTGAAGGCTTCGTTGCTTCCTGCTTGCGAGCGGATGGAAGATGCGACCCGGAAACCTTCGTGACCGAGACCGATTACGAAGTGCTTCGCGGCTCCATCGCCTCTCTCTTGGGCGAATACGATGACTACCTCGAAGTGTTCCTTGATGACATGGCCTATAGTGATACCCCCATTCATCAGAACATCTCCGAAAGCCTGGCCGACATTTACCAGCCCATCAAGGATTTCATCTGCGTGTTCCAGTTGGGCCTGGAGCACACCATGAACGATTCCTTAGCCATCTGCCGTGAACTCTTTGCCGAGTTCTGGGGACAGCGCCTGGTCAATGTGATGCGTGCCCTTCACGACGTGAAGTACCGCCAGCTTCGCACAGCAGTCAGGAAGAGGAAGATTCCGCACTCTACGAAGACAACTGCACCGAAGAAGAACTCTACGAAGGCCTTGACATGGGCGACGACGAATAACCCTAAACCCGTAAACTGAATGGTAGAACTACAGAGTAAAATAGATAAGAAAATCGTTGCGGAGTTACCCAAGGTCTCTTTCCCCGGTCGCATCTTCGTGATTTACACCGAGGCCGAGGCCCGCAAGGCCATCGATTACCTCAATACCCATGTACTGGTGGGGGTGGACACCGAAACACGCCCTTCGTTCCGGAAGGGAGCCGTCAACAAGGTGGCCCTCTTGCAGGTCTCTACTTACGACACCTGCTTCCTGTTCCGCCTGAACCACCTCGGACTGCCGGATTTCCTGGAAGAGTTCCTTCAGAACGATGTGCTCAAAATCGGCCTGTCGCTGAAAGATGATTTCGCCATGCTGCGCCGCCGCAATCAGAAAGACCCGCGCATGGGCAACTGGGTGGAGCTGCAGGACTACGTGGCCTCTTTCGGCATCGAAGAAAAGAGCCTGCAGAAAATCTATGCCCTCCTTTTTCAGGAAAAGATTTCCAAGAGCCAGCGCCTGTCCAACTGGGAGGCCGACACCCTGACCGAGGCACAGCAGCTCTATGCCGCCACCGATGCCTGGGCCTGCGTACGCATCTACCAGTACCTGGAAGAGCTTCGTCTTTCGGGCAAGTACCGCGTGATACGCACGGAAGTTCTCCCGCAACCCCTCGAAGATTAATCACTTAAACCATACAAATGAGCTATAAGAAAGTATTTCTCAAACCCGGAAAGGAAGAATCGCTCAAGCGTTTCCATCCCTGGGTTTTTTCCGGAGCCATCGCCCGCGTGGAAGGAGAGCCGGAAGAAGGTGAAGTAGTAGATGTCTACACCTCCAAGAAAGAATTCATTGCCTGCGGACATTTCCAGATTGGAAGCATCGCCGTGCGTGTGCTTTCCTTCCGTCAGGAACCCATCGACCACGCGTTCTGGGTACGCCGCCTGCAGGTGGCCAAAGACCTCCGCTGTGCCTTGGGCGTGTTGGGCAATCCTCAGAACAACACCTACCGTCTGGTACACGGCGAGGGCGATAACCTGCCCGGACTGATTATCGACGTGTACGACCATACCGCCGTCATGCAGGCACACTCTGCCGGCATGCACCTCGACCGTATGGCAGTGGCCGAAGCCTCGAAGAAGTGATGGGCGACGTCATCCAGCACATCTATTATAAATCAGAAACCACACTGCCTTCAAGGCCGACCTACTGGCTACTGAGAACGGCTTCCTCAAAGGCGGAAGTCCGGAGAACGTGGCCATGGAGAACGGACTGAAGTTCCACGTAGACTGGCTCAAGGGACAGAAGACCGGTTTCTTCGTCGACCAGCGTGAGAACCGTGCCTTGCTGGAACGCTATGCCAAGGGCCGTAACGTGCTCAACATGTTTTGCTACACCGGTGGCTTCTCGTTCTATGCCATGAGGGGAGGAGCCAACCTCGTTCACTCGGTAGACAGCTCTGCCAAGGCCATCGACCTGACCAACGAGAACGTATCCCTCAACTTCCCCGGCGATACCCGTCACCAGCCTTTGCGGAAGATGCCTTCAAGTTCCTCGACCGCATGGGCGACCAGTACGACCTGATTATCCTCGACCCGCCGGCCTTTGCCAAGCATCGCGATGCCCTGCGCAATGCCCTTCGCGGTTACACCAAGCTCAATGCCAAGGCCTCGAAAAGATACGTCCGGGCGGCATCCTCTTTACCTTCTCCTGTTCGCAGGTGGTGAACAAGCAGGACTTCCGTAACGCCGTGTTTACCGCAGCTGCACAGAGCGGACGCAGCGTGCGCATTCTTCACCAGCTCACCCAGCCGGGTGACCATCCGGTCAACATCTACCATCCGGAAGGTGAATACCTTAAGGGACTGGTGCTCTACGTAGAATAATTCTCCCCAAAAGGGATACAATAAAAGAAGCTGTTTCACTGTCGGAATGCTCCGTGTGTGAAACAGCTTCTTTCGTATCTTCTCCGGATGTGTCTCATCCGAACAGCTTGCCAAACAAGCCCTGTCTTTTCTTCTTCTCCTGTTTCCGGCGTTCGATGCCCTCTTCCAGCCTTTCATCCAGCGTTTCGGCCACCAGATCCGCAATTTTCAGGCGGTAATGTATGATGCGGTAAATGCTTCCCCAGTCGAGCATTCCCCCCAGATTGCGGTCGTCAATGAACACATCCGCCTTCAGCTTCCGCGAGAAATGCTGATGCGCCTCCTGTTCCTCCGGATAGTTCGTATTGACCGCATAAAATTCCACTCCATGCTGTCGGCAGAAATCCACGGCCTCTTCCAGCAGCTTGTCCTCTCTTACAGTCCACAAAATCAGCCGATGCCCCTCTTTTTGCAGCATTTTCAGTGTGTCAAAGGCAAAAGGCTTTTCCCGTCCGATTTCCGGATAGCGGTGTTCCACAATAGTACCGTCAAAGTCAACAGCTATGATCATATCTAAATTCGTTTAAAAAGTTACGTAAAAAGGTTAGTTTGCAAATGTAAGAGAAAGAATGAAAAAAGAAATCGCCGCATCTCCTTTTTCAAGGAAGTGCAGCGATTTCCTATGATTTTAGTGTTTTTTTTATTTTGCCATGCGGATGATAGCGGCGCGGCTCAGACGCGGATTTTCGCGGAACATAGTGTCAACACCACCTTTGTATTCCATTGTCAGCTGATCCTTGTTTACACCATATTTATCTACCAGTGTATTGTATACAGCTTCCGCTCTCAGCTTGCTCAGGCGTCGTTGAATTCAGCCGAACCAGTCTGCTTGTCAGCATATCCTGTGATGATGAATTTGTTTTCAGGATACTTCTTGATCAGGTTTGCATAAGCTTCCAGGTTCACTGCTTCTTTTTCGCTCAGGTAAGCCTTGTTGATGTCGAAGAACGCTACATATTCAGTTGCATCCGGCAGCTTGTTGCTAGCCTTGGTTTCAGTTACAACCGGCTGGTTACGTTTTTCTTCTTCCAGTGCATTTACGCGGTTTCTCAAGCTGGCATTTTCTTCGTTCATGCTCTTAAGCTGATTCTGTACAGCCTGCATTTCAGCAGCCGAGATACCGGTACCCCTAGTCCAGTCTCTGCGGTTGAAGCGGTAAGTTGCACCTACCATGATGGCTGCAGAACCTTCCATATTCTTTCCGCCACGGATACCGTCCATCACGTCGTTGTTGATGTTTCCTTTCAATTCCAAGTTCAAGTCCCAAGCCTTGTTCAAACGGAAACGGTTGATGAATCCGATACCTCCTGACAATTCGTTTTCGTTATTGTCGATACCGCGCAGGTAACCGATGCTTACGTAAGGAATTGCGTTGTACAATCTGTCTTCACGGTAGCCGCAGAACAGGTTGGTGAAGTTCAGCATTACATCACCGTGCAAGTGCAGGATTCCCCATTTGGTGCGATACAAGTTGGTATCTACGCGCTTGTAGGCAAAACCTCCATCTTTAACTGAGTAACCTTTAGCCTGGTAACCACCGAATCCCAGTCTCAATCCGATGCCCGGAGTAAACCATTTTCCTACATTGATTTCGAATGTCGGAGTAATCAGTTTGCCGGCTTTTCCTTTAGAAATGTAGTCGCCTACATACATCTGTGCACCGATGTTGGCTCCTACAAACAAGTTGTCGCCAAACAAGTTGGTCTGTACAGTGTATTTTTCAATCTTTTCTACGTTGCTGTTTTGCTGCGTGTTTTGCGCCATTGCACCTACACCTGTCATCAGTGCAATAGCCAGAATGTAAATTCTACTATTCATATTCATGTAATTATTAATTCTGCGTCAAAGATAATACAATATTTCCAAACCGTGATAAGGAATGATAAGATATCTATCAAAATGTGTGAGGTTTAATAAAAAACTGCCTAAAAGTACAGGTTCACCCCTAAATTCGCATACGGAAGCAGGGAGATTCCCTTCTCCGTCAAGGTTCTGGCCCCCGGGGTGATGGCTCCCTTGTAGCCCCTCAGCACTTCTTCCGCAAAGACACCCCATTGGTCATTTATCCGCACGGTTTCTTTCAGCCCGGCCTGTACGCCGAAATAGTCCTTTTGTGCCGTTCCGTGGTGCGTGTATAAAATACCCGCCAGGCCTTCCACCGTAAAGATTCTTTCCGGGTTATACGTTGCGGCCCAGGCTACTCAGGTCTACCAGGTAGTCCGCTCCGAGGGTAAAGGGATATACATGCTTGCTCACACTGTAAGGATAATGCGCCATTTCGATGTATCCTCTAACCGATGAGTATTTGCTCCATCTTCTTCCATACCCCACATAGAATTGCTGTCCCAGGTGCTTCATCATGGCCTCAGCTGCTGGTCTCCGGTACGCATCGGGTAATTTGCTCCCATGCCGACCGATACAAAGTTATAGGGTTCAAACAGGTATTGGTGACGGGTAATACATTCTTCGCGTCTTCTGTACTGCACCCCCATTTCTATGCTCAGGTTCTGCATGCGGCGTTTGCTGCTCGTTCCGTGCAAGAATTTTGCGTATAGCTGTTCTTGCTCCAGCGTGCCTGCCCGAATACGCCGATGTGGTCGTTTACGGCATACACCAGCTGTCTCCGAGTGTCGGTCCGGTGAAAGGTCTGACTTTGCGGGCGTAAGTCGCTCCCCGGTGTGCCACGAATCCGGCTTCCGCACCTCCCATCAGGTTCACTTCCAGTCGGGGGTCAGTCACCCGGTCGTCGAACAGACGGTTCAGGTTGACCATAGCCTCCAGTCGCACGCCTCCGTAGCCTTCTTTTATCTTTTCAGTGCCCTTCTCGGAGAGGGTATTATGCACTCCGGCAAATAAAGTTCCCCTTATCCCGAAAGGCAGGAACCATTTTCCCATGCTGATACCCATTACCGGACCTACGGGTTCCAGTACCCCGTTCATTATCGGTGCCTTTCGTATTCTGGCAGAATAATCTCCCTGAATACCCGCATAAATTTCGTAGAACAGGTTGTCCAGTGCGCCGGAGTTGGCCGAAGGACCGGAAGTCTTGTTCAGTCCGGTAAACCGGTAAGTCAGTCCGGCCATCGCCTGGGCACCGATGTCATATCTCTTCTGCGACTCCAGTCCGTTGATGCCGTCGGTAAAAAGATTCACCCTCGGTTCCAGAAACAGGTCCAGGTGGTTGTGCAGATGGTAGTTCACGTGCAGTCCGCCGTGTATGCCTCCAGCTACGAAACGTTCCTTTGAAACCTTGTTTTTCGTCCCGTAGATGCCGATACCCAGTACCGTTTCCAGGTCCCATCGCAGGTCGTCCTTGTAGCCCCTCAGGTAATCCAGTATCCGGAACATGTGCGCTATTTCCACGCCGCCTCTTCCAATCTGTTCGTTCACCGCCCCTTCTACGGCCAGACGGTAACTGTTGAACGAGGTTACATCCTTTGTGAAGGCGATACCGAATTCTTTGGAGTAGGGGCCTGCCGCTCCGCTCCCAGTTTCCCGGCACCAGCAAAATCGACAAGGAACGAATTCCATCCCCTGGCCTTGGGTCAATCACCCTTCCGGCAGGATATACCTTTTCTGTCTCACATAATCCATCGCGTTGAAAAAGCCGGTTTTTACCGAATCGGCTGTGGCATCCTGTGCGAGGATGGTTTCCGTTCCGCCCATCCACAAATAGCCGAGGGCAGCTATATATAAAGTCTTTCTGTTTATTTTCATGATTACTGATTCTTATACATCTCCAACGCCGTTTCCACAATCTCTTTCGTGAATTCACCGTCGTTCTGGGCAGTGACAATCATCTTCTGGTCCAGGTTGAAACATCTCACCAGATACAGAGCCGCTTCCGTCAGTCCTACGTCTCCCTTTCTAGCTTCCGTCACCGCCTTCAGGTACCATTTCACCGGACTCTCGTCCGCCATCTGTTCCAGCGCCTTGTCCGCCTGCGCGTTTCCCTGTGGCGTTTCCAGTGCCAGGTTCATCACCGCCTCGTTCTGTACGGACGACTGGCAGATGGTGCGGAAGGTCTCTGTAGCTCGCTGCGTCTCTTCAGGCGTATTTCCTCCCTGGAAATAGCCGCCCATGGCCCATGCGTACGCCTTCACCAGGTCAAATTCCTTGTAATCCGCCGGAATCAGCTTGGCCATGACACTGGCATTCTCAAAGTCGCCGCTTTGATGTACATGCACAGCTGGTTCACCACCACCTCAATCGGGTTGATAATCTCCGTTCTTCCCGTATCCATGTTTTTCCTTTCATAGTTCACGGTAAAGATGGTACGGTCTATCAGCGGTTCCAGTATCTGCGTGTCGGTCACATCCTTTTCCAGGTACAGCTTGGCCAGCGTGTTTCCGGCCAGCACCCATGGAGCTTCATGCTTAGTCGATTCTTCGTATGCCTTGCGTGCCACCGCCTCCTTTTCCTGACTGTCCTTCAGCAATTGCAGCAGCTTCCAGTATTCATACCGGGTGTACATCCCGTTCAGTCCTTTTCTCCGGTAAGCCGCCATCACCTCCTTGTCGGTCGGTTCCCGGTAGATGTCATAGCGGCACAGGTACTTCACTTGTCTCAGCTGCTCCAGGTAAGGCACAATCACCGTACGGTAGTCCTTGGAGGCCTTGATTCGCTGTCCCTGCCGGTTCATCTGGTCGGGCAGTTCTCTTACAACCTTTCTGATGAACCGGCCGTTTCCATCAGGCTGTCCTTCTCCAGCAGTTCGGCCACCTCGTTCCATGAAGCCACTTCCGCCTGCGGGTTCTGATACACGCGTTCGGCTACCGCATGGGGGAGTACCCCGATAACCTCCTGCTGAATCCGCTGCATACGTTTCTGGGCCAGCTGCAGGTTTTGCTGGTAATATCCTTCCGGCGATGCCTTGCCGATGACGTGAAACTCTTTCAGCAGGGCGCCGGGCTCGTTCAGAATCAGGTTCAGTTTCTTCCGTATTCCGGCAAGGCTCTCCTGGTTCTTCGGGTCGTCCGTCAGCCGGTCCGAGTTGATTTCAAAGCTGAGCTCCACCTGGTCCTCCGTGTCAAACTTCTCCACCTGTGCCTTCTCCGGATATTTCTGGAAATCCATATCCAGGGCTATCAGGTCATATTGCAGGAATTTCAGGGGGCGCTTGTTCTCGCATGTATTAATCTGATACGTTTTTCTGAACGGAACATTGTTGTAGTCCTCTATACAGAAGTCCGCATAGCAACTGTAATTCACGTTCGGGTCGGGCACCGTCACCGTGTCTTGCCATTCAATCACCATCCGCTCATTCACCAGTGGCCGTGATTGGATATAAGGCTCCAGAGCATCCCTTTTCAGGTCGTACCCCATTCGTCGGGTCTGGGTCAGGTGATATTCCTTGCCGTCGTATACCAGTGGTTTCAGGAAAGCCACCGTGTCGTTGGTCGTACAGTTCAGTACATACGGCTGCACAATCAGGCGCGAATACTTGTTGCCTTCTCCATGTGGGACCAGAAACGTATTATAAGGATAAAAACGGTTACCTATCAGTCGGCTGGCCTTCGGTTCCGGCTGAATCTGCTTCAGTTCTCCCGTTACCACTACCTCCTTCAGATAGATACCGTCATCCACTTCTACGTCTATTTCATGCGGTTGCTCACCTTTTCCAGAATGGCCTTGTTCAGGCCCGCTTTGAACACCAGTGCCCCGTTGTCCGGCACCAGAATCTCGTAATACCCGTTGGCATCCGTTTCCGCCCTTTCATCCTCGTTCATGAACAGTGCGAATTGGTATTATCCTTGTCCAGGCTGTTCTTCAGGTCCTTTGCAGCCGCCACCGTCTTGCAGCTATATACATAGACCACGCTTCCCGAGAACGGAACCTTCTTTTTCTTGTCTGCAATGTTGTAAACCGTGCCGCTCACCTTGATCATTCGTTGCGCCCATCCGCTTGCGGGGGCAGCAGTCAGCAGCATCGTAACCAGTACATATTTCCCGATGCGGCTTATTCTTTTTCTATTCATACGCTTCAGCTTCTTAGAATAAATAGCAGCATGACACCGCTACTTCTGTCGGCACACACTTCACTCCGTTTGCATTATACTCTTCTTTTTTCAGGTATGTACTCCGGATATTTCTTCTCCCTGTACCACAGGGCACCCACTCCGGCCGAGAATTCCAGGTTGAACCGTTTACTCAGCGGCCAGGCATAGCCGTATGTCAGTCCCGGTCCTGCAGCTTCTCCCTGGTGCGCTTTCCCTTGTGCACCACCGTATACCTTAGTCCGCTTACAGATAAGCCGATGAACGAGCGCGTCATCGGCCTTCCAGAAATCCAATACCTGAACTCCGCCTGTGCCCCTTTTAACTGGGCATCCAGCGGCGTCTTGTTTAGTCCGTAAAACACAGTCCCTTCCAGACTGAATTTGGAAGCTGTCACCAGCTCCATTGAAATGTTCGGCGTCAGGTTCCCCCACAGCAGTGCGTTCGTTTTCACCGCGGCCAGCTGTGCATGAGCATGCCGCAACCGGCCACCCATGCTCCCAGGCAGATACCCCGCCTTAAAAAATGATTCATAAAACTTGGTTATAAATAAATTTTCAATTAAGTCTTAGTATGCGTTCTTTTCCCATCGTATAGCATTCATCACCGTTTTATAGATGATAAACAAGTCCAGGCCGAAGCTCCAGTGTTCGATATACCATATATCTCCACGGATACGTCCTTCCATATCCTTCAGCTCCTTGGTTTCTCCGCGATAGCCCGTCACCTGGCTCCAGCCCGTGATGCCCGGCTTCACGAAGTGTCTCACCATATACTTGTTAATCAGTTTCGAATATTCCTCCGTGTGTTTCAGCATGTGCGGTCGGGGACCTACCACGCTCATGTCGCCCAGCAGCACATTGATAAACTGCGGCAGTTCGTCGATGCTCGTTTTTCGCATGATGTTTCCCCAGCGTGTCTTGCGCGGGTCATCTTTGGTAGCCTGCAGCGAGTCGGCCTGTGTGTTCACCCTCATGCTCCGGAACTTATAGCAGTAGAACTCCTTGTCGTTCAGCCCGTTTCGTTTCTGCTTGAAGAACACTGGTCCCGGCATGGTCAGTTTGGTGATAATGGTCACAATAAGCAGGATAATCGGGAAGAGCGTACACAGAAACAGCAGCGAGAACACAATGTCGAACGCCCGTTTCAGCATCTTGTTGCCCGTCCGGCTCAGCGGGTCTGGTCGTAGGCTCAGGAAAGGTACGTTTCCTATCATATTGAAATATACCGGTTCTGCAGGTAGTTGTAAATGTTCGGCACACTGTAGAAATGCACCAGATTGTTTTCGCAGTAATTAATCAGCGAGCGGATAATGACATGTTCCTTCGAAGGCAGACAGCAGAACAGGTAATGCGTATTCCCGTTCTTTTCCAGGTATTCTTTCACGTCCTGGGGTTTTCCCAGGTACGGACATTCCTGTGGAAACTTCGGGTTCGGCTCAAAGTCGAAATACCCCTTTACCCTGAATCCGGTCCAGTCCTGAGTCGTCAGTTCATAATATAGCTCGCGGTTGTTTTCTGAACTACCCACCAGCACTACATAGCGCAGGTTACCACCTTTCGAACGGTATCTTTTCAACCCCCATCGCATGAGGATACGGAATACAGACAGCGAAATAAACAGCAGCCCTAAAAAGTCAGGTAGAAATACGACCAGGCATCCATGAATCGTCCCAGCTCCAACACTACCCCTGATAATATTCCGAAGCAGATTGTACTTCTCAATACCTTACCCAGAATCTGGTACGGCATATACCTTACGCCGGTAAAGCACCACGCCAGCCTGCATGGCCGATACGAAGTAGCAAAGCATCACCGTCAGTATGACCTGCAGGTGCGGCGCCTGCAGAATCTTGTGCCATGGCGTATCTTCTGTAGTGAGGAACAACAGATAGAACAATCCTCCTGTAATCAGTGTCTCACAAGTAACAATAAAAAGCTTACCCAACGATCGTATGCGTCATATTTTGTTCTCATGCGTCTATGTTTTTATTAGTGTTTCAACCCTGATTTGCTAGTCACATTTCTCTAAAGATATTCCAGATAAACAACGTGTTTCCGATAATGTATCGGCGCCACATTCGTTTCGGTTCTTTCAGCAGTCTGTACAACCATTCCAGACTATGTTCCTGCCACCACAGAGGAGCCCGTTCATGGTGCCGGCAAAAAGTCGAACACCGCACCGATGGTGCCGCAATGGCAGTGAATGTCCAGTTCATTCCAATGGCGGTATGCCCACTTCTCCTGTTTGGGAGCCGTCATGCCAATCCACAACAAGTCCGGATTAGCCCGTTGATGGCTTCGATGATTGCCCGGTTCTCTTCCTCCGAGATTCCGTTTGTAGGGTGGGGAGTACGTTTCAATCCGGATGTTGGGGTAGACTGTTTTGCTTTTTCCCGAATCAGATTCAGCACCTTTTCGCTGCTTCCCATGAAGAAGCAGGTACCTCCCTTTTGGTTCAGCCGTTCCATCTCCATGGTAAACAAGTCCCATCCGGCAATACGTTCTGTCGGCTGGCTTTTCGCTTTCAGTTTCCGGCAAGCCATCACGATGCTTGCTCCGTCGGGAATCAGTGCATCCCCTTTCATCAGCGCTTCGGCAAAGAACGTATCCTTCAGAGCCGTATTATAGGAGTGCGCATTGATGGTATTGATTAACAGTTTCCCTTCAGGAAGAGCCTCCAGCTCTTTCTTCGATTCAACGATTTTTATATCTTTTAGTTTCAACATACGTTTGTGTGTGGTTTATATGGATAATCCGTTGCCTGTGTGCGATAATGTGACAAAACCATTACGATAGTTTCTGTATCTGGCTGCGAATCCCCAGATTTCCATAAAGCAGACCAGCGGTACGATAAATCCCACTGCCATGGAAATATGGTCGGCTATGAGCCCCATTAACAAGGGAGCCACTGCTCCTCCTACAATCGACATAATCAGATAAGAAGAAGCCTGTTTGGTTTGTGTGCCAGCGTGGCGCAAAGATAAGGAAAAAATAGTAGGAAACATAATCGATTCACATAAAAAGCACAGTAACAGGAAATACCATCCTGCTCCACTACATATTCCGGAGCATACCCGTTCACTTTCCGGCAGCTTATTAGGGTATAAAACCATACCTTAAAAGCGTAATTTTTATCCGTTCATCCCCTAAAAGGATGAAAAATGGATAACCAGACATTAAAATCTCAATTTTTCCGGAGCATATCCGTTCACCTCCGAGAATTGCAGGTTGTAGCACCCTTTTTCCGGAGCATACCCGTTCACTTTAGACGTATGCTTTCAGAT
>ENA-OQHP01000477-OQHP01000477.1-human-gut-metagenome-genome-assembly--contig:-NODE-477-length-12865-cov-5.489559_pt1 | contig 12865 bp, 15 predicted proteins | sample MGYA00242563_ERZ504717 | MGnify/ENA primary metagenome ERZ504717 (study PRJEB26092, sample SAMD00036212) | human gut metagenome | host: Homo sapiens | study: EMG produced TPA metagenomics assembly of...
TAAATTCGCACCTCAACATAACTATAACTTGCACTCATAATGATGATTGGATATAATTTTGCTGATGAATTAGTGATACGTCAAATGCTTCGTATCTTTTAGATAATAGTATAAAATACACGCCAGACGGCGGAAAAATCACCATTTCCTCAGAAAATAAGTCAAACATATGATTGTAAAAATCTCAGATACTGGTATCGGTATCGCTAAAGATAAACAAGATAAAATCTTTGAGCGTTTTTATCGCGTAGATAGTGCTAGAACAAGAAACGGTGTCGGTAGTACAGGTCTTGGTCTTTCCATTGCCAAATGGATAGCTGATGCCCATGATATTGAAATCAGATTATCTAGCAAATTAAATAAAGGAACCACAATTATTTTAATCATTCCTAAAGATAACTAAAAAAGGCACCTTAAGCTTAAATTTATGAGCTTAAGGTGCCTTTTCGTATTTTATTTATAAATTTTAATCAATATCTAGCTTGCCCGTTGATAAAAGAAATCATTGTTTTAGCTGGCAAAGTCACCATTGTACCATCTGGTTGTTGCCAAGAAATAGATTTTTTCAATACTCCAGAAGTTACATATCCTTCTTTAGAAAAGCTTATATCTTTGCCACCTACAAATTCTACAAATCCAGCCATTTCATCGCCAGCTAAGCCTGTTTTAAAACCATATGGTCTTAAAAGAGCGTCATCTCTCAAGCGACCATTTTTCACTGAACCATCAGGATAAAAACCTAATTCATATTGGTCTTCAAAAGTAATCAAACCATATTTATCTTTATTCACACTTACAGTTACTTCTTCATCAATAGTACCAGACAATACAGTACCATCGGTCGCAAAAGTTACAGGCTTATTGCCTTTATAGCGTACATGAGCATAAGTTGGGAAAGGAATAGAAACACTTGTAAACGGATGGAAAATACGAGGATAGAAAATGCTATTATTACTTTCCTCATAATAATCATTGATTACATTTCTCCAGCCAGTAGGACGAAGTGCAATATCACGATTTAATACACCTGTTATCACTTCATTATTCTCATTTAATTCCACTACTGTACCTTTTTTGAATTTCAAATCATCATTTGCCACGCTAAAACCTTGAGGAACTAATACTTTTGTCTTATCTAAAGTCATAGTTTTTGCCTCTGCCATAGACATAGATAAACCACAACATAATAAACCTACTGCTAAAAATACTTTTAATTTTTTCATTTTATCACCTCTTATATTTAATATGACAAAAGCTCATCAAAATTGATGAGCTTTTATTTATCTTATTATTTTAGCACTAATATTATTCTGGTTTTTTAATTACTTCAATGCCACCCATATATGGACGAAGTACTTTTGGAATTACTACAGAACCATCTGCTTGCTGATAGTTTTCTAATACAGCAGCTACAGTACGTCCTACTGCAAGACCAGAACCGTTCAATGTGTGTACAAATTCAGGTTTTGCACCTGCACTGCGACGGAATTTAATATTTGCACGGCGAGCCTGATAATCGCAAACATTAGAGCAAGAAGAAATTTCACGATAAGTATTATAACTTGGAAGCCATACTTCGATATCATAAGTCATAGCAGCTGTGAAACCAATATCACCTGTGCAAAGTTTTACTACATGGTAAGGGATTTCTAAGAGCTGCAAAACTTCTTCTGCATTATTAACCATTTTTTCTAATTCATCATAAGATGTTTCAGGTTTAACAAATTTAATCATTTCAACTTTGTTGAACTGATGTTGACGAATAAGACCACGAGTATCGCGACCAGCACTACCTGCTTCTGCTCTAAAGCAAGCAGTGTAAACGCTGTAGTATTCTGGTAATTTATCGCCATCTAAGATTTCATCTCTATGGTAGTTAGTAGCTGGAACTTCACCTGTTGGTACGAGATAATAATCTAAGCCTTCAAGTTTGAACATATCTTCAGAGAACTTAGGCAACTGACCTGTACCAGTCATGCTGTCTTTATTAGCGATAATGGTGCAAGCATTTCTGTATAGCCTTGTTTATCTACGTGTAAATCCATCATGAAGTTAATCAAAGCACGTTCAAGTCTTGCGCCTAAACCTTTATAGAATGTAAAACGTGTACCTGTAACTTTTGCAGCTCTTTCAGGATCTAAAATATCAAGGTCTGCACCGATATCCCAATGAGCTTTTGGTTCAAAATCAAATTCACGAGGAGTACCCCAACGGCGAACTTCTGGATTATCGCTATCATCTTTACCTACTGGTACAGATTCATGGCACATATTTGGAATACGAAGTAAAATATCATGTAATTCATCTTGAACTTCACGAAGCTGTTTATCTAATTGACTAATTTTTTCACCAACTTGACGCATTTCTAAAATTACAGCATCAGCATTTTCTTTATTCTTTTTCATTTCGCTGATTTTTTTAGAAACAGCATTTTTCTGGCTTTTTAAATTTTCTGTTTCAGCAATGATTTCACGACGTTGTTTTTCAAGTTCCATGAAACGGTCAAGATTCATTGGATTATTTCTGTTTTTTAAATTCTGTAATACTAATTCAGGGTTATCTCTGACAAATTTTATATCGAGCATTATTTTAACCTACCTTTTTTTGTAACTAAATATGTAGTAATCTTAATTTTACAACATAATCCATTAAATTAAAAGTTTACCACATAATTATTTCATTTTCTATGGATATATATTTCAAAATCCATCAACATTTATTAGTTTTTAGCTTCTGTTCCCTTGATATCATCTAATAAACTTTGATTGCCGTTTATTGGTTTTACATTAGCATATCTAAACAATTGTAAAAATATATCATGTGCTATTGGTGCTGCTACTTGACCACCATAGTACTCGCCACCAGCTGGGTCATTGATGATTACAAGCACTGTGAATTGAGGGTCTTCCACTGGTCCAAAACCACAAAATGAAGCGATATAATGTCCTGGCAAATATCCGCCATTTACCATATCAATTTTCTGTGCTGTACCTGTTTTACCAGCAATATGATAACCTTCAATACTTGCTTTAGAACCACCACCTGTGGAAACTACTTGTTCTAATACAGATTTCAAAGTCTTATCCACATCAGAGTCAATACAACGGCGAACTTCTTCGCGTTCCATTTGCTGATATACTGTGCCATCAGCATTATAAATAGCCTTCACGATATGAGGTTTTAACAATACACCATCATTTGCTATAGCAGACATAGCAGTGATCATCTGAAGTGGTGTTACCGCGATACTTTGCCCAATAGAAGAAGTCGCTACGTCAGAAGCAACCATATCTTTTGGATTGAATAAAATCCCAGATTCTTCGCCCGGAAGCTCAATACCTGTACGTTCGCCAAAACCAAATTTACGAGCATAATTCATCAAGCGCTCGCCACCTAATTCCAAACCTAATTGAGCAAAACCTGTATTGATAGAATTTTTTACAACATCAAGGAATGTAACTGTACCAAAGCTATCACCGCTCCAGTTTTGAATAGTTCTACCTGAAACTTCAATAGTTCCTGGGTCAACAAAAATATCTGTTGGTGATACTAATTTTTCCTGAAAACCAGCAGCCGCTACGATAGATTTAAATGTAGAGCCTGGTTCATAGATATCTGATACAGCTCTATTTTTCCAAACATTAGGATCGTATTTATGGAAATTATTTGGGTCATATGATGGTCGAGATGCCATAGCCAAGATATCGCCATTTTTCGGGTTCATTACTATAGCTGTTACTGATTCAGCACCATGATCCATCATCGCCTTATCCAAAGCTTTCTCAATGATAAATTGATACTGCGCATTGATAGTCAACTGGATATTTTTACAATTAGCATCTACAGGTGAATTCTTCAAAAATACAGAGTCCATAATCGGTCTAGCCAAAGCATCTGTAAAAATAGAAGAAGTTTGTTCTTCACCTTTTATCATGCCATCAAATTGTTGCTCAATACCATCTAAACCTTTATCATCAGTACCCACAAAACCGATTACATTGGCAGCTAACATATCATTTGGATAATATCTTTTACTTTCTTGAATAAAACCAAGACAAGCTACATATTCAGGCTTTTCCTTCATTAAATTTTTCAAAGCCTTCGTTTCTTCTGGTTCCATCTGTCTTTTCACCCAGACGAAACCACCACCTTGAGCGATATCATCTAAAATATCTTTCTCGGTAAGCCCTATCAAAGGAGCTACATCTCTTGCCGTCTGTTCTGGATCTTCCACATGATTAGGGTCAATATATAAAGAGCTAACCATTGTACTTATCGCTAGCTCTTTCATTTCCGCATCATAGATAGTACCACGAGGCACATGAAGCACAGATGACTCTTGAACTTGCGACTCCAAACGAGATAACATTTCATCTCCACGAACTATTTGCACCCAAACATATCTAGCCATGACGCCAATAATAAAAATGAGCAATCCTATGAATAAATAAATTATATGCATTTGCACTTTATTTACTTTTTTTTACTATTTTTTTATTTTGTCCACTATTTTTTATCCATATCTTCTTAGCCTAAAGACCTACGATAAAATACCTCACTTTCCTTAAACATAACTCTAATTATATCAAATTTTACTATAAAGATATATTTCTAACCTTGAATTATCTAAAAATTATTTCATAGGCAAACAATCCATTTAATGATAAAATATTAATTGTATCTAAGTATACATATTTACATTTACTAAAATCTATTGAGGTGAGTTTTATGAAAGTAATTAAAACAACTAATGCACCTGGTGCTGTAGGACCTTATTCCCAAGCTATCGAAATCGACAACCTTGTTTTCGCTTCTGGTCAAATCGCTTTAGACCCTGCTACTGGCGAAATGGCTGAAGGTATCGAAGCTCAAGCTCATCAAGCTTTAAAAAATGCTCAGGCAGTAATCAACGCTTCTGGAGCAAAATGGGAAAATGTAATCAAAACAACTGTATTCATCACAAATATTGATGATTTTGCTAAAGTAAATGAAATCTATGCCACTTACTTTACACAACCATATCCTGCTCGCTCCTGTGTAGAAGTAAGTAAATTACCAAAAGGTGCCTTGATTGAAATAGAAGTAATCGCTAAAAAATAAGCTTTAACTTAAAAATAGGAATGATACAAAAATATCATTCCTATTTTTTTATGCCAAATTATATTCTTTTATTAATTTAGCAAGTAATGCCCTGCAAGCTTTATCTACATCTTCATACGTTTCATCAAAATTATCTGTATACCATGGATCTTTTACATCACGATTTTCACCGACAAAAGACATCATCTTATATACTTTATGCTCTGTATCTTCACCGATAATATAGCTTAGATTGCGTAAATTATTATTATCCATCACGATAATATAATCATACATATCATAATCTTGCTTTGTTATCTGCACAGCTTTTCGCTTGCTAAATGGAATATTCATCTCACGAAGTTTTGCTTTTGTACCATAGTGAGTATCACAGCCAATTTCTTCACGACTTGTAGCTGAAGAATTGATTATAAATTTATCAGCTAAATCCGCTTTTCGCACTAAATCCTTCATCACAAATTCAGCCATAGTTGAACGACAGATATTACCATGGCATACAAACATTATTTTTATCAAAATACTTCATCTCCTTATAAGCTTTTATTACTATTCATCAAATAACCTATATTGCATACTCTTATTTTTTCTAAAAATAATTTTTCATTTAGTAAAATAAGAAATTTTTTACTTTCCACAAAAATATCCACTAATTTATTAATCTATAACTTAATAAAATATATTCTATACTCACTAATTTTTTTGTGTATTTTTCCAATTCTTAATAAAAAGAGTTTTATCTTTTGATAATTGAATAACACCATATTTTTCTACAATAGATGCAGCTTTTGAATCATATGAATGTATCTTATCAATTGCAATAAAAATTTGTTTTTTACTTGCTGCATAAAGAAAAATTATTTTTTCCATTGCAGGATTTTCTATATTTTTTAACAGTGGCAAATCATGTGCTATCGCTGGTAAACAAGTTAAATTAAGTAATGATAAATCGAATGTAATAAGATTTACAAATGCTGTTCCTGTTCCAGTATCTTCATAAGTACTAAAAGAATATTTATCACCATTAATATTTAAAGTTGGAGCTCGACGAGAATCTCCATAAATTATCTTATTTATTTCATACATTTTTGTATTTAATTGACTGCATATATTATTTAATACAGACTCTTTTATCAAACTCAAATCATTTTGAGCAATCCTTAAATGTTCATTAATCTCTTGCGATTTTGTAAAATATCCATTTTCATCAGTTAATTGCTTTATTTGTGCTGCTAAATTTACAATCTTCTCAACTGCAAATTTAGGTGCATCACGAATATCTAATTTTTCTTTAATTTTTTCTTCAATTTTTTCTATCTGAATATTAAGTTCACAAATTTGCGAACGCAACTCTTTCTCAGCACTTTGAAGCTCAAATTTAAGAATATTAGTAAGTTTATTATGAAAAGCATCTACATTTTTTGCTTGCTCTATATTAAAATCTGGAAAATATAGCATAAATTGTTTTAATTCTAGTTTAAGATTTGCTCCTTTATTTTGTAAATTTGATTGAATACGTTGCAAACGAGAATAAAAAACATTTCTTCTTACTACTAATGAACTTTTTTCTTTTTGAAGTTGTAAAATTTCTTTTGATATTAAAGTAGATATATCAGTAGAAGCAGAAATAATATCTCTTTTTATATTTTCAAGTTGTTGTGATAAATCATTTATTTTTTCGCTATTTTTTTTAAAAATTGATTTATTGACATTAGGTATTAATTCTTTTTTTGCTGCTTTCCTAAGAATTTTTTTTCTTCAGATAATATAGAAATTTGTTCTTCATATGTTTTAATGGAACTATATTTATTAAACAATTTTACAAGAGTTAATATAGAATCTTTACTATTTTCTTTATCAAAATATTGAATAGGTTTATGTTCGTTAAGATTTTCTTTGCCATATATACGAAAATATCTACCTACTATTGATCTAAATTCCAATCCATCAAGCTCACATTGATATTTATTTTTTAATAATTTGTTATAATCTTCCACCTTAATTTTAGATATTACCTGAAAATCTGAATTACATATATTAACATAACAATACGATTTGTATTACGACTAAAATATAATTTCTTCCAAACTCCTAAGAGTTTTCAGAAAAACGCAAGGACGTTTAGGCAAAACTCTTTTGCGTTTGACTCCGAACGCCAAAGCGATTTTTCCGGATTTTCATTTTTCATTCTCCCGTAACGACCGTTCCATTCCTCTTCTACCCCTCTACAGACAGCTGTAGCACAGGTAAGATTTTCAATTCCCAAAAGGCAGATGCACGGATAGAACATTTTGTCTAAAACTACGGTTAGCAGATTTTTCGAATTCAATACTTTTTGTCAGCAATTACCCACAAAGAACAAGCATTTTAACAAAAAAAGAAATGTCATTCCCAAAGCAAGAAAGACTCCTGAAAGCCTTTGCGGGAATGACATTCCTTATTTCAATCTATCTTTGGCGGCGCACTCACACGCCCGGCATCTTAAATACCCAAAGATTTCTTCACTGCATCTACTTTTTCTTTTGCATCAGCTACGGCACCTGCATAGCACTTCGGACAGTGCATTTCGCCCTTGATTTCCATGTAGAACTTAATCTTAGGTTCTGTTCCGGAAGGACGTACAGAAACTTTTGTACTATCGGCTGTAAAGAACTGAAGTACGTTTGATGTTTCCGGCATATCCAGGTCTGTAGCTTTTCCAGTATTGTCGGTAGCCTTCAACGTCTTGTAGTCTTTCACCAGTACTACTTCCGAACCACCTAATTCTTTCGGCGGGCATGCACGGAAGTTGTCCATCATGGCCTTGATTTCGTCAGCACCTGTCTTACCCGGTTTCACTACGTTGACTGTTACTTCCAGTGAGAAGCCATATTCTACGTAGATTTCCATCAGCACGTCATACAAGGTCTTGCCCTGGTCTTTAGCCCATGCACAGATTTCAGCCAGCATGAACATGCAGAAACGGCATCTTTATCACGTACGAAGTCTTCTGCCAAGATCCGTAGCTTTCTTCACCGCCACCGATGTACTGTTCCTGACCTTCGCGCAGACGGATTTCACGGGCAATCCATTTGAAGCCGGTGTAGCAGTCAAGCATCTTGATGTGGTTCTTGTCAGCTACCTTCTTAATCAGTTCCGTAGTAACGATGGTCTTCACGATGAATTCGTTGCCTTTCATCTTGCCCATAGCGATACGGTTCTTGATGATGTAGTACAAGAAAATCAAGCAAGTCTGGTTACCGTTAATCAATACCCATTCGCCCTTGCTGTCCTTGCAAGCCATACCTACACGGTCAGCATCCGGGTCGGAAGCCATCACGATGTCGGCATCGATTTCTTTTGCCAGCTTGATGGCCAATGTCAGTGCTTCTGCATTTTCCGGGTTCGGAGATACCACTGTAGGGAAGTCACCGCTCTTCACCATCTGTTCGGCTACGCAATGTACGTTTTCAAAGCCCCACAACTTGAGTGACTGCGGAATCAGTGTCATTCCGGTACCGTGAATCGGAGTGTACACAATCTTCAGGTCTTTCTGACGCTGGATTACTTCCGGTCGATAGACAATGTGTGTACCTGGCGCAAGTATTCGTCGTCAATTTCCTTGCCTACAATCTGAATCAGTTCTTTATTGCCCTGGAACTTGATTTCGCTTACGCTGGTAATCTTGTTCACTTCGTCGATGATACCTTTATCGTGTGGAGCCAGCACCTGTGCACCGTCTTCCCAGTATGCCTTGTAACCGTTGTATTCTTTCGGGTTGTGAGAAGCAGTGATATTGATACCGCTCTGGCAGCCCAGGTGACGGATAGCAAATGACATTTCCGGAGTAGGACGCATATCTTCGAACAAATATACCTTGATGCCGTTGGCAGTAAAGATGTCGGCAGAATTTCTGCAAACTTACGGCTGTTGTTACGGCAGTCGTGACCTACCACTACTGAAATGTCTTTCTTTCCGGCAAAGCATTTGTTCAGGTAGTTAGCCAAGCCCTGAGTAGCAGCACCTACTGTATAGATGTTCATTCTATTGGAACCAGCCCCCATGATACCACGCAAACCACCTGTTCCGAATTCCAGGTCTTTGTAAAACGCATCAATCAAATCGGTCTTATCCGGATTTTCAAGCATGGCTTTTACTTCGGCCTGTGTTTCGGCATCGTATGCTGCGGTCAACCACGTTTGAGCCTTCTCTGTACACTGTTTAATTAATTCATTGTTTTCCATGATTATAATATTTAATAAATAATAAATCGTTCTATAAGAGACAGACAAAAATAAAAGATTCAAAGAATTATCCTAATAAAAACCTTCGTATTTTTTAGAGTCAATCCAAAAAGATTGTAGCTTCAGGATTTCTTAATATCTTTGTAACCGCTTAACAAATACGAAAAATGAGACAAAAAATGATACTGGCACTGGTTTTGGGAGGAATGCTGTCTGCCCAGGCCCAGCACGTCCAGGAGAGCAAGTTCTGCTCTCCTTTTGATTTTCCGATTCTGCTCAGTGCCAATTTTGGAGAACTTCGTCCGAACCATTTTCACAACGGACTGGACATCAAGACGCAAGGCGTTACAGGTAAACCGATTCACTGCATTGCCGACGGTTATGTGTCGCGCGTGGCAGTGCTGCACGGAGGATACGGACAGGCCATTTACGTGACGCATCCCAACGGACTGACTTCGGTGTATGGACACGTGATTTCCTTCGCAAAAAATATACAAGCTTACGTACGCCAATATCAGTATGCGCATGAAACGTTTGTGTGCGACCTGAAATTCCAGCCCGGACAATTCCCGGTGAAAAAGGGAGACATCATTGCCCTGAGCGGTAATGAAGGGCTTCGGCCGGACCTCACCTGCACCTGGAGCTGCGACGCACTGAAACGGGGGAATACATTGACCCGATGCCGTATTTCAAGCATCTGCTAAAAGACAGCAAGGCACCTGTAGGCAGCCTCATCGGTATTTATCATACAGGGGAAAGGGGTGGTCAACGGGTCCAGCCATAAGAAACTCCTCGCTATCGGCAACCTGAAACAGCCTGTACACGCTTGGGGAGAGATTTATACTGGCATCAGCGCCAAAGATTACATGGACGGTACGTCGAATTTCTACGGGGTGCACTCGGTTACGCTGTATGTAGACTCTGTGCAGGTATTCAACAGCACAACCGACAAGGTACTACCCGATGAAAACCGGATGATCAACGGCTTTACCGACTATGAGGAACTGACCCGCACCCGCCGGCTCATTATGCGTTCTTACAAGCTTCCGGCAACCGGCTGCGACTGCTGCACCCCAACGAGAACCGGGGAGCTGTGACCATCGACGAGGAAAGGGATTATCACTTCCGGTATGTACTGGAAGACAACTTGGAAATCGCAGGACCTATCAATTATCGTAAAGGGTAAACGGCAGGATATTCCTGAATACAAGCCGGAAGCCAATGAAATGCTATATTGGAACCGGACCAACGTCATTCAGAAACCGGGTATGGAACTGGTGGTGCCACGCTATTATGTGTACGAGGATGTTCCGCTCCGCACGGACATGCGGGGAGACAGTTCACACATCGCCTTTGACTACATACTGGATGCCGGACGAACACCCATTCACAGCTACTGCGACTTGTCCATCGGCCTGCGCCACATGCCCGTGGCCGACACCACGAAATACTACATCGTGCAGAAAGCCGGAAAATGGCGAAGTTCCATGGGAGGAAAATACGCCAACGGATGGATAAAGACACGCGTACGCTCACTCGGCACCTTCTCTGTGGACGTGGATACCATTGCCCCGCAAATCACTCCTATCGGTCAGGGCGGATGGCGCACCAGCCGAAATATCCGTTTCCGGATAAAGGATATGGAATCGGGCATCGGAAGCTACAAGGTATACATCGACGGCAAGTTCGTATTGTTTGGCCTGAAAAAAGGCATTTTAGTGATTCAGAACCCGGAGAAAGTAAAGAAAGGGGTATCGCACAAACTGGAAGTGACGGTAACCGACCAATGCGGAAACATGACACGCAAAGAATACAAATTTTAAAACCGCCTTTTATTTTTAAATCATAAAAAACAATCTGTTCGTATGAAAATGAAAAGATTACTGCTGGCTGTCCTTCTGCTGACAGCATACATGGCCAACGGATGGGCATGTACAACTTCATCGTAGGAAAGAAGGCTTCGGCCGACGGTTCCGTCATCGTTTCTTACTCTGCCGATTCTTACGGTATGTTCGGCTATCTGTGCCATTTCCCGGCTGCACAGCATGCTCCGGGCACCATGCGCGACATCTACGACTGGGATTCGGGCAAATACCTCGGTAAAATCAAGGAAGCCAAACAGACGTACAATGTCATCGGCAACATGAACGAATTTCAGGTTACTATCGGAGAAACGACTTTCGGCGGACGTCCGGAACTGGTGGACAGCACCGGCATCATGGACTACGGAAGCCTGATTTACGTGGCACTGCAACGTTCACGCACCGCCAAGGAAGCCATCAAGGTGATGACTGACTTAGTGAAGGAATACGGTTATTACAGCAGCGGTGAGTCTTTCTCCATTGCCGACCCGAACGAAGCATGGATTATGGAAATGATTGGTAAGGGACCGGGCGTGAAAGGAGCCGTATGGGTGGCTGTACGCATTCCGGACGACTGCATTGCCGCACATGCCAACCAGAGCCGCATCCATAAATTTGACATGAACGACAAGGAAAACTGTCTGTACTCGCCCGATGTCATTTCATTTGCCCGTGAGAAAGGTTATTTCAGTGGGGTAAACAAGGATTTCAGCTTTGCCGATGCCTATTGCCCGCTCGACTTAGCGGCCTGCGTTTCTGCGAAGCACGTGTATGGAGTTTCTACAACATGTTCAGCAAATCAACCGGACAGTCTTACCTTTCTTACATTCAAGGTGACAGCAAGGAACCGATGCCTTTGTACGTAAAACCTGACAACAAGGTTTCTGTTCGCGACATCCAGCACGCCATGCGTGACCACTACGAAGGTACGGCCCTCGACATTACAAAAGACATGGGAGCCGGCTGCTTCCAGATGCCTTACCGTCTGTCTCCGCTGACGTTCAACGTTGACGGTCAGGAATATTTCAACGAACGCCCCATCTCTACTCAGCAGAGTGCGTTCGTATTCGTATCGCAGATGCGCTCTACCTGCCCGACGCCATCGGTGGTGTGCTCTGGTTCGGACTGGACGATGCCAACATGACGGTGTTCACTCCGGTGTACTGCAACACAGACAAGGTACCTTATCCGTATCAGCAGGAGAACGGCGACTGCGTAACTTTCTCATGGGACTCTGCTTTCTGGATCTACAACTGGGTGGCCGACATGATTCGTCCGCGCTACAACCTGATGGTGGAAGACATGCGCACCGTACAGAATACGCTGGAAGATACCTATGCACAATCGCAGGAAGGCATTGAAAGTGCAGCCTTGAAACTGTATCAGCAGAATCCGGCCAAGGCAAAAGAATACCTGACCAACTATACCCACATGACGGCTCAGACTGCTGTAGACAGCTGGAAGAAGTTGGGAGAATTTTTGATTGTACGCTACAACGACGGTGCGGTAAAACGCATGCAGAACGGACAGCTGCAACGTCCGAAAACAGGAAACACAGCTCCGCTGGACCGTCCGGGATACAGCAAGGAATTCTTGCAGGAACTGGTAAAAGCAACCGGCGAACGCTATAAAATGAAAGAGTTGAAGTAGGATATTTTTCTGCTGCTTTCTCATTCTACAATC
>ENA-OQHP01000478-OQHP01000478.1-human-gut-metagenome-genome-assembly--contig:-NODE-478-length-12860-cov-1.529647_pt1 | contig 12860 bp, 19 predicted proteins | sample MGYA00242563_ERZ504717 | MGnify/ENA primary metagenome ERZ504717 (study PRJEB26092, sample SAMD00036212) | human gut metagenome | host: Homo sapiens | study: EMG produced TPA metagenomics assembly of...
AAATCATGTCACGAACGTGATTAGAAAATAACAAAAGCGTTCGTTGTCAGCTAATCCAGCTAACATTTTCGAACGCTTTGAAGCCCGTCGCCAAGAGGATTTGAACCTCCGACCCCTCGCTTAGGAGCGAGTGCTCTATCCAGCTGAGCTATGACGACACATGCCGCAAACCCTTGATTTTACTGGGTTTCTGGGATTTTTCCCTTCGGCCATATATAAGATTATCAACTCTCTTTCGAGTTGTCAATCTACAGATTTTTTTGATTTGGTAACATTAGAACGTTCCCCAATTTGGGGAATGCTTTGTTGTCACCATTAGCATTTTTCAGAATAGATTCGAACTGAAAGTTGTTTTTCATTTTTTCCCTTTGGGGAATGCCTCGGCTTTCTCTTAGGAGCTCGAGATACCACTGTAAATACATACAATGATTATTCAACCTAAGTCAAGGAAATCCTTGGTTTTCCTAACTATTCTGTTACTCCCTGTCAAAATAAGAAAACTTGTTTTCATCTCTGTAAAGCACCTTTCGGTGCTCGTCCGGTGCTCGGAGCACCCGGAGGATATAACCATTCCGTTCCATCGAGTTCACTCAGTTGGCCACCATTACGATTCAGCTTCGTAACAATGATTACTTGATTTTCTTATTAGATTAACTATATTATAACGTGCTGTAGGTCGGATGTCGATGTTTTTTTGACCATATTTATTGTTTTATATGTTTCTTCTCTATCAATTCTGCAAATACTAATTTTTAGACATGACAATAATTTTTCGTCAAAAACTATTTTATAAGCCATCTTTCCCCGTTCGGCATAATACGAATATCCCCCGGAAACCTTTCCAGAATCGTGCCGTCATGCAGAGAACGCACCACCGTTTCTTCACGATAGTCTGGGTCTTCATACCAAACATTGAAGTAAAGTTTGTCTCCATCACGGAAATTAAGCGCCTCTCTATCATTGATTGCGAATCGTACATGTTCTGGCCAGATAATCTCGAATGTACCGTCATTTGGCTGTCGAGTCAGCGATAACGGTGATGTATGAAGCATCAGATTGTAGCAGTCCTTCACTGCAGATAACGGTAGCCGCGCTACTTCCTGTACTTCCACTTGTTGATGCAAGAACCTCATGATGCGGATAACACTCTCTGTAAAGCTCACTACCAGTAGCACAACAGAACTGCCATCATACACTGGTGTGCCAAGATATTGTCCGTCTGCAGAATGCACAGCTCATAAATCATGCCGTCTGGGTAATGGATAAGATACAAACGGTTGCTCCGCACAAGGTGTCCCTGTCGGAATAGTTCTTCTGCCTCATAGAGATCGCCGTGAATATAGTCCGTTGCCCAGTACCATTCGGCGATTCCTCCACGAATAAGTTCCATATTGGTCATACCATGTATATCAATGTTCTTCATGAATACACCTCCCGTTCCACAAATATATATTACTACAATACTTCGTAAAATTTCGATTTTCTTAATTCTACAAGCTGGAATTTCTATTTGTATTGCCATGTCATTACATAATCTTTTTCTCCGGTAGCCTCATCTAAGCCACTATGCTGAATCTCAAATCCTTCTCTCTTATAAAAAGATATTGCCCGTGCGTTCTTTTGGTATACGTTCAAGTGCAACTTATTCCTTTTATCCTTTGCATAATTCAGCAGAATTTTACCTATACCCTGCGATTGCATTTCACCAGAAACAAAAAATGCCCTCAACATATTCATCATTTAACCCTATAAAACCCTGTATTTCTGTATCATACTCATACACATAAACCTCTGCTAGTAACAACGCTTCTTTTACTGATCTGAAATTGCTTTTCCAGTATTCGGCGGGGATAAAATTATGTGCCTTTATATTTGTATCCAACCATATATCTGCAACTTTATTTATATCATCCCTTTGAAATTCTCTAAAGAAAGAATCCGATTGGCAAAATCCATGTTTATGACTGAAAACAAGAAATATATCGATATTGCTTTTGAATGTGGATTTAACAGTGTTTCTTCCTTTAACCGCTCCTTCAAAAAAGTAAAAGGTATTTCACCGCGAGAATTTAAAAATGCAATGATAAAATCCTTATAAATTCTTTTAATCACAAATATACCTCTTTCATTAGACTATTATTTTGCTAATGAAAGCGGGTACTTCATTTTTAATAATCAATATAGGACTCTAATTTTTTCAAATCTTTATAGTCATTACTTCGCCAAAGGTCCTGGAATAGTAGATACTCCTCTGTGATTTCCATAAAAATCCACATTAAAGATAATATCCGATTCGTCTCTTTCCTCAAAACGCTGTTCCGGCTCAAAAGCTTTACCCAAAATGTCACTTGTTATAATACCATTAGAATAATCTCCGAGTATTTCGTAGATATTTGTTTCCAGCTCATAGAATCCATCTTTTTCCACAAGCTCTACTGTAACTTCCGTATCGGCATCTACAAACTTATCTGTTTCTTTTTTCCATGCTTTAGCACCCATAAGGTATGCATTACCATTTGCCCAGATTGGCAGATGATCAAAATGCGGCACCGCCAGCTATCCATATCCGGTTTCTCTACATCCATATCAAATCTAGCAATCCATTCATCATATGTCGGGTATTCATCCCACACATGATTGCCTACACCTGATAATACGGAGATTCCTTTGATTCATTATTATCAACCGGATAATACTGTACAAATATATTGTTATAGAATCTATTATCACCATGAAGAATGGTCATCATCCCAGCAACTTCTGTCCTATGTCTGATGTGATATGGTGTGTAACGACGCTGACTTCTTCCATCCACTTCCCAATCTGTTCCGGCTCCAACCACTGTGGTGGAACCAAGAATAAGATTATGTACAACCGCCACACCTTCTGTTGCAAGACGGAGACCATATCTAGACAACAAAATATTATTATCAATCAAAGTCGGTCCATGACCTACTTCGATAAAGATATCCTGGCTTTCCATACCGCCTTCTAACTTAATAGAACCTTCCGGAACATCATTATCATGTAACAGATTTTGTGTAATTCGAGCTCCCTGCGCTTCCCAGTCAAGCCAAATACCCATGGTGTTATGATGAATATGATTTCTTCTGATCGACAACATCAATTGCCGCATGAAGTTTAATTCCTGAGATTTCCGCACCCCCCAGCTCCATCATTATTGTTAATATGATGAATATGATTATCTTCGATAGTTGAGAAAACACAGCCCATTCTTCCTACAATTCCGGTCTGCTGACAATCATGAATATTGCATCTTCTTACAGTATGAGAGCCAATCTCTTCCTTCAGCCAACCATGATACTGTCCGCGGCACACAGCATCTCTCTCCATCTGTGTAGGACTTTTTATATGCTTTCTTGTAAAATAATGGTCATTCTCATCATCGTAATATTTTCCAAGAGAAATACCGCAACATTTACTGTTTGTAATTTCACAGTCTTCGATTATCCAGCCATATGACCAGTGTGGGCTTATCATACCATCCTGGAACGCTGCCGGAGGTGCCCATGTAGTAGCTGCCTTTTCTACAAAAAAGCCACTTAATGTAATGAAATCAACATGATCTTTCTTTGGCATAAAACATTCTCTTCGCACATTAATCTCTACCTTTTCTTTTCGCGGATCTTTCCTCTAAAATTAGCGTATATAACGGTTTCATCACCTTCCACATAGGCATACCATTTATAAACGCTCCACTCTTGTTCCCACGACGGCTTATATACTTCCGCTTTTTCACAAGCTTCTATAGAATCCACTTCGTACATTGCCTTGTCATTCAGATAAACACAGCCTGTATGTTTTCATCCTTGGCAAAATACCAATCCCCATAAACCGGTGTTGTATATGGTTATAACCATTAAACACGCCATTATTGATTCTGGTCACCCACACATCACCTTTATAAGTTTCCAAGCGTCAACTTCTTCCGCACCGGAAATAATTGCTTTTAAGGGTTCCACCGACCTATAAACAATAGGCGCTTCTTTTGTTCCACTGTTTACGGGATTTACATACTCTCTGTAAATACCCGGTTTTACTAAGACTTCATCTCCTGCAACCGCAATCTTTGCCGCTTCATTAATTCTTTTAAAAGGCTAAATTCGGAACCGTCTCCATCACACCTTGCAGATGCATCTACGTAATTTTCATCTTCTACCCCCATAGTATTCTGATTATCCCTTGCAATAGCACTAATTAATCGCATCAGATTATCATATTTTACATTTTGTATATTTCAAAATCTATCCACATCTTCCAATAAACAAAAGCAAACTGTGCCAAAATACTTTTAATCTGTTCATAATCTTATGACCAACTTTTCCAAACCGTTGGTTCATATCCAACTGTAGCCTGCTTACCATTTCTGACAATCGGCGTCTTAATTACCTGCTGATTTGCAAGAAGTTTTTCTTCGCATTCATCCTATGAAATATATTTACCACTGCCAGCGCATCTTTATAAGCCTTTTGCCGGGAGTTCCGATGAATCCGATGAATCTTTGTATTTTCGTATAATAATCATATAACTTATAAATAATAAAACAGCTGCGCTGGTCCAGGCACAAATTTCCGCATAAAAAATTCCGTCTTCACCGATCAGTTTTGGTAACAATAATGCAACACTGACACGCATCACAATTCTGCAATGCCACTGGCGAGGGGAATCAGGGTATTACCCAGACCCTGAATCGCCGAACGATATACATACAGCAGATACAGTACCCATAGAAAAATTGCCATAATAAACAAATATTTATATGCAATGTCTAACACCTGTCGGATCTGTTCCGGTTCGCCGGATACAAACAGTGACAATATATTGCGTCCGAATAACACCATCACACCTGAGATCACAACAGAAGTAAGCAATGCCATATAAGTTCCGCTATGCACACCTTTCCGGATTCTCTGATATTTCTTTGCACCAAGATTCTGGCCTACATAGGTTGTAATTGCATATCCGTATGAAACGGCAGCCATCTCTAAAACTCCATATAATTTGTTTGATGCTGTAAATCCAGCCACAAACAGGAATCCAAATCCATTGACTACATACTGTACTGTAAGCCCCCCTACAGAGATGATCAAATTCTGGATTGCAAGAGGAGTCGCCACTTTCAAAAGCCGCAGACTCATTGCCGGCTGTCTGTAGAAGTCCTGTTTTTCCAGTCGGATATCCGGAATTTTCCGTAACACCATCAGACAGTACAGGGCTGAAAATCCCTGTGCGATGACTGTCGCCACTGCTGCTCCGGCTACACCCCAGCCAAAAACTGCCACAAATAACAGGTCCAGTCCCACATTGATCAACGCTGCTATGGTCATTGCTATCAGTGGAGATCTGCTGTTACCCAGTGCTCGAAGAATCGCTGCAAATATATTATAAGCCGCTATGATCGGAATTCCGGCAAAGATCAGCCGAAGATATAGCATTGTCAGGTCAATGACATTATCCGGTGTCTGTAAAAACAAAAGAACATGATAAACTGCCCCTTCACTTACCGCAAGTACAATCACAGAAAGCAGTGCTGTCATGATATAGCTTTTCGCCACCGCGCATTTCAGATTTTCTTTTTCCCTTGCTCCATAAAACTGAGCTACCAGAATAGAAAACCCTGTGTGATACCTGTCATGATACCGAACACCAGCCATACCAGCCAGTCTCCGGCGCCTACTGCCGCCAGTGCTTCAACCCCTACCACCTGTCCGACGATCATGGTATCTGCCATCGTATAAAACTGCTGTAAGATATTTCCAAGCATCAGTGGTATGGCAAAAGTAATGATCAGTTTTCCAGGTGATCCAGTGGTCATTTTTTTTCATTTGTTCCCATAAGAATCTCCTTTTTCTTTTCATCCTTGTCCGATTATTTTACATAGGACTCTGCCAAAACGCAATCCATCACAGAACTCTTTGGTATATCGCCCCGGGTTTTTACGGATACCACAGGAAGTGTTCCTCCCTGGACACGTACCGTGCTGGTCACGATCCTGGTTGGATCGGTCACCTCTTTCTTTCCATAATCTGCTCCTCTTTTACAGGTATTTCCCGTAACTTTTTCCACTATCCCATCCTTTATTATGACCTGAAGCTGACATCCCATGGGGCAGCCAATACAGGTCAGTTTTCTCTCTTCCATGGTCTATTCCTCCTCTATACTGATGGTGATTATATCCTTTTTCCCGGCTTTTTTCAGCACTTCTTTCTCAAAGGGAAAGTTGGCAAACTTGAAGTTGTATCATCACTTATCTTTTTTAGAAGAAATAGGACTGTCAGATATAGCAAGAAATATACCCAGACATATACCCACTCCAATTCCAACAACCTTGCTGTTTAAACAATACTCCAAAGTATTGCTGTTGATATTCCTATGTATGCTGACTCCTTTAATTATACTTTCGCTTTTCATAAGCTTTGTCCTCCAAATTAGCACTTCAAATCGTTTTCTTTATTCTATCACAGCTTCTATTATTCCGCCATCAGTCTTTCAAACCAAGTATCCATGACAATGATGAACTGGCTCGCTCCTGGCCATTCTTGCAACATTTCATCCAAAGTATTATGATTCGCATAATGCTTTAATTTTCTCTTTGAGGTCATTGTATCTCTTTTCCGATTCATTCCATTTTATATGGTCAAACTTTTTTCGTCTATTATTCTTATTCCCAATTCAAACATCTCTGCTTTGTTTTCCTCTAAAGCTTCTCATTATTTTCAAAGAAATACCAAGTAACACCATCCGTAAAGAGAACTGTTTTATTTTTAGACAAATGTGCTTCTATTTCATTTTTAACACTACTGTTTCCAATATCCTTCAAATAATTTAAAGTTTTATCTCTAAAAGACTTACCTTTACGATCTTTTGTATTTGATACTATATAATTTGAGCTATCACCTACTGATTTAATTTCAACAACTGCAATGTAACTAGTAGGACACTCATCTTCTTCATTGTTCCATCTCCAGTCTTGTGCTATACATAAATCTGGAGTCCAATATTTCTCGTTTGGTCCCTTTCCACAATATTTCCCGTAATTATGTTTTCCGCTACCACTAGAAACTTTAATATCTACGGGAATAATGTCACATTTTGGTAAAATACTTTTCAAAAATGGAGCAATAACAAAATCTTGGACCATACACTCTCTTAAATCATTCATTTTGCATATATATTCATAATTATCCTTATATTCTTTATATTTCATCTCGATTTTTTCATCTCCTAATACGATACATTTAAATTTTCTGTTCCCTATAAAATTAATCTATCTGGCTTTACTAAATCGCCAAACAACGATTTATAGACTTCTCGTATATATATTTTACCACATACTTTTTCCAAAAGCACTGACTTCTCAACCTTAATTTTCATCTCTGCTATTATACGTTCTTCCCTCTGTCTCTCTTCACAATAATCCCAGAAGTCTTTCAATGCTTCCTCATCCGATTTCCACGGCAATGGTATGGAATCCAATTCATCTAATCGCTTCACAAATTTCCGTACTTCTTCGGTATCGAACTCCTCATCACTTGCCTCCATTACATAAAAATCCAGTTTTTCATTTATCATTCTGATTTCTTCGTCTTTGGTCATGTTAAAACCTCCCTACATTATATACATGGCACTTCTCGACAAATTCTTACAAATAACTACAAATTTTTACAAGAAACGAAAAAACGATACTGCATAGATTTCCTACTCCACACAATATCGTTCTTCTATATTTATACTTCATTGTCTTCGCCATTATCAAGTTGTAATCGGTATACTCACTGCCAAGCGCCTCCTTTACCTCATCCTGTTCCTTCTTTATATCAATAAGGCACTGTGCCACAATCCCGGTATATAAACTTTGCGCTCACTGGTATTGAATATCTCCAGGAATGGAAACGTAATAGCAATAAACTCATTCTCTGGACTTGCCGTGCGGGGGAAGCCCTGTCAAAAGCTGTCGAATGGTGCCGGGAACAGAATCTTGAATTTGATGCAGTTAATGACAATCTTCCGGAAATCATCGAATTCTATGGACACAACAGCCGGAAGATTTCCTGTGATTACTATATCGACGACCGGATGCTGCTTCCGGAAAACGCAAAGGCATAGAACCGTAATGGGGCTATGCCTTTGTGCTTATTCTGGCATTCATTTTTAGTTAGTGCGGGTTATTTACCTAATACAGTTTTTCTCATAATAAAAATCTGTTAGTTAAACTTTTTCAAATTTTGCTACTTCATCCGATAAATCTTCCGAAAGGTTCTTATTTTCGTCCGCCTGCACTGTAATTGCTGAAATTGCTGTTACAAGTTGTGATATCTCTTGTGCTACGTTTGTAACACCTTTTGCAGATTCTTCAATCGCTATAGAAATGTTATTGATACCTTCATTCATATCATTCATTGTACCTAAGCTATCTTTTGACTTAACTGCAAACTCGTTAAATGTATTACTTGCCTGTTCAGAATCAGCATCATAATTTCCAATAATTTTTACAAAGTTGTCATAATCAAGTGCTACCTTTTCATCTACAAAACGAATCATTTCTGTTGCATTTCCAGACAGATTGTTTACTGCCTCAATAACTTTTCCACTGATTTCCTGAATATTGTTTGCTGTCTCACGTGAACTATCTGCAAGCTGTCTGATTCATCTGCAACAACGGCCAAAGCCCCTGCCTGCTTCCCCTGCTCTTGCTGCTTCAATCGATGCATTAAGTGCTAGAAGATTTGTCTGTGCTGCGATATTTAAGATATTTTCTGTAAGTTTTGCAATTTCATTTACAGACTTAGATGCTTCTACTGCCTCCGCGACATCCTTTTGAATGCCATCAAATGTTTCTACTGTTTTTTCTTTTGATGCAATCGCTTCTTTATAGCTATTTTCTGCAGTAAGCTTCACTTCATGCATCTTCATTGCAGAGTTCTTAGCATCCTCATTCATGCCTTCCATTTTCTTTAGCAGATTATTACATCCTTGGGCTAAATCATATAGAGAAGCAGATACCTCTTCCATGGATGCTGCAAGTTCTTCCGATGTTGCACTCACATTGGATGCACTCATATTTGAAGATTCCGCCTCATTTTGTACAAGATAGGAAGATTCTTTCATATCTTTTGATACACTCTGAATCTTTACCATAAGATTTTGTAATGTTTCAATAAAATGGTTGACACCATTTGCAAGCTGACCAATTTCATCACTGGTTTCATCAAATACTCTTAACGTAAGATTACCCTGTCCTGATTCTATACCTAAAATGATATCATCCAAATCATTCTTTGCTCTTTTTGCTGGACGAACAATGGACTTATTAATAACAATCGAAAGAAGTACGATTACAATAATATCAGCTACCACAAGTGCAAGATCAAAAATGATGCTTCCATTTATTCTGTAGTTGATATGTCTGATGGCTTCTGCCACTTCTCCTTTTGCTGTTTCAAAAACCGCGGTATCATTATTTTCCACTGCTTCTTCATATTGTTCAAACTGTTCTATAAGCACATCATTCTTTCCTCGAATAGCTTGTAATGCCATTAAATTCAAGGCTGTAATCAAAACTGCAAAAAAGCCTACAGACACTAACATTGTTACTAACTTTTTTCCCAAGTTCTTTCTCTTTTCATGTTTATTTTTCTTCTTTCTGCGAAAAGCACCAATGCGTTATGTTTTGGAATTTTTTACCATCATTCTACCCCACCCCACAAAATTTTGTCAATACTTTATTCTCTTGATAGAAAATTTTAATCTTTACTCTGATGAGGATGGCGTGAAACACATCCGTATCAAAGCCAGACCTAATAAATGGCATGAGAATGACTGCCCTTTCTGTCACAAGTCATGTCCTGCTTATGACAAACATTCCAGCAGACCAACCACTTGGAGGGAACTGGACTGGGGTGGTATTCTGGTCGAAGTTGAATACCAGACGCATCGTATCATCTGCCTTGAACATGGGGTTATATGTTGCCGAAGTTCCATGGGCATATCCAGGTAGTAGATTTACCAAGGATTTCGACCTTACCGTTGCATGGTTTGCATCCTATCTTCCAAGAAGTACCACATCATACTTCATGAGAGTGGACTGGGAAACTGTAGGCCGCTGTGTCAACCGTGCTCTTCACGATTTAGAACCGGAGCACTCAAGAAGACTTGATAGTCTGGTTAATATCGGCATTGACGAAACCAGTTACAAAAAGGGTCACAAGTACATTACAGTAATCGTTAATCACGATACCAACACAGTGGTATGGGCATCGGAAGACCATGGCAAATCCGTTCTTGAAAAGTTTTATAAACAGCTTACTCCAGAGCAGCTATCCAGCATCAAGGTTGTTACAGGTGATGGTGCCAAATGGATCACAGAGTGTGTAAATGAATACACTCCTGACTGCGCCATTGTGTTGATTCCTTTCACGTAATCGAGTGGGCTATGACAGCTCTCGATGAAGTCAGAAAAGATATCTGGCATGATGCCTACAGCGAATATAAGCAGGTCAAAAAAGATAATCCATGTAGCAAGGGTCGTCCTAAAAAGGATGCTCCTGAACTTGCTATTGTGAAAGCAGCTAAAGCTAAAGCAGATGAGATAAAAGGCTCTGCATACATGATAAAGGTTCTCTGTTTCCTTTTTGATACCAAATATCATATGCATTATATAATATCTTTCTAAACTCTTCCATGTTTCTATTATTGATAGTATTAAAATCTCCTATGAGAATATACTCTTCGTTAGAATGTTTCTGTAAAAATGAATACAATTCATTCCAAAATTGTTCATCATATTTGGGTGGAATTGGTTATCTAATTAACTACATTATTTTCTGTCTAAAATATCCATAAATTCGTCACCTGTAATTGTTTCCTTCTCATACAGGTACATAGCCAGTTCGTCCAGTTTTTCCCTGTTTTCAGCAAGGATTTTTCTTGCTTTTTCATGCTCTGCTTTTACGAGCTGCACGACTTTTTCATCAATTTCCTTCTGGGTATCTGCGGAACAGGAAAGAGACGTATCGCCGCCAAGATACTGGTTGGTCACGTTTTCCATTGCCACCATGTCGAATTCATCTGTCATGCCGTAGCGGGTGATCATCGCTCTTGCAATTTTTGTTGCCTGTTCGATATCATTGGAGCTCCGGTCGTGATCTCACCAAATACGATCTCCTCTGCCGCACGTCCGCCTGTAAATGTAGCAATCTTATTCTCAAGTTCTTTTTTCGTCATCAGATATTTATCACCCTGCTCAACCTGCATAGTGTAGCCGAGTGCACCTGATGTACGCGGGATGATCGTAATCTTCTGGACCGGAGCTGAATGACTCTGCAATGCAGCTACCAGAGCGTGTCCTATCTCATGATATGCAACAACCTTCTTCTCCTGATCTGAAAGAACCGCATTCTTCTTCTGATATCCTGCAATAACCACTTCTATACTTTCTTCGAGATCAGATTCATTTACAACGGTCCTTCCACTACGGACAGCACGTAATGCTGCTTCATTTATAATATTGGCAAGCTCCGCACCTGATGCCCCGGATGCCATACGTGCAATCGTATGCAGGTCAACATCATCAGATGCTTTTATCTTCTTTGCATGAACCTTTAAAATTGCTTCACGGCCTGCAAGATCCGGCAGTTCAACCGGCACACGCCTGTCAAAACGTCCCGGACGTGTAAGTGCCGGATCTAACGACTCCGGACGGTTCGTTGCAGCAAGAATGATGACACCATTATTTCCTTCAAATCCATCCATCTCTGTAAGAAGCTGGTTTAAGTCTGCTCCCTCTCATCATTCCGCCCATTTGTCCGTCACGCTTTTTACCAATGGCATCAATCATCAATAAACACGATACATGGTGCCTTTTCCTTTGCCTGTCTGAAAAGATCTCGAACCTTGGAAGCTCCCATACCGACAAACATCTCAACGAATTCTGAACCGGACATTGAGAAAAATGGTACATTTGATTCACCCGCCACTGCTTTTGCAAGCATTGTTTTGCCGGTTCCCGGAGGTCCTACAAGGAGGACACCTTTTGGCATAGACGCACCTACATCGGTATACTTCTTCGGATTGTGAAGATAATCAACGATCTCTGAAAGGTTTTCTTTCGCCTCATCTTCTCCTGCAACGTCTGAAAAACGGATTCCCTCACTGGATTGCACATAAATCTTCGCATTGCTTTTTCCCATTCCAAAAGCCATCGAATTTTTTCCTCCGGCATGCTCCATCAGTTTCTTTGCCATATAATTTCCCAGTGCGATAAAAAGGATCAATGGCAAAATCCCGGTCAGCAGGAAGCTGATGATCGGTGACATCTGCTTATCGATATCTTTTGCGAATACTGCTCCACATTCATATAGCCTGTCCGTCAGGTTCGGATCGTTCATCAGACCTGTTTTATAAATATTTTTTTGATCTTTATCTGTAAAGATGATCTGATTGTCCTTAACTTCTACTTCACCGATATTCTTCTTCTCGATCATGCTCATAAAAGTTCCATAATCCGTTTCCTTTACCTGATGCTTCATAAGGATTGGTGTGACAACCAGATTAAATACTATCAGCACTATTAACACAATCCCATAATAATATGCCAGTGGTTTTTTCGGTGTTTTAACTTCTTTCATTTTCTTTCCTCCTGTTGTTCTGCGTTATGCTTTCTCCGTGCATTTTCGTATTATTTATTCTGCCATCTGACTTCGCCCTTGGACAGAAGCGGATAACCTCCTGCAACAAATGCCATTCCGATCAAAGCATAATGGCTTTTTATCTTCCCGGCAAACCGGAAATCAAATTCGTAATTTCTTGGCGTTATCGTGATCTGTTCCCCATAGGAAAAT
>ENA-OQHP01000479-OQHP01000479.1-human-gut-metagenome-genome-assembly--contig:-NODE-479-length-12841-cov-2.056395_pt1 | contig 12841 bp, 14 predicted proteins | sample MGYA00242563_ERZ504717 | MGnify/ENA primary metagenome ERZ504717 (study PRJEB26092, sample SAMD00036212) | human gut metagenome | host: Homo sapiens | study: EMG produced TPA metagenomics assembly of...
GATAATTACAACTTGTAGAAATAGTAGTCAATTTTCAAGAAATATACTTTTGTTTTCTAGTGAAAATGTAAGGGCAGTTATGGAGGCTGAACCAGATAACACAACTGTTTCAGGGTATATAGAGGACTATACGGAAGTAAACAAAAGTTATAGCTATGATATTAATGATATGATAAAAGCAGTTACGCACAATAGAGAAATTATTCCACCTAAAATAATGGCTGATAAAAATGCTATAAACATTACAAAATAGTTAAGACACTTGTTAAATCCTTGCTTTTGTGATAAAATTTACTATTATGTTCAGGAGGGATTTAAAGTGAAAATTTCGATTAAAAAATTATTTTCATCGATACTTGCTGTCACAATGGTATGTGGTTTATTACCAACTGGTACTATTGTTATGGCACAGGCAACAACAATAACTGTCGGTAAGGGTATTGGGTATGATTTTAGTACAGTACAATCAGCCATTGATTCTATTAAGATTATTCCTACAGAAAAAGACCCAGTAACAATAGAAATAGCTTCAGGTACTTATGAAGAAAGTGTTTCTGTAAATAAGCCTAATGTGCATATTACTCATGATGGTAAGCCGGAAGAAGTCGTTATAACTTATGATAAGGCAAATGGACATTCAAATCCGGCTAAAAATTTTGGTACCGATAACACAAGTACATTTTCATTAGGAGTTAATGCTACAGGATTTAAGGCTGATAATATTACTGTACAAAACTCATACAATATTGGTACAAATAATAGTCAAGTACAGGCTGTTGCTTTTTCATCACAGGCTGATAAAGTTGTTTTAAATAACTGTAGACTTATTGGTAGACAGGATACATTGTACCTTAGAGGTGCGTCAAAAGGACAGACTAATTATGGTAGTGCAAATAGTGTAAGAACTTATTTGAAAAATTGCTATATTGAAGGTACAGTTGATTATATTTGGTGATGGTACAGCATTTTTTGATAAATGTAACCTTAAAATGATGGCTTATCAGAATGGAGGACATTTTACAGCACCAAATACAACACTTTTCAATATAGGTTATGTATTTAATGAATGTAACTTATCTGTTGATAAAACTGCTACAGCAGATATATTAGGAAAAATAGATTTAGGCAGACCATGGCAATGTGATGGTGCTTATCCTAGCTATGGTTCAAATTCAGTATTTTATAAATTGTACTTTACCAGATAATATTAATAAAGCTGGTTTTTCTAAGTGGGATGAAAATACTGTTTTAAATAAAGTTAGATTTTATGAATACAACTCAAAAGATTCAAAGGGTAGAACTCTTGATACAAAAAATAGAGCAGAATTTGTAAAAGAACTTACAGAAAAACAGGCAAAGCAGTATAATTGCTACAATGTATTAAAGGGAGAAGACGGTTGGAATCCAGCTTTGGCAAGTGGTACAACTGATGTTTGTGATATTACGCTTAATGGCTATAATTTATCAATACCAGTTGATGAAACATATACATTAAAGGCTTTCACATTACCTGTAAAGGCTAAAACAAAAGTTACTTACACTTCTTCTGATGAAAATATAGCATCAGTTGATAACAATGGTGTTGTAAAGGCAAAAGTTGTGGGAGAGTGTAAAATTACTGCGACAACTGAAACAGGTATGTCTGCGACAGCAAATGTAACAGTTACAGCAGAAAGAACAGCACTTCCAACTTTAAAATCTGTTTCAATAGAAAAAGACAATTCTATTAAGGTGGGACAAAAGTTAAAGGCTGTTTATTCTTACAATTTAGATACAGATAATGAGGCTGATGCAGCTAATATTCGTTGGTATGCTGTAGATGGTAGTAAAAAAATCCTTATTAAAGAGGCGTCGGAGAGTATTTCCAGTCTTACGAAGTAGAGGCTAAAGATGTAGGCTATAATATTATGGTTGAAGTTATGCCGGCTACAAAGACAACTTATGGAGAATATGGTGCAACTGGCACATATACTACTAAAGCTAAGGTAACAGGTAATTCTTCTACACCAAATACACTCTATAGAAGTAATTTTGATTCAATTAACGGTTGGACAACAAAAAATAAGTGGAATATAATTTCAAATGGCTACAATAACTTTGTTACAGCTGGCTGTGAAAATGGTAACACATGTTTAATGACATTTGATAAGGGTACTAACTGGAATAATGTAAATATTGACGGAAGATTTAGATTTAATCCAGACGGAAAGGGTCTTACTTCTGAGGGATTTTTCAATATTTATATGAATTATAATACTAATAGCTATTATAAATTGACCCTTGGCAGAGGTAGCAATACAAAGAGTGTTAAGTTATATATTTATAAAAATGATGGTACAGGAGAAGTTCTTTTAGGTAAAGACGAAACAAGTCTTAAAAATAATATTTACCAAAATAGTGGAGAAGGTAATCCTTATTTTTATGTTACTTTTGCAAAAACAGGAGATAACCTTACTGCTAAGGTAAGATTTGAGGGACAAACTAAACCTACAGCTATTCTCACAGCTAAAGAAACTGGAAATGCTTTATCAGCAGGTACAGTAGCTATGGAAGCTGGGGGAGATGCAAATATTGTTCTTGTAGACTCTCTTTCTGTTGAAAGTGCAGAGGAGGAAGATGATAGCAATAAAACAAGAATTTTTATACTTGGGGATTCAACAGTTAAATACTATGGCGATGATAACACTATAGGTGGTTGGGGCGAATACCTTGTAAATTATTTCAATGCCGATTCAGTTAAGTTTATAAATAAAGCAGAGGGCGGTAGAAGTACCCGTTCATTTATTAATCAAGGTAGATTGGCTGAGGCGATGAGCGAAGTAAGAAAAGGGGATTATGTATTTATTCAGTTTGGTACAAACGACCAAAGAACAGATGCAAATGCCTTTATGGAACACTCTGTAGCCCTTGGTACTCCAGACACTAATGGAATTTATCCAACAGTTCCAGGTGTAAAGTCAAAAACTCCAGATTCAATTTACAATTTCTACAAGGATACAGATTATCCATATGCTGAAACTTTCTATTCTTACAATACAGGTACTTCAAATGGTATCTTGACCAGTATGTAACAGCTGTAAGACAGGCTGGAGGTGTTCCAGTTCTTTTAACTCCTGCTTGTAGAATATTCTTTGACAGTAATGGAAAAATAACTTCTCACTTTGGAGAAAATGATGGTTATGTAACAGCTGTAAGACAGGTAGCAGAAGAACAAAAAGTTGAACTTATAGATATGTTTAACATTACTAAAGATTTATATGAAAGCTATGGTGTGTTTACTACACAAGGACTTCACAATATAAAGGAAGACGGTACAGTTGACCTTACACATTATAATAAGTTTGGTGCTAACCTTATTGCTGGCAAAATGGCAGATGCAATAAAGAGTTTAAATCTTTCAGGTGTTTCAGAAAATGTTATAGCATCAAATAAGGAAGTTGCAAAAACTGACTCTCTTAAATCAGCCAACCTTGTAATAGTTGGTAGCAAAGGTGTAGCAGGAGATAATGAGGGCAACTACAGAGTAGATGCAGCTGGTTTTGGCAATTACATTGGTAATTATTTATCAGATAAAATAACAGTTAAAAATTTAGCTCAAACTGATGCAACAGCAAAGAGCTTTAGCAGAAGTGATAAATATAATGAATTTTTAAATTCATTTAAAGAGGCGATTATGTTATGATTGCCTTTACAAATGAAGACAAGTATACTTCTGACGATATTAAGTATTATTCTTCTCCATATGGAAATGTGGATACAACTGGTTCATACGAACAGTTCTTATATTATAGTTATGTTAAACCAGTTTTGGATAAAAAAGCAATTCCAATTTTGGTTACGCCATATTATGAAAGAACTGAAGAAAATGGAGAACTTACAGCAACTGAAAATCCATATGTAAATGCTGTTAAGGATTTAGTTGTTTCTAAACAGTTGTTCTTTGTTAATATGTATGATTTATCAAAAAATCTATATGATGTAATGGGTGCAGAGGGGAGTAAAGTCCTTAACGCATATGATGCAAACGGCAAAATATGTGGAGATACATTTAGTACATTTGGTGCTGAAACAATGGCGAAAAAAATTCTTACAGCCTTAAAGCAGTCATCAGCATCACTTAAAGATTATATTAACGATACAAAACTTACAGCAGTTTGCGTATATGACAAGAGCAGATTTTACATATATGGTTATTGATGCTCTTGGTTGTGAAATAAACAATGGAAATAGCTTTGCCGATGTATCAAAGGGCAAATATTATCAGGGAGCTATTGCTACAGCAAAAAATCTTGGACTTGTTACAGCTGTTGATGGCAATAACTTCCATCCAGAAGAACCTGTTACAGCAGATTTTCTTCAATCTGTTATTGATAAGGCTTTAAAATACAAGAAGTCAAATGCAGATTTTAAGGATGTTTATGCTTTAGCAAAGGGTAAAGTGTCAAATGAAATTGGTATCTATGCCATAGATAAGTTAAATGAGGAGATAAATAAATGATGAAAATGGTTTCGTGGAATGTAAACGGTCTTAGAGCTTGCGTTGGTAAAAATTTTATGGAATTTTTCAACGAAGTAGATGCAGACATTTTCTCACTTCAAGAAACAAAGTTACAGGCGGGACAAATAGATTTAGATTTACCTAATTATCATCAGTATTGGAATTATGCTGAAAAGAAAGGATATTCAGGCGTAGCTGTATTTACTAAAAAAGAACCTATTTCTGTAACTTATGGTATAGAGGGAGAACAGCATAATAAAGAAGGTAGAGTTATTACTCTTGAGTTTGAAGATTTTTATTATGTAACTTGCTATACTCCAAATTCACAACAGGGACTTGCCAGACTTGATTACAGAATGGAATGGGAAGATGCCTTCAGAGCTCATTTATTAAAGTTAAAGGAAAAGAAATCCGTTATTCTTTGCGGGGATTTAAAGTGTAGCACATAAGGAAATAGATTTGAAAAATCCAAAGACTAATAGAAAAAATGCCGGCTTACAGATGAAGAAAGAGGCAAAATGACTGAGCTTTTGAACTCTGGTTTTATAGACACTTATAGATATTTCGAACCAAAATACAGAAAGGTGTATATAGTTTGGTGGAGTTATTCGTTTTAAAGCTAGAGAAAAGAACGCAGGTTGGCGTATAGACTACTATATTGTAAGTGATGATATGAAAGAATAGACTTGAAGGAGTAAAAATTCATACAGAAGTTTTTGGCTCTGACCATTGTCCAGTTGAACTTGATATAAGGTGATAAAATGTATAATAAAATTACAGCTGTAGAGGCAAAAAAAATTATGGATGACCATGAAAAGGTAACAGTTTTGGATGTTAGAGAACCTGATGAGTTAGTAGAGGGATATATAGAAAATTCAAAACTTATTCCTTTGGGAGAAGTATCCAAAAGAGCAGAAAAAGAGTTAGACAAAAATATTCCTGTTCTTGTTTATTGCCGAAGCGGAAGAAGAAGTGAAATAGCAGGAAAAGTTCTGTCAGAAAAGGGCTATAAAGTTTATGATTTTGGTGGAATTATAGATTGGCCTTTTGATAAGATTATGTAATAAAAAGCCCGTAAAGGGCTTTTTATTTTGAAAAGAGAGGAAATAAAATGTCAAAACAACAAACAGATTTAGGTAAAGACAAAATAGGTTCTTTACTGTTTAAATTGCTTTGCCATCTATTTGTGCTCAAATTATAAATCTTCTTTACAATATGATTGATAGAATGTACATAGGACATATAAAAATATAGGACCGTCAGCTTTAACAGGTGTGGGAGTTGCTATGCCAGTTATTGTATGTATTTCAGCTTTTGCAGCCCTTGTTAGTATGGGTGGAGCACCTCTAGCATCTATCAATATGGGTAAAGGAGATAAAGAAAAGGCAGAAAATATTTTAGGTAATTGTACCACTATGCTTATTTTGACTGCTTTAATATTAACTTCGATTTTCTTAGTTTTTGGTAGAAAGATTATGATGCTTTTTGGAGCTAGTGAAAACACCATAGAATATGCTTGGTTATATATGAAGATTTATTCTTTGGGTACAATTTTTGTGCAACTTGCTTTAGGACTTAATGCTTTTATAAATGCACAGGGATTTTCAAAAATAGGTATGACTACAGTTGCCATAGGTGCGGTATGTAATATTATTCTTGACCCTATTTTTATTTTTGGTTTAAATATGCAGGTACAGGGAGCGGCTTTAGCAACTGTAATTTCACAGGCTGTTTCTTGCATATGGATTTTAAAATTTCTTACAGGCAAAAAGACTTTTTTAAAAATAAAAAGAAAATATATGCTTTTAAAGAAAAATATTATTCTACCTGCCGTAGCTTTGGGACTTTCTCCTTTTATAATGCAGTTTACAGAAAGTGTATTAGCAGTAAGTTTTAATACAAGTTTATTAAAATATGGTGGGGATTTAGCTGTAGGTTCAATGACTATATTAAATAGTGTCAACCAATTTTGTATGATGCCTTTAAATGGGCTATCTCAAGGAGCTCAACCTATAGTAAGCTATAATTATGGAGCAAAAATGTAGATAGAGCTCAAAAAGCTTTAAGTTACTTTTGAAGTTTGCGTTATATATTCTGTTGCATGTGGTCAATAAGTATGTTTTTGCCAAAAGTGTTTGTTTTAATTTTTACTTCTGATAGTGAGCTTATTAAATATACAATATGGGCGATTAAGATTTATATGGCCGGTTCTTGTCTTTTTGGTATACAAATTGCCTGCCAACAGACATTTATCGCTCTTGGAAACGCCAAAAAATCTATATTCCTTGCACTATTGAGAAAATGTATACTTTTAATTCCATTAATTTATATTTTCCCATTATTTATTGCCAATAAAACCTTTGCAGTATTCTTTGCAGAACCGGTTGCAGATGTTCTTGCAGTTATGTGTACAGCTACTATGTTTTATTTTGAATATAGAAAATTGGGATTGATTGCTAAAAAGGGCTAGCATTTTGAACATAATAGTAGTATAATAAACTAAATTTATATTTTTTGGAGGTAAACGATATGACAACTATTTCTACTAAAAATGCACCTGCTGCTATTGGACCATATTCTCAGGCTATTGAAATTAATGGTCTTGTATTTACATCAGGTCAGATTGCTATAAATCCAGAAAACGGTAATATTGAAGCTACTACAATTGAAACTCAGACAGAACAGGTTATGAAAAATCTTTCTGCTATTCTTGAAGCAGCTGGCACAGATATGACTAAGGCTGTAAAAACTACTTGTTTCCTTGCAGATATGAATGATTTTTCAGCTTTTAATGAAGTATATGGCAAGTATTTTACTACTAAGCCTGCTCGTTCATGCGTTGCTGTTAAGACTTACAAAAATGTACTCTGCGAAGTAGAAGTAATCGCAGCTAAATAAGGAGATAATATGTTAACTTTAGACAAAATTTACCATGCAGCCTTTGTTTTAAAGGATGTTATTAGAAAAACTGGTGTAATTCACGCACCTAAATTAAATACAGAATCAAATATTTACCTTAAAACTGAAAACTTACAGGTAACAGGTTCTTTCAAGGTAAGAGGTGCTTACTACAAAATTTCACAGCTTACTGACGAAGAAAAGGCAAGAGGTGTTATTGCTTGTTCAGCAGGTAACCACGCACAGGGTGTTGCCCTTGGTGCAACTGCTAATGGCATTAAGTCAATAATTTGCCTCCCAGATGGTGCTCCTATTTCAAAAGTAGAAGCTACAAAGAAATATGGTGCAGAAGTTTGCCTTGTTAAGGGTGTATACGATGACGCTTATGAAAAGGCAATGCAGCTTAAAGAAGAACATAATTACACATTTGTTCATCCTTTTGATGACGAAGATGTTATTGCAGGTCAGGGTACTATTGGTCTTGAATTATTAAACCAGCTTCCTGAAATTGACGCAGTAATCGTTCCTATTGGTGGTGGTGGTCTTATTTCAGGTGTAGCTTTTGCCATTAAGTCACTTAAACCAGAATGTAAGGTTTATGGTGTTCAGGCTGAAGGTGCTCCATCAATGGTAAATTCAATCAGAGATGGGGAAATTGAAAATCTTCCATCTGTAAAGACTATTGCTGATGGTATTGCAGTTAAAACTCCTGGTGAACACACATATGAATTATGCCAGCAGTATGTTGATGAAATTGTTACAGTTTCTGATGATGAAGTTGCAACTGCTATTCTTGCACTTATGGAACAGCAGAAGCTTGTTGCAGAGGGTGCAGGTGCAGTTTCTGTAGCAGCAGCTATGTTTAATAAGGTTGATGTAAAGGGTAAGAATGTTGTTTGTCTTGTTTCTGGTGGTAATATTGATGTTACTATTTTATCAAGAGTAATTTCAAGAGGTCTTTTAAGTACAGGCCGTTCTCTTACTCTTAAAATGGAACTTACAGATAAGCCAGGTCAGCTTGAAACAATTTCAAGAATTATTGCAGATTTAGGTGGAAACATCGTATCTATCCATCACGACAGATATGACTTAAATATTGATATTACTTCTTGTATATTGGATATAAGAGTTGAAACTAGAGATCAGGCTCACATTGATGAAATTGTTTCAGCATTGTTAGCTAATGGTATAAGAATTACAAATCTTTAATATTTACTTTAATATTTAATAAAAATAAAAGCTGTTAGAGAGAAATCTTTAACAGCTTTTTTGTATGTATTATAAAACAAAAAAGAGCAGATAAAATCTGCTCTTAAAGTTAAATCCGGGATGCCGTTCCTATCTCTTCGACACCTAGCTGAGCTAGGTGGGTGACCGCACACCGACATTTGCTTCCACCGCCCAAAGGGAATTATCTTGTGGCCTGGCATTTGACGGAAGATGTAGGAAACCCGTTCAAGAAATGTAGGTTCAAAAATAATAGGTTCGCGAACATCCTAGACCTTTGCTATGAACATATTATATAATAACATTACAGAAAATGCAATAGTTATTTGGCAAATTTTCATTTTTATTTAAAAATTTTAATCTTTTTCTTTGGTTACGATTTTATTATATTCCAAATAGGGATAATTATATTCGTGAATTTGTTCCAAAATTGGAAAAATATAACTTGATAAATTTATATAAAAACAAAGAAAGTAGTTACCAGTCGAAAAAATAGTAAAAAAAATATTAATAATTGTAAAGGGTGCTATTGCCAAAAGTAAACAATAATGTTATAATAAATATATAAATTTATGGATTGATAGGAGGAATAATTATGGCATTAGTAACAACAACAGAAATGTTTAAGAAAGCTTTTGAGGGTAAGTACTCAATCGGTGCGTTCAATATTAATAATATGGAAATTATACAGGGTATTTTAAGAGGTGCAGCTGCATTAAACTCTGCTGTTATTCTCCAGTGCTCAAAGTCTGCTTTAAAGTATGCTGGTCCAAAGTGTATGCATGATATGGTAGCAGCTATTGCAGAAGAAACAGGTGTTGATGTAGCTCTTCATCTTGACCATGGTCCAGACCTCGAAACAGTTAAGCTTTGTGTTGAAAACGGCTTTACATCTGTAATGTTTGATGGTTCTCACTATGACTATGAAGAAAATGTAGCAAAGACTAAAGAAGTTGTAGACTACGCTCATGCTCATGGTGTTGTAGTTGAGGCTGAACTTGGTAAGCTTGCTGGTGTAGAAGACGAAGTAAGTGTTGCAGAAGGACATGCTACATATACAGACCCTGACCAGGCTCTTGATTTTGTACAGCGTACAGGCGTTGATTCCCTTGCTGTAGCTATTGGTACAAGCCATGGTGCATATAAGTTTAAGGGTGATGCTAAGCTTGACTTTGACCGCCTTGCAGTTATTACTGAAAAGCTTGAAAATGCTGGCTTTAAGAACTATCCAATCGTTCTTCATGGTGCATCAAGTGTTGACCCTGATGTTATTGCTCTTTGCAATAAGTATGGTGGGGATATTAAGGGCGCAAAGGGTATCCCTTACGATATGTTAAGAAAGGCATCTAGTATGGCTGTTTGCAAGATTAATATGGATACTGATATTAGACTTGCTATGACTGCTGCTGTTAGAGAATTTATGGCTGAAAATCCTGATAAGTTTGACCCAAGAGGTTACTTAGGTGCTGCAAGAGAAAAAATTCAGGCACTTGTAGAAAACAAAATTAAGAATGTTTTAGGTTCAGAAAATTCAATGAACTAAATTGTAACATTATGTGTTTAAGCCCTATTTTTAGGGCTTAAACTAATTATTTTTGCAGATTTAAAAATTTTCATTGTCAAAATTGTAAATTTGTGGTATCATAAACCTTAACATTTTAGATAAATTATTTAGAAGGAGAAAACGATAATGGCTTTTTATTACAGTGAACCATCACATACTTTTAGTGAATATTTATTAGTACCAGGTTACTCATCTTCTGAGTGTACACCTGCAAATGCAAGTTTAAAGACACCTCTTGTTAAGTTCAAGAAGGGCGAAGAATCAGCTATTACAATGAATATACCAATGGTATCTGCAATTATGCAGTCTGTATCAGGCGAAAAACTTGCTATTGCACTTGCTAAAGAAGGTGGTATTTCTTTCATTTATGGTTCTCAGACTATTGAGGCTCAGGCTGCAATGGTAAAGAGAGTTAAGAGTTATAAGGCAGGCTTTGTAACAAGTGTATCAAATATTAAGCCAGACCAGACATTAGCTGATATTTTAGCTTTAAAGGAAAAAACAGGACATTCTACAGTTGCTGTAACTGATGATGGCTCTGCAAATGGTAAGCTTATCGGTATTGTAACAAGTAGAGATTATAGAGTTAGCCGTATGGACCAGCTACAAAGGTTTCAGAATTTATGACTCCTATCGAAAACCTTGTTTACGCTGAAGAAGGTACTTCTCTTAAAGAAGCTAACAACATTATTTGGGATAACAAGCTTAATGCACTTCCTATTGTTGATAAGAATGGTAACCTTGTTTCTTTTGTTTTCAGAAAAGACTATGATAGCCACAAGGAAAATCCAATGGAACTTTTAGACAAGTCTAAGAGATATGTTGTTGGTGCTGGTATCAATACTAGAGATTATGCAGAAAGAGTTCCAGCTCTTGTAGAAGCAGGTGCTGATGTATTATGTATTGACTCATCTGAAGGTTTCTCAGAATGGCAGAAGCTTACTATCGACTGGATTAGAGAACATTATGGAGATACTGTAAGGTTGGTGCTGGTAATGTAGTTGATAGAGATGGTTTTAGATTCCTTGCTGAAGCAGGTGCTGACTTTATCAAGATTGGTATCGGTGGTGGCTCTATTTGTATCACAAGAGAAACTAAGGGTATCGGTCGTGGTCAGGCTACAGCTGTTATTGAAGTTGCTAAGGCTAGAGATGAATACTACGAAGAAACTGGTATCTATATTCCAATTTGTTCAGATGGTGGTATCGTACACGATTATCACATTACTTTAGCTCTTGCTATGGGTTGTGATTTCTGTATGTTAGGTAGATATTTCTCAAGATTTGAAGAAAGTCCAACAAATAAGGTTATTGTAAACGGTAACTATATGAAAGAATACTGGGGCGAAGGTTCTGCTAGAGCTAGAAACTGGCAGCGTTATGATGTTGGTGGTGCTGGTAAGCTTTCTTTCGAAGAAGGTGTTGACTCTTATGTTCCATATGCTGGTTACCTTCATGACAATGTTGCTGTTACACTTGCTAAAGTTAAGCATACTATGTGTAACTGTGGTGCACTCACTATTCCAGAATTACAGGAAAAGGCTAAACTTACTCTTGTTTCTTCAGTAAGTATCGTTGAGGGTGGTGCTCACGATGTAGTATTAAAGGACCAGGCAGCAGTTTCTGTAAAATAATTTAATATTGATGTAACTTATCCTCCTTTGTGTTTATAGAATAATACAAAGAGGATTTTTATGTTGGAAGATAGAGTTTTATACTATTATAGAAATGATTACAACTGTGCTCAATGTATGTTGATGGGAGCAAGAGATGAATATGGCTTGCCAATAGAATGTTGTTGTGTTGATATGTGTGCAGGCGTTCATAATGGATTAGGAGTGGAAAGTATATGCAGTATAGTTGTAGGAGGGGTAATGGTTATAAGTTTGTATTTTAAAAATGAAAATACAATGAAACATAAAAGAATGGAATTTATAAATAGTATATATGAAAAATTTAATACTATAAATTGTGGTAAAATGCCAAAGCAAAATGGTTGTGATAATATTGTATATGAAGGGGCAAAAATATTGAGAATAGTTATAGAAAGTGGATAATATATAAAATAATAGACACAACTAAAGCTATTTCTTATTAAGAAATAGGCTTTAGTTTAAAGTAAATATTTAATTATTTTCTTATGTACTGTTCTACTTCCTTAGGAAGTTCTGCTGGGTCAACATTACCAGCTAAAACGAAGTCAACATTATAAGCCTTGCTCACAGAATCAAGTCTTGCAACAAGCTTAATCAAATCTTCATTGCCTAATGACTGAACGATTTTGAAGATACCATCAACAAATACCTTTGTGATGTCGCTATTCTGGGAGAAAATACCATAAATAAAACCAATAAGCTCTCTATAATTTGCTAAAGGAAATTCTGAAACCTCAACGAATCTAATCTTATGGTTAAGGTCATAAATATGACGCTTGTCATCATCAATATAAATAACATCACCATCAGAAGTGCTAACGCTTTCATTAGCTAAATCGATGAGGATTTTGTCTTGCCTTCGCCTTTTTCGCCTGCTAAATCTGTACCATAATAATCTCCTCCTTATATATAAGTGAAGTGTTATTAATTCTATAATCTCCACCTTATGTTTCTTTAATATAACTATTCTACAACTATATAAATATCCTTTATTTTTATA
>ENA-OQHP01000480-OQHP01000480.1-human-gut-metagenome-genome-assembly--contig:-NODE-480-length-12839-cov-1.444305_pt1 | contig 12839 bp, 16 predicted proteins | sample MGYA00242563_ERZ504717 | MGnify/ENA primary metagenome ERZ504717 (study PRJEB26092, sample SAMD00036212) | human gut metagenome | host: Homo sapiens | study: EMG produced TPA metagenomics assembly of...
CGGGGCTTCAGCAAGATCTGCGACCTGGAGTCCGTGGACCGGATTATCACCGACAACCGGGTGCAGCCGCTCTACCTCGACCGGCTGCGCGAGCGGGGGATCGAGGTGACGGTGGTGGAGGTCTGAGGTCCCGGCGCGGGACGTCGCGGTTCCGCTCGCGGGGATACGCACCTCCGGGCGGGCGGGAATGCGGAACGGCGGCAGAAGCTCTGCCGCCCGTTCATTCTGTAATTGTTCAGATAATCCTTAAAGGACTGTCCGTATTTTTTTCTGAAAAGCTGCCCTAAGTATGCACTGTTTACATAATACTTCTCACTCAGGCTCTTAAGCGTGATGTTCGTGGCATAATTGTCTCTTACTTCCTTTTCTACCATGCCGATCACACCTCTTGACACATTTTTTCTAAGCTGCGACAGATAATCACCATACTCACAGCAAAATCTGGTCATATGCGCACGGCTTCCCCTATCAATACCGGTCTTAAAGCTGCTCTCACTTATGAGTCGCAAAATCTCCTGCTGATTTACATTATCGTCCTGCTCACTTGCCAGGTGTATGAACTGAAACAACAGATAATTAATATTTAAGTTCATGCTTTCCCCATTCATACCCATGCTGGACATCTCATCATAAATTTGGCAACTGCATTTCTTATCTCAAGATGGTTATTCTGTTCCACTGTCCTAAGCAGCTTATCAAGACTATCTTTACAAAGCACTATTCCATCTGCCGATATCTTTACTTCATCCTCATAGTAATATATGCTCTTTACTATGCGAAAGCCCTGAAACGACCTGAGCATACATGCATTGCCGTATGACCTGGCTATCTTTGATATATCTGATACTTTTCTTCCGACCAGCATAACTATATTCTTTTGTGTATTATCACATATATACCTTCTCAGATCCTCCAGATATTTTCTCTCGGTTTTTGCGGCTTCCTCTGCCATATATCTGAGAATATAAAGCCTATGTCATACACTTTTCATTTACCGATACATCAAATACACAATGTGCCGAATCAGCCCCCAGAAAAGCAACACAGCTTTCGTACATCTTGCGCTGTAAGCTTCTCATATCACTATCGAGTATCTCATCACCTGCCGGAAGCTGCTCCATCTGTATTTCAACATACCTTGCTCCACCCTCACACCTCATATTTTCTTTTACATAGTTCAGGTTTACTTCATCATATTTGCCCTGTATCAGAGATATCAGGTGTCTTGCAAGGTATGCCTGTTTCATCTTTTTTGTTATCCTCGTTGATCTGGTTTTTCTCGTTTTTGAAGCACAAGAACCTTTGTTTAGTACCTTAAGCAGCATCTCCTTATCCACCGGCTTTAGTATGTAATCCGTACAATCATTCTGCATGGCCTGCTGCGCATAGCTAAAATCTGCATAACCGCTTAATATCACAAAATACACATCTGATTTTTATCTTTTCTCAAAGTCTCAAGCAGCTCAAGTCCTGTCATCTCCGGCATCCTTATATCGGCTATGACCAGATCCACATTCTCATTTTCCAGAAACTGCAGGGCTTCCTTTCCATTTGAGGCCGTTCCTGCTATCTCAAATTCTTCATTTTCCCAATCAATGATCACCTTAAGCCCCTGTATTATGAAAGGCTCATCATCCACCAATAATACTTTAAGCATTTTAAATCTCCCTATAAATATGTTTCCGGTATTTTTATCATAACAGTCGTACCGCAGCCTTCCTCACTGTCCACATCAAATACTGCTTTAGATTCCGTTACCATTTTGATACGCAGGCAGGCATTTATCACACCCACTCTGCCACCGGTCTTTAACATATCGATATCTGCATTTTTCATGTTACTTTCATTTTTTCAAGAGCATCCGGATCAATTCCGCTACCTGTATCCTCAACCTCTATATGCATGAACCCGGCTTTTTTGAATATACGCACAAATATCCAGCCCGGAGCAGCTTTACTTTCTATGCCATGCACACAGGCATTTTCAACAAAGGTTACAAGCGTAAGTTTGGCACCTGACATTCCATGCAGTCTGCTTCTATATCTATGTTATAGTTCAGCCGCTCGCCAAACCGGTATTTCTGCAATGCCAGATAGGCTTTTACAAATTCACATTCCTTTGCAACGGTTACAGCATCATTTCCCCACTCCACATACTGTCTTTGCATGATGGCGAGTTTTTCGACCATATCAGCCGTCTCATTTTCCCTTTTCAGCAGACTGTGCATTCGTATGCTCTCAAGCGCATTAAACAGAAGTGCGGATTTATCTGGCTGTGCAGTGCAAGAAGCTCTGCATTTTTCTGACTTACAAGCATCTCCTGCTCTTTTATCTTATTCTTATATACAATCTGAATCAAGTCATTTGTGCGGCTTACCATCTGTTTGTAATTTTTTATCATGCTGCCGATCTCATCTTTGCTCTCCCTGTCAGTCATAGATACAAGCTTTTCGCTGTCAACTGACTTAAATACCTTTGAAAGCTGTAATATCCTGCTCGTAAAGGAATGGTTAAATATACTGAACAGACAAAGTGGAAAGAATACATTTATAAGCATCAGAAAAACAATAATCGGTGCATTGTGCATAAGCATGCTCCATATATTACTGCGTGTCTTAAACACATATATATCAAGATCACAGCCATACAAAGAGAGCTTCTGCCTGTATACAGAGTCGCTTATTTTCCCAATCTCCTCCAATGTCTTAAATGGTTTGTTGACTCCACTGTAGGCCCCATTTGACAGCACTATGTCATCTCCATGGCAGATAAGCACTTCATTATCATAATTCATATTCTTAAGAGTACGCATCATGCTGCCATAATTAAACTCTACCTTGAGTACCTTTTCGATATCAGATGAGTAAAAATCCAGATTTTGCATATAAATCATACGTCTTTCATCTGACAATCCGGCTCCGCCTTTTTCATATACAAAAAAGAGTCCTCCGCTTCCCTTCTGCTTCAGAAGTCTGTAAGAATCCGTATTTCTTACAGCAGACATATCATTTACTTTTCCGCCATTTACTATTGTAGGATTGTCAGCATACATGAAAAATACTATATTGCTCATTCCAAGTGTGTTTTCAAAAAGTGTATCCTGAAAGAAGCTCTGATACTCTGATACATACTCAGCAGAGCTTGTGTATTCCTTTGATATAAATCGTCTATGCGCTTGCTGGTATAGATACTCTTAGCTGCCTCTCCTGCGTTATTGACCATGCTGCTCAGATTATATCCCACAGCACTTGCTATGCTCGACATTTCATGTCTGCTGCTTTCTTTTTCAGCATTATTTACGATGGAAAGCACCACTGCATCAGTCACTATGAGCGGCAGCATGACACACAGTACATAAAATATGTAAAATTTTTTCTGAGTGAATAATCATCAAGCTTTCTCTCAATGGCATTCCATATTGATTTTCTCATAAACAGTTCCTCTGAAATCACTTAAAGGAGCGACATATGCCCGCTCCTAAAGTCTATTTTAACTTATCATTAATTATAAAATAACATATTTATTATTAATAATCTACCCCTGTTTTCTCTCCACATCTTGCGATCTCAATGCGCTCTGTCCTCTTGCCTGTGAGCTTTGTGCTTCTGTCATCAGGCTGCTGTCCTCCTGCGGATATCTCATAAATTCCCGGCACAGCAACACAGCTTCCATCCTCTTCTATCACAGCAAAGTCCCTTGGCGAAAGAGTCAGCTTTACTTTCTTAGTCTCATGTGGCTCAAGCTTTACAACCTCAATCCCCTTTAGCTGATATCCCGGCTCATACTCTGCAGCATCAACGTGCCTGATATAGAGCTGAACTATCTCATTTACAGTATATCTGCTGTCATTTGTCACATTTACAAACACCTCGACAGGTTCGTTTACATCACTTTCTGCTTTATCCACTGACAGTCCATCATAGTTTGTCTCACCATAATGCAGTCCATATCCAAATGGATATAACACATTCTCATTTGTATAGCGATATGTCCTGTGAGCCATTGAATAATCCGTAAACTCCGGGAGATTTTCGGTGCCCTGATAAAATGTAACCGGCAGTTTTCCACTCGGACTATACTCTCCGAATATAGCTTCTGCAACAGCCTTTCCGCCTCTGGCTCCCGGATACCAGCTGTCTATAATGGCGTCCACATGCTCTTCTGCCCAGGAAAGATCTATCGCACTTCCTGCTGACAGCACAAGTATTACCGGCTTTCCTACTGCTGCAACAGCCTCTAAAAGTTCCTCCTGAAGTCCCGGAAGCATAAGCCCCAGCTTGTCACCGCTTGCATATTCATTTCCGGCATCACCCTCTTCACCTTCTATAGTTGCATCAAGTCCAAGACACATTACGACCACATCTGACTGTTCTGCCATGATGAGGGCTTCCTTAAATCTGTCCTTTTCCTCTGCAAGTCCCTGTACTTTGTCCTTGTACAGATGGCAGCCCTCTGCATAAAGCACTCTTGTATCCTCTCCAAGATATTGCTGTAATCCCTCAAGTGGAGTGATATATCTTGATGAGGTACCATAATAATTTCCTATAAGCGCATCCCTGGAGTTGGCATTTGGTCCGATAACCGCAATAGTTTTAACATTTTTTCTGTCAAGAGGCAGGAAATTGTCCTTATTCTTTAAAAGTACAAGACTTCTTCTGGCAGCCTCCACAGAAAGCTCCACATGCTCCTTACATTCTACAACCTCATACGATATGTCCTCATATGGCGATGGATAATCCTTCATCATGCCCAGACGGATACGCACCTCCATCAGCCTTTCTACTGCTGCCGTGATTGCCTCGTCTGAAACCAGTCCCTTGTCATAAGCATCCTTAAGATGTAAAAATGCACTTCCACAGTTTAAGTCACAGCCGTTGTTTACAGCCATAGCAGCCGATTCCTCAACTGTATCCGTCACATGATGATGTTCGTGGAAATCAAGTATTGCCCAACAGTCTGACACCACATGACCTTCAAATCCAAACTCGTCACGCAGTATATCCTTAAGCAGTGTCCTGCTTCCGCAGGCAGGTTCTCCATTTACCCTGTTGTAAGCCCCCATGACAGCCTCAACCTTTGCATCCTTTACACATCGCTTGAAGGCATACAAATATGTATCATACATATCATGCTTTGATGCTTTCGCATCAAACTCATGTCTTATGGCTTCCGGACCGCTGTGTACCGCAAAATGTTTTGCACAGGCTGCCGATTTTAAGTGATCCGGATCATCTCCCTGTAATCCCCTTATATATGCGCAGCCAAGCTTACCTGTCAGGTACGGATCTTCCCCGTATGTCTCATGTCCCCTGCCCCATCTTGGATCTCTGAATATATTTACATTAGGTGCCCAGAAGGTAAGTCCCTTGTATATTCCGTGATCACCCTTTTTTGAAAATTCATTGAACTTCCACGACCCTCCGTTGATACAACATCTCCGATCTTTTCTATCAGTCAGTATCAAAAGTTGCCGCAAGACCTATCGCCTGAGGAAATACTGTAGCAACACCGGCTCTTGCTACTCCATGAAGAGCCTCATTCCACCAGTTGTATTCCGGTATCCCCAGTCTTTCTATAGCCGGTGACTCATACAGCATCTGACTTATCTTCTCATCTATTGTCATCTGCGATACCAGTTTTTTTGCATATTCTATAGTTTTTTTACTCATAGTGACTTCTCCTTTAATTTATATAATGATTTTACCAGATTCATGCAGTATTTTCTTTCTAATTGTTGCCCCACAATGTTCAAAAATTGCTATTTGTGCTATAATAACTATATTCACGCAAATGCGCATAAATATCAGCCGTATGGAGACAAGTATATATGATCGAAAATCTGAATGGAATACATGAGACAGTAAAATATAAAGAAAACAGCAATGTAAAGCTTTTTATAAATGCGGAAGCAGAAGATTATCCCATTCACTGGCATACTCCCATGGAGATTATCATGCCGCTTGAAGGCGGCTATACAGTGCAGATTGGGATGATTTGGTACATCTTAATGAGAATGATATTATCTTTATAGCTTCCGGTGTAAAACACAGGCTTATCGCACCTGACACCGGAAAAAGGCTTATCCTGCAGATTGAGTGGTCTGCTATCTCAAAAATAAAGGAATTAAATTCCATACTTACCCTTATAGCACCTGCTATAACGCTAACCCCGGAAACTTCCGGTGATATCCACAGCAATATCCGTAAACTGCTGCTTGATATATCAGATGAATACCAGACCGACTCATTCCTATCAGAAGCCGTGATCTACTCCAAAATGCTTGAAGTACTTGTCCTTATTGGAAGACATCATACTGCCAGCAGTTGTAATTTTAATGTCGGCAGACACAAACAGCAGGAATATCTGGAGCGTTTTCTGTCTATCTGTGAGTATATCGATACACATTGCACTGAGGACATAACACTTGATGAAATCTCAAAAATAGCCGGATTCAGTAAATATCACTTTACCCGGCTATTTAAGCAGTTTACCAATAATACCTTTTATAAATACTTAAATCAGAAAAGAATAGAGCTTGCCCTGACCCTTCTGGCTAATCCCAATATATCTGTCACCGAGACTGCAATGCAGTCAGGCTTTGCAAATCCATCCACTTTCATAAGGGTGTTCAAAGCTGAAAAGGGCTGCACCCCGACTGAATTCCGCAAAATGTTTATTGGGTGAGCATTATGTATGAAAATTCTGCATAGTTATCACTATTGCTGCCATTTGAGGATGCATACATACCGACCGTACAGCCCACAAAGCCACCTGCTTCTTCTGTGGTATATGGCAGCAGACTTATTTTTTCTGCGACTTACGCTCTTTTCGGCCGTACCTATCCATATAGATGCTTCCTGTTCCTTACAGATCATACATATATTCCACAGTGGATTTTTTCTGTAATGCTGTACTCCATAATATCTGCCACTGCTATCTTTTTGTCAGTTCCCTTAATATGTGTAGTCACCACAAATACCAGCCTTCCATCTTCCATTGTTATCTCAGCGCGAAGATGATTCTCATTGTTCTGGAAAAGTACAAGTCCTGCCGTCTCATTATCCGACTGTGGGATAAAACGCACTGCTGTCTTTACCGAAAACTCATAGCCCTTCTGTCTTAGTCCAAGAAATGCGCTTGTGCCAAGATCAGCGATCTGCTCTTTGTTTGTGTACAGTCTCAGTACTCCCGGATTTTCCTTAAGGGAGTAAAAAGACTCGTTGCGTTTTCCTATTCCAACCAGCCTCTTATCAGGCTTGGCTTCGCAGAAGTTATAAAATCATTTTCTGATATCTCATCTATAAATCTGCACTCTTCAAGCGGTATATCTACCGTATCCTCAAGATGTCCTATCCCGGGTGCTATTACCGGCCATTCGTTTTCCCATATTGTTTTTGCAATAAAGGTCTCCCTGCCCATGCTGCTGTGCTTTTTGCATGGTCTTGACGCAAGCATGACCACATACCAGTTTCCGTTTATATCATCCACCAGATCACCATGTCCTGCATAGATGACCGGATAATCCATTCCCAGATTTCTGTGTGTAAATATCGGATTTCTCGGACATCCTTCAAACCATTTAAAAAGCTCCTTGCTTCTTGCTATCGTTATACTGTGCTCCGGTCCAGTGCCGCCCTCTGCATGCATTAGATAATAATATCCGTTTATCTTGTAGATATGTGGTCCTTCCGGCCATATGCAGCCCTTTACAGCACCTTTCCATATGGCCATGCTCCTGCCCTTAAGCTTCATGGTTCCAAGATCAAGCTCCTGTATCCATATCTCCCAGTCTCCATTGTAACGTACTCCTTCAGGGTTTGGGCGTGTGCCACAGTAATAACATCTGCCGTCATCATCAAAGAAAAGGCTTGGGTCTATTCCGACTGCTTCTTCTCCCAAATAATACGGATCAGACCACGGTCCTGCCGGATCCTGCGCTGTCACTATAAAATTGCCGCCATGCGATACGTTGGTCGTTATCATATAAAAAGTTCCTTCATGATATCTTATGGTCGGTGCAAAAATACCTCTCGATATTTCTTCATTTTCCACGCATAGCTGCGATGGTCTGTCAAGTATATTGCCAATCTGCTCCCAATGAGCCAGATCCCGGCTATGAAATATGGGAACACCCGGTGCATACACAAAGCTTGATGTCACCAGATAATAGTCTTCCCCGACTCTACATATTGATGGATCAGGATAAAACCTGAAAGTATTGGATTTTTTGCTGTTACCATGTCTCTTACCTCTCATTTCCTATAATACATATCCAAAGCCCAGTATCGTAAACTGCTTGTCTCTGTCTTCCTCTGCAATTTCAATTCTTACAACATGATTTTCACTGGTCTTATTGTTAAATATTATTGCCGCATTGCAGTGCTGCCAGTTATTGATATGTGGATCAGCCGTAAAATGATATTCTCCGTCCACATATACCTTCGCCTTTCCCACGTTTACTTCTCCCGAATCCTTAAACACAAGGAGAAGTGCCCTGCACTCCATCTCAAGCTCGAAATACACTTTTTCCCTGTTTAATGTATTTTTTGTGCCATCATACATCCAGTTATACGGGAATTCCGGAGTCAGCGAAAGCTGATCATCCATCTCAACGCTTTGCAGCTGTGTATCTGTCGAATCGAAACCACCCTCGTCAATATATGCCTTTGCATATATATCCTTTTGTCGAGCAGTCTTATATTTTCAAAGCTGTTTCCTATTACCGGTGCAAGATTTAGGTTTTCCTGCAATATTTTTTCCTCTGTCAGTCCCAGTTCAAATGCATTCAAACTTGCATGCCCTGCCTGATCTATTTTTTCAAAAAGATACTCTATGCAGTCTGCCATGACGGAATGGCCTACATTGCCCGGATGAAACATATCATAGAAGAACTGATTTTTGCTTATTACCCTTCCCTCGTCATTTTTTAATGCAAACTGAGGGGAAACCGCATCCAGCACGCTTACCATTGGCAGATCATAGAGCTTTCCAACCGGGCTTAGGCGGTCTTGAAGGTTCCAGTCATTAGCAAATACGGAAAAAAGCAATATGACTGCCGGTTTCCATGGCAGATTAAGTACTTTACGTACAAGGCTTTCATAACAGTCACCCTTTGTCTCATCCCCCTCATCATTTACAGCAAATTCAATAACTACTATATCAGGCTGCTGTCCGTCTCTTAGTACATCCCTGTCAAATCTGATCATTCCCAGCTCCGATGGTGTGCCACCCACACCTGCTTTTATGAATTTCACATTATTCTTTGCAGAAAAACGCCTCTGGAAAAGCTGATAGGATTTGTATGCGTAGCACTCTGTATTTATAGGTGTCGCACCTGCTCCCTGTGTGATAGATCCACCGATGTATGCAAGTGTTACCTCTTTTCCGGCTCTTGTCTTTTCGATGGCTTTTCTTATGCGGTATACATTTCCCATATTCATAAGCGAATGGCTTATCATGCTGCAGTATTCATCAGAGTTCATATCCACCTCTGTTCCTCAATATCTGCCGGAGCCTCATAGCCGTCATTCAGATACAGTCTGACACTCGCTTTTCCCATGATATCCGGTGTATTAAATATGAACTTTATCTGTCCCGGTATATCATCATCCGGTGTCCACTTATAATCTGACAGGTATATCTTTCTCTCCATTCCATCGCCTGTCAGCTTTACCTTAAGATTAGTACCGCCTCCGTACAGGTCCTGCTTTCCGTACATCTGAAACACAAATTCGATCTGTTCGTTTTGATTATCTGTTTCCACAGATACACCTATGCTGTGTACAAGCCTGCCAAAACCTTCCACCGTCTCTAACAGCCCCAGTTCCTCTTTATTTTCTATATTTCCGGCTATTTGTGCACTGTTTATCAGTCTTCCGTCGCTTTCATATATAAAATGTATAATGCTTCCATCTTCCTGTACTGAGCCGTATATATCCTTATCCTTCATGATGTAGAAATACGGTCTTTTTCTTTCGGGATCCTTTGGTGCTTTTGGCCCTGCCATCTTTCTGCCTCCTTGTTATGTCGATTTTATCAGCTATAATGACTATATGATACAAAAACTCCCGGTGCTTTGCACCGGGAGAAATTATAGATATTTGTCCTGTCTTTATAGTTTATGACTGCTTCTGCTTCTTCTTAATCTTGAAGCCCCTGCCCATCGAAACTCCTGCAAGAAACAACACGATAAATGCTGCCGTTGCTGATTGATCTGATGTCTTTGCAGCTTTTTTTGCCGCCGGCTTGTTTGCTAAAGGCTTATTTGTGCTGCCTGTTGCCGGTTTATCCGCTGACGGTTTATTTATAGCCGGCTTGCCTGTACCCGGTTTTTCTGTATTACCTGTTGATGAATTATTTGTACCCGGTTTTTCTGTATTACCTGTTGATGGATCATCTGTACCCGGTTTACTATTATCATCAGACACTTCATCCTTTGCCTCTGCTGCAAGCTCTATTGTTCCGTATACCGATGATTTAGACCAGCCCATGCCTGTTTCATCATTCCAGCTTAAGGTTCCGATTCTTGCTCCTGAAGCATCAGCATCATTTATCTGGAACTCAAGACCAATCCTGTCACCCTTTTTTTGGCTTTATGTCTGTCCACTTGAAGGCTGCCTCAATCACATATCCATCCCCAGTCACTTTTGCGGCAGATTGTACATTTTCCTCGAGACATTTCTTTCCATTGAAAGAATGCTCATTCTCATAATTGATCCTGTACTGCTTATCATCGTCATCATATGACTCTGTCTTGGCATTATTCTCATCGATAAATACCTCGAGTGAATCCTGCTGATATGCCTCTCCACCGTCTTTATTAAGCACCGGATCTTTAACTGTTGCATATACATAAAGGTTTTCGTCATCCCACAACACCTTGGCATCTGCTGTTACCTTAGCTCCAAGGTTTATTGTAAGAGGAATAGCCACAGCCTTATCCCATTCGCTGTCGGCTTCTCCGTCAATCTTTACCGTTGCTTTTGTTGCTTTTTCAATGCCCGGCTTGAGAGTAGCCTTTGCATAATATTTGCTGCTTGTCTCCTGCATTTCTTTAAGGTCATTGAAGCTTACAGCTTTATCGTTATTCATAACTTTTACATCCATGCCGATAGTCTTTGCAACTTTTAAATCAGTCATAGGTACTTTGATGGTCGCACGGTATCCACCATCAACAGCCTGTGCCTCAGAACGCTTAACTGTCTTTCTTTACCGGTGTCACATCTCCTGCTGAGTTTGTCTCATCCACATATACTGTAACTTCATCCGTATCATTTATTGTGGCATCCTTTACGCTTACAAGTACATTTAATCCATCCTTATCCCATGTTGGAATAAAAGCTGCCTGTGTATCATCATCCGAAAAACTGTATTCTGTTCCGGACATTGTATCACCTTTCTGCTCAGCTACAACGATATCCTGTATTAACGGCTCAAGCTTTGTAGCATCTACATAAGCCCAGTATGCAGGCTTTGCCTTGTATTTTCCATCAAAAAGCAGTGGGCACTGCTTTGATCCGTCAGCTCCGCCACCAACATTTGACTGTGAATGAAGCCATGAATTTGGCTCAATAACTCCCCACACAGTGATTCCTGCTACATTTGTACCGTTTTTCTTTAAGTCCTTTGCAGCATCAAAAAGCTGTTTGTGACAGTATGCCATCTTTGTATACTCGCTCTCTTTTGATGCTGCTCCTGATTTGTAAGCTGCGCTTGCCTGGAAATCCAGCTCTGTAAGCTGAACCTTTCCTGCTGCTTCGGCATATTTTTTGCTACTGTCTTAAACTGTGCTGCTGAGAAGCTGTCCACACTGTAATGTGCCTGCATACCAAATGCATCAAGTCGTGTTCCCTGTGCTGATTTTACATCACTTATGAGCTTTATGATTCCTTCTGACTTGATATTGTCTGTCTCTCCGAAATCATTGTAGTAAAGTTCTACATCACTAGGCGCATATTTATTCGCATACTTAAATGCATTGATTATGAACTCATTGCTCTTGTATACATGCCACCAGCTCGAATTGTTCCCATGACGTATCTCATCAAGCTTTCTGCCGGGCTTACCGTATCTGTACGGTATGTATTGCCGATAACGGCCTCATTTACTACATCCCAGCCATAGAAAAGTCCGTCGTACTTTTTATTTGCTGCCTCTCCGAAGTAGTGGTCGAATACACTTGAGATATACCACTCAAGTCTGCGGTTCATAGTCTCTTTATCTACATATGGCTTACTGATATCATAATTCTCATGGAAGAACCATTCCGGAGTCTGCGAATGCCATACGAGAACATGACCTCTTATGCGTATCTTCCTGTCAGGATGTGCCGCATTCCACTCCAAAATCTTATCTACCATCGCATCAGCTCTTGAGAAATCAAGGCTGTCCCCTGCGTCATTTACCATCGGTACTTCAAGATCCTGCCCATCAAACTGAACTGTTTTTGTTTTAACCGACTTCTCAAGCTGATAATTAAAAAGTGCATCCGGTTTTAATTCATTTCCAAATGTAACTGCATTAAAATGCTTCTCCACAAGGTCCATGAGCGTATTGTCCTTAATCTCATCTAACATGATACCTGTTCCTGCGATTGCATTTTCTCCAAGAGCATCACTGCTTGTGACAGATTTTTTCCAGTCCTCAATATTCTGCTCTATCTCAGGTGGTGTCTTTGGTGTTGTATCAGTTTCCACTGTCACACTAACGAGGCTGATAGCTGATCCCGAACCGGCATTATCAGTAGTCATAAGACCAACTGCTACCATATCACCTTCACCTGTCAGGCTTATCGAGTATTCATCTGCGCCTGTAAGTTCATACTTCGTATTTGCGCCATCA
>ENA-OQHP01000481-OQHP01000481.1-human-gut-metagenome-genome-assembly--contig:-NODE-481-length-12838-cov-1.105893_pt1 | contig 12838 bp, 21 predicted proteins | sample MGYA00242563_ERZ504717 | MGnify/ENA primary metagenome ERZ504717 (study PRJEB26092, sample SAMD00036212) | human gut metagenome | host: Homo sapiens | study: EMG produced TPA metagenomics assembly of...
ACAAAATAAAAAGGGGCTGTGAAATGATAGCCTCATACAAATAGGCCCGTCCGATTCAATTGAACCGGGTGGCTATTGTGGTAGAATTTATGGTTCTTCACGGAAATTTGTGGGGTCATAGACAAATAAATATTGAAAAAGGACATCAAATTTTCCAAAATACAAGGTGGCTAAATCAAAGTAAAGGAGAAATGAGATGTCCTCTATCCGATACATTATTCAAACTGGCCTGTTTTGTCAAAGACCCCGATTACCTCGTTTGGCTCCCTGAGGACCCTTTAGACGATTCCACGGCATGGATGATCACCAGTCAGAAACGTCATACCGATTTCTCTGCCCTTACTGCGTAAAGCCGATGCATGTCTATAGCGCGTACCGAACCCACCTAAGGACGGTGTCCATGCAGCCGAAGGCCCGGTGCACTGTCCTCTTCGAGGGACACCGCTTCCGGTGTCCTTGCTGTCAGAAAACGGTTACGGAACTCAATCCGTACAGATGTCCTGGAACGAGAATCACCAAACGGGCCTCTGTGTAGATTCCATCGCTGCTCGCCCAGGGACTTACGATTGCCGGAGTGCAGAAGATAACGGGCATCCATTGGAACACGATTCGCCAAGCTGAAGAAAAAGCGAATCGACGGTCTGGCAAACCACGCCAAATGCCCTATTAACACAGGCCGATTGGAAGGGTACAACAACAAGATCAAGGGTACCAAACGGAATGCATATGGGTACAAGAACGACAGATACTTTTTTACCTTGATTCGGCACCTGTCACCTACGTATGATTTGGCATCCCCCAAAATGCGTGAAGAACCGAAAAAAGACACAAAAAAGGGGCTGTGAAGAAATGATAAACTCATTTCTTCACAGCCCTTTTTTATTTTTCTTAGAAAAGGCCTTCGTACTGAGGCCCTTTCAGGTATTTCTTACCGTATTCCTTAATCTTGTCGACACCGATGAATTTCAGGTAGTCGTTGAAGGCAATAAGATCACCAGGATAGCCCTCGGCCATCTCGTTTTCTTTATATACTTCAGAACTTTCATGACAGCGGCGACTTCTGCAAAAGGCAGCTCATGGGGAAAGTAATGATCTTATAGCCCAATTCCCCGCAGTCCTTTGCGGTCATGCCGTCATTGATACCTTTTCCTACATAAAGGCCCAGATGAATCGGTCCGTGGACCAATTTAGGGAGCTTCAGCAGCTCCTCATGGGTCTTAGGGAGAATCTTGACCATGTCGCACCGGCATCCATGTAGGCATTGGCCCGTTCAACCGCTTCTTCAAAGGGTGCATCGGTCCGAGCTACGATGACAAGGTCATCGTCACGGCGAGCATCAACGGCAGCTTTAATCTTGCCCACCATTTCTTCCTTGCTGATGAGCTGAGGTTTCATAATGAAGGGGCAGTTAGGCGGCTGGGTTTGGTCTTCAATGAAGACACCCCCAATGCCGGTCTTTTCATATTCCCGTATCATACGGATGACATTGAGGGCGGAGCCATAGCCACCTTCCCCATCAGCGAGGATAGGAATATCAACGGCATTCTGCATCTTGCTGAGAGCAGCCACCGTTTCATTCATCCCCAAAGACCCGTGTCAGGCGTCCCGATCATGGCACCATGCATGCCGTAGCCCGTCGTCCCAATGAGGTCAAAGCCTGATGCTTCTATACATTTTGCGGTCAGCGCGTCATAGGCGCAAGGAGCCATGAGGTAGTCCTTTTCCTTAAGAAGTCGACGCAGTTTCGTTGTCATACGTTCTTGCATACTAAGCCCTTCCTTTCTTGTTTGTCTCTATTATAGAGCAGGCTGGCGGGCATTCTCCAATATCCATTTTTTGTCATTACCATAGAATCATTCTATTAAGATTGTGAGGTTGGTCCTACAAGACACGTTTTATCAAAAAAAGGGGCCTCCTTTCTCAGAAGCCCCCTCAATTCTCACTTATTTTCCTTTATGAGATTTTGCGTGATTCGGTGCGACAACGACCCTTCTCATCCTTGACAAGTTTCCCTTCCTTGACAAGAGCACTCGGGCTGTAAATATCGTTGATGTTCCAACAGCCCGGCGTCGGCACAACGATGTTTCCATGGGAGCTTCCACGAGGAAGGACGGCCTTCCTTGTTGGCAGCCATGGCCTTTTCATAGCCGGCAGGAATTCATCAGCAGACTGGACACAGATGGATTCTACACCGTAGGCTTTAGCCACACCGGCCCAGCTCGGCGAATAGCTCTTGCCGTCCGGCGTCTGGAAGACGGTACCGAACTTAGTCCCATAGTTTCCATTTTCAAGACCGGCAATGGTCCCAAAAGCGGAGTTGTTCATAACCACCCAAGTGCAGGCAATACCTTGTTCCACAGCAGTAGCAAGGCAAGTCGGGTTAACGCCAAACCCGCCATCACCCGTAAGGGTAAGGCAGACCTTATCGGGGGCTGCGAGCTTGCCGCCCAGGACGGCAGAGGCACCAAAGCCCATGGTGGCAAGACCGGAAGAGTGATGGATCGTGCCGGGTACGTTGACATCAAACTGCTGAGCTACGCCGTTCTTATTCCAGCCCACATCGGTAAAGATATGAGCATCTTCCGGAACAACAGCTTTCACATCATGGAGGATACGCTGCGGCGTCATAGGGAAACGGCCATCCGTAGAAATGGCAACATTGCTTTCCTTGAAGGCTTTCTTCGCTTTGGCAATCTTGGCACGCAGTTCCGGATTCTTTTTCCCTTCAGGCAGATTTTCTTGACTTCTTCCAGGATTTGTTTTGAGGCCCAGTTTGAGATCTCCAATGGCCCGATGGAAACAGGATAGTTACGGCCAATTTCCATGGGATCGATGTCAATCTGGAGGAATTCCGTATGGTCGGGATCGAAGGTGACACCCCGATACCAGCTGGAGCTGTCCGCTTCCGCAAAACGGGTACCTAGGCCAAGAATGACATCAGCGTTTACGGTGAGGGAATGGGTAAATTCAAGACCCCAGAAGCCCGTCTGACCAACCATGAGGGGATGATTATCTGGCAGGCAGCCCTGCCCCATCACGGGTGCGAGAAACAGGGATATCAAGGAATTCAGCAAGATCCGCCAGTTCGTCCGAAGCCTGGCAAGGAGGATTCCTCCGCCGGCATGAAGGACCGGATCTTTGCTTCGACCAGTTTTTTGGCAATGCCTTTGGCCGCTTCTGGATCTAGGGCCGGTTTCATAGTGATGTGGCTGTCCTTATAGGTGCGATCCCATAGGTAGTCTTCCACTTCGCGGGAGAACATATCCATGGGCATATCAATGAGGACCGGTCCAGGGCGACCCGATTCAGCCAGACGGAAAGCCTTATCCATGATTTCCCCGAGGGCTTCAGGATCATCAACGCGCCAAGCACGCTTGACGACGGGTTCCAAAATCTTATACTGCGTGGCATCACCATGCATATTGACTTCCTGATGAGGATGCTTTCCAAAATAATAGCTCGGTACATCGCCTGCAATGACGACCATAGGAATAGAGTCAAATGCGGCGTTTGCTACACCGGTCAAAACATTCGTCAGCCCCGGTCCAAGATGGCAGAGGACGACAGAAGCCTTATGGGTTACACGGGCATAGCCATCAGCTGCCGTAGAGGCAACCGCTTCATGGCGATTGGAAATATATTTCACCTTTTTCGAACGGCTCAGAGCATCGAGCATACCAATGACCGTATGGCCGCAGAGGCCAAAGACATATTTGACATTCCGACGTTCGAGATAATCAACCATCAAATCAGCAATCAGTTTCTTTGCCATTTTTCATCCTCCTATGGTCTCAGGACCAATATTAACTCTCTTGAAATACTGCGTGAAGACTTCTTCACTGCGGATTACATAATCACGGAAGTAGCGAGCTGCCGGCGGGAGGAACTTTTCTTTGTTCCACTGCAGGTAGAGACGCCGCTTGGGAATATCATTTTCAATACAAAGGAGCTTTGTTCCAAAAGGTGCGTAATGGGTAAGTGGGAAGGGAACAACGGATACACCGCGTCCGCCGGCAACCAGCCCATAAATGATGAGGTCACTGGGCGTCCTTGAAACGACCCGAGGTTCAATGCCTAAGGAAGCAAATGTCTTTTGCAGCATGGGAGCAAGCTGCCCGTTCTGATTGAAGCCAATAAAATTTTCATCCTGGAGTTCCCGAAGATCCGCCCTTTCACGTGACGCTAGATAATGGTTTTCTGGAACGATAACGACCAAGGGATGGTCTCCAATATAAGTGCCCGCCACTTCTGGTTCCTCAAATTTCGTAGCAATGCACAGGTCTATTTTCCCAGATACGATAAGTTCATGGATTTCGTACCAGCAATCTGTGCATACTGAAAATGCACGTCATAGCGATTTGTTTCTGACTGATAGCGAACCATAAGGTCCGTTGAAAACTGAGCCACGGAAGGAAAACCAGCAAGTTCGATGGTTCCTGTATTGGGATCAAGGAATTCCTTTAGTTTAGCGATACCTTCATCGAGGGAATCCAGCGTTTTATTGACATAAGGGAGAAAGATTTCCCCATATTTGGACAGACGGATATTCCGGCCATCCTTTTCAAAAAGTTCCACACCAAGTTTCTCTTCCAAGGACCGCATAGCATGACTCAGATTAGATTGGCTCACATGGAGTTTTTTTGTTGCTTGGGTGTAGTTTTCCAATTCTGCAATCGTTTGAAAGTAAATCAGCCATTGTAGGTTCATGGGGGCCCTCCTCTATTTCCCTTTATCATTCCTTAAACACAGGCCTTTCGTCAAGACTTTTCAGGAAACTGGTTCCGTCTCGTGTCCCAAAAATTCAGGAGAATATCAGCCGAGATAAGAATCAGTCCCAAATAGAAATGGACGGTAAAGGACTCTCCGAGCAAATAGGCACCCAAAACAGCAGAAAAAACGGCTTGGAGCGGATAAAAAAGCGAACAGGTACTTGCCGGCAGTTCAGACAGAGCCTTGGTCCATGTAAACTGGGCCACACCGGATCCCATGATGCCAAGGTAAAGAAGAACAAGCACCACAAAAGGCGTCAGGCTGACAGGTTCCCGCAGGCTGCTGTAGATTCCCACAGGGAGAGAAAGGAGACTGCCAATGAGCATTCCATAAAACGTAATCAAGATGGGGGCATACTTTTGGGTAAGGCGCCGCATCTGGATTGAGGCAAACCCAAAGGAGAGAACCGATATAATCATGAAGAGGATTCCCATGATTTCTCCTGAACCAGAAGCACCCTGAGTAATAATGAACGTGCCGAGAAGAGCCAGAAAGAGACAAAACTCGCTTAATGACTGTAAGTGATTCCTTAAGAATGAACCCTGCTAGGAGTGTAATCACAACGGGTTGGTGGAATTGATGAGGGCTGCCGTGGAAGCCCCAGCCAATTTGATACCAAGCTGCACCATCTGGAACGTTACAAAATAAGCCAACATGCCAATAAGAAAAAACCATTTGCGATCCTTCTGATCAATCGGTGTTTTCAGCTCCTTCCTTGCCATCCAAAACAGACAGCTGGTTCCAATAAAGGAGCGGATCATGGCAAGCACGGAGGCGGTACAGCCTCGGCAATCACCTTTCCGCCGATATAGTTATTGCTCCAGATAAAGAAGGTGAATACAAGGTAGAAAAATGCTGACCATTTTTGAGGCATCCCACATCCACCTTCCTTTCTGTCGAACAGAGCTACTTACTTTTCGCAGCGGCATCCAGTTCCTGCATGAGGACATCACCAATGCCATTAATCTGGCTGTTGATATCCTTGTAGAGCGCTTTAACAGAATCAAGGGCAAGAACCTGATCATAGAAAGACTTGTCATATTTGATGATGGTCATGCCTTTTTTCTCAAGGGTTTCCTTGTTCTGCTTGTCGATTTCACCCAGTTTTGGTGCCAGTTCCTTCAGGGCTTCGGACACCGCCTGGTTCAGGGCTTTCTGGTAAGCAGGATCAAGCGATTCATAAGCTTTTTTATTCATAGCAAGCTGATTCGTATAAAGGACATGGTTGGTCGGAGCTAGGAATTCTGGACTTCATTGAAGTTCATGGTCACGATCGTATCGGCTGCGTTTTCTTCCGCATTAACCGTCCCGCTTTGCAGAGCAAAATACAGTTCAGAGAAAGCAAGCGGTGTCGGTTCTGCACCAATAGCAGTCCAAAAAGCCATATGGTTCTTATTGCTCATGGTGCGGATTTTAAGGCCTTTATAGGCATCGAGGTCCTTCAGGTTGGTATTGGCCGTCGCAAGACGGAAGGTGCCGTTCTGCAGCATGCCCATATAATGGAAACCTGCTTTATCGTAGGCTGCAGCCAGCTGTTTATAGAACTTTGATTCCGGATTATTGAGGACCTTATCAATCAGTGGGGCCATCATATTTGGCAAAGCATGGGCAAGTCGAAAGACAGCATTTCAGGAATAAAAGAAACGACGGGTGCCGGCTGACTGACAAAACTTGGATATCATTGGATTTCAGCTGTCTTAACTAGGTCTTCATCCCCACCGAGGTCGCCGTTGGGATGATATTCAATCTGAAGCTTTCCCCCTGTAATTTCATCGACTTTTTTGGAAACGAGTTCTCCAAACTGTTGGCCTGCCGACTTGCCGGCCGTATCCGCACCGATGAGGACGACTTCCTTCAGATTGGCATATTCACCTTACCGGCAGATTTCTGTTCTTTTGAATCACCGCCGCAGCCAGCAAGGGAAAGAGCCAGGACACCTGTCAAAACAGCAGCCGCCAGTTTACGAAACGTTTTCATGAAAAATACCTCCTTAAAATAAAATTCCTTTATAGGCCCTAGGAATAACTCCCAGAGGAAAACCTTATTTCACAATACTTGGCAGATAGGTCGAAAACCAAGGAATATAAGTGATGAGGACGAGGGCCACAAGGAAGGAAACGATAAAAGGCACGGCCTTTTTCGCAACATCCATGGGCTGTTCTTGGGCAATATTTCCTGCCACGAAAAGATCAAGACCAAAAGGCGGTGTTGCAAGCCCGATGGACAGACAGCAAACGAGGATAACGCCAAGATGAACCGGATCAACGCCCAGTTTCTCGCAGGCCGGCAGCAGAACAGGAGCCAGGATAATGATAGCAGGCCCTGTATCCATGACCATCCCAAGAAGCAGGAAGATAATGACAAGGACACTCAGGACAGCAATGCTGGAATGGAAATTCCCAAGATGAAAGTTTCCACGGCACGAGTAGCGCGAGTCAAGCTAAGGACACGGCCAAAAGCCGTAGCAAAAGCAAGGACGAAGCAAGGCCGCCATATGTTTTTACTGATTCTGCACAAAGAGGAATCAATTCCTTAACGGAAATGGTCTTATAGATAAAGAGAGAAACAAAAGACGCGTAGAAAACAGAAACCGTAGCCGCTTCTGTCGGTGTTACAAAACCGCTGTAGATACCGCCCAGGACGACAACCGGGCAAAGAAGTGCCCAAAAGCTGTCCTTGAAAAGTTTCGGAAGCCCTTCTTTTTTGAGTTCTTCCATGCGAGCATTGATTTTTTCCTTGTCTTCGCCATGTTTCACGCAGTAGAAGACAGCATAAGCCATGAGCATTACGCCAATAAGCAGACCAGGGAACACGCCGCCTAAAAAGAGATCACCTGTTGATACGCCCGTTGCAAGGGAATAGAGCACAAAGGGGATGGAAGGAGGAATGATGACGCCAAGTCCGCCGGCAACGGCTATGAGACCTGCACTCCAGGTCCGATCGTAACCAAGATCCGTCAAGAAAGGTACGCACATAGCACCGACAGCAGCCGTGGTGGCCGGGCCGAACCAGAGATGGCCCCATAGAACAGGCAGGTCAGGATAACAGCACAGGGAAGGCCGCCGGGAAGCCTTCCAGCGAAGAAGGCGAAGAAGTTAAAAGCTTGCGGCTGATTCCACCTTTGCCATGATGACCCCGCCTAAGATAAAGAGCGGTACAGCAAGAATCGGCGTAGAGTTCGCACCGGAAAACGTATTATTGATGAGCTGGACGAGAGATCCGCCCGATGCATCAGGAGAATTGGGGAAATCGAGCCAGAATCATACTTGTTCCAATAGGAATGGAAACGGCGATTGCGACAAGGAATACAACAAATACAAGCAATGCTGCCATTATTCATCTCCTCCTTTCGCCATTTCAGCTTCCTTAGCTGCATCCTGCATGGTTTGTTCAAGGGTGGTCAGTTCCCGTTCATGGAACCGTTTGACATGAAGGATCATGACCTGAAAGGCCCTGATAGTTGCAAGAACATAGCCAAAGAGCATAACCGCATAAACAATCCACATAGGCCATTCCATGGCCGGTGAAAATTCATGGCTGGTGTAAATGTTTTCCAACACTTCAAAGGAATAAAATCCCAACAGGCCCATACAGAACATATTGATTAAATCTACGATGATGCCAATGATCTTTTCATGGCTGGGAAGAAGATCGACGAGAACACCGACGCGGAGCATATTCTCCATCCGAATGGTATAGGGGAGGGAAATGAATACGCTCCAGATCCACATGAACCGGCAAAATTCTTCAGCCAGGTAAGGGATGTGAGCCAGGGAACTTTTCGGACAATGACCTGGATCATGGTGACACAAGCGATGATAATCAAGAGAATAATCATCAAGGTTTCTTCAAGATGTTCATCTAACCATTTGATTAGGCGCATACAGCATGCCTCCTTTGCTGTTTTCAGCTATTATTTCTTTTCCGCAAGGATGGCGAGGAGTTCTTCCCGCATCGCTTCAACAGGAGCTTTCTTCCCTGTCCACAGTTCAATCTGGGCAGCCCCTTGGTAAAGGCTCATGCCAAGGCCGTTCAGGATGCGGCAGCCTTTTGCTTCAGCATCCAGGAGAAACTGTGTCTTTGCAGGATTATAACAAGCGTCAAAATAAAGCTGTTCCGGTTTCATGTATTCCTTGGGGAGCGGCGTTTCCCCGATGGAACGCCCCATGCCAACGCCGCTGGCGTTAAGGACCACATCGCAGGCCGATAGTTTCGAAAAGTCTCCATAAGGGACGAACTCTGCGACAGGAGCAAAATTCTTGTTGATGTCATCGACGAGGGACTTGGCACAGCCTTCAAACTTGTCTGTGATGTAAATCTTGCGAGCCCCGTGGTAAGCAGGATAGAACACATGGCGCGGCCCGCCCCGCCGCCGCCAAAGCAGAAGAAGACACACTGATCGACCTTCACACCGGCCTCTTCCGTCAGGGCTGTATAAAACCAACGCCATCCGTGTTGTAGCCGATAAGCTTGCCCTCTGGCGTCTTGACAACGGTGTTGCTGGACCCCATTTTTTGACAGAGGGGATCAAGTTCGTCAAGATACTCCAACACTTTGACTTATTTGGCTTTGTTACGGCAAATCCAGCAAAATTCATATATCGCAGGCCATTCACAATATCTCCCAAATGCTCATTATCCGTTTCCGTATAAAAGTAGACCATATTGAGCCCAGCTGCTTCATACCCTTTGTTTTGCATCCTTGCAGCAAAGGACTGCGTCAAAGGAAGTCCCAAAAGAGTAATCATTTTCGTATTGATATCGACCTTCATCATTCCTGACCTTCTTTCTTCACAGACCGGCTGCGGTGAGATACTCCCGTGCCGTTTCAAGACAATTTCGGATGTGTCCTTCTTCTCCATAGGTTTCTATATATTTTTATTTGGAAGTTCAATGGAACAAGGCCCTTCAGGCAGTACTTTCAGGTAGTCCTTAACGGGAATCGCACCGCGGCCCACATATTCCCGTGCTTCCCGCATGATTTCAACTGGTTTGTATGCTTTTTCATTTTTGGGGCAGTCACAAAGATGGATCACGCCAACTAAGGAGGGATCGAGCTTCTTGAGGTCTTCCACCGTCACGCCTGACCAGTAGCAGTAGAGCATATCCAAAAGAACTTTAGCGTTATCGGCGCCGACTTCCTTAAGGAACTGGAGCGTATCGGGCAGATTCACAAGGCCCGAAATCACAGGAAACTCCAAATTCATGGTGAGACCAAATTCCTTGGCATCTTCACAGATCTTTCCGTAGCAGTCGACGGCAAAGCCATGATCCATTGTCCACACACTGGAAAGGACGTCTGTAAATCCGAGTTTTGCAGCACACTCAAAAGCACCTCGGTAATCACGAGGAAGGTCTTCCTTTACTCGAACCAACTCGATATCGAGCGGCTGCAGGGATGTCTCCTCTAAGGCAACCTGAATACTTGCGAACAATCCTGGATTATTTTCCAAGTGGACCTGCGGTTCCCCCGCCTGCCCCATAGGGATTGTCCGCAGACTAACATAATCATAACCCGCCTTTGATGCCATCTTGACTTGGGCCAAAGGGTCCATTCCCGGCACTGTAAGATAGGCCAAGGAAATTTTTCTTGTCATAGTGAATCCTCCTACTTTTCCGTTCAGGAAGTAATGAGTCCGCCTTTTCTTATGGTTCCATTGTAGGATGAATTTTCTGACATTTCCAATACATTGTTTTTAAAAATATATGAATAATATCGATATATTATTTGCCAAGTAATAGGTAGAAACCTGAGAACAGGCATAGTTACGCCTTTTCATCATCAAACAAGGAAGACAAGCTCCCTTATTTTTACAATTTTGTTCATCTATTTTCTTGTTTTTGTCTACGATTTCCTTCCCTATCACCACTTCTATATTTTCTTTTCATGAATAAATTCGATGAATTTATCATTCTTCATGGATTCTCCCGACAGCATCCAAAAACATAAGAAAAGGAGCCGCACGACGCCAATTTCGTACGACTCCCCTTATGAGTCTTATTTTTTCTCAAAAAACTAGTAAAAAAAAGATAAAAATCATCCACTTTCTCATTTCATGGTTTCATTTTTACCTTGTCCCGTAGGAATCTCCCGGAATAGATCTCTGCTCTTACCTGCTCGCAGGAGATAGCTGTCCGTCGGATGGGCCACCAGCTGAGCCACACGGCGGCTCACTTCCAAGGCTTTATCAAAATCGATGCCTGTATCGATGCCGCTTTCCTCACAAAGGTTCAGGACGTCTTCTGTTGCCACGTTGCTGCTGCACCAGGAACGAAAGGACAGCCGCCCACACCGGCAAAGCTCGAATCAAACTGGGTGAAGCCGCTTTGCATGCCCGCAAGGATATTGGCCATGCCAAGCCCCGCGTGTTATGGAAATGCAGCCACCACATGTTTTTAGGATAATGCTTCTTCATGTAGGCACAGATTTCCTGAACTTGGGGCGGAAAAGCCATACCTGATGCATCAGAAAGGGAAATCTCATTGATACCGACCGCCATGTAGGCTTCTACGATGGAGGCGACAGCACCGATGGGGATTTCCTTATCCCAAGGAGATCCAAAAGCCATGGAGATGGATCCCGAAATCTCAGACCCGCTTCCTTGGCGCAGGTAACGCAGTCACCAAAGCGAGCAACACTTTCTTCCGGCGTCCGGTTGAGATTTGCCAGGTTATGGCCCTACTTGCCGAAACATTGAGCTTTACCTTCTTGCAGCCGCAGGCAATGGCCCGCTCCACTCCGCGCAGATTGGCAATGAGGGCACGATACTCCACACCAGGGACTTTCTCCAGCTTCTCATAGACTTCATCAGTATTGGCCATTTGGGGGACTGCCTTAGGACTCATAAAAGACCCGACTTCAATGACGCTGAAGCCTGCTTTTCCCATCCCATCGAGGAGTTCCAGCTTTTCCTCTGTCGTAAACATTCTTTTTTCGTTTTGGAGACCATCGCGAAGGCCCACTTCGCAGATGCGGATCTTTTTTCGGTAACATGACACATTTCCTCCCATTTTCTCTGCTTCTTCCAGAAGCAGGACAGTAAAACCGATTGTTCTGTCTTCATTGTATAAGGGGCAGAAAATTTTGTCATTATTCAGTTTTCTATTGAATTCATAGGAAGATTCTATCAAGTCCGCTTGTTACAAATCTCCACAATGAAAGCCGCTGTCTTTTTGAATGCGCTTCCCACAGGAATCTTGACATCGGCATAGCCTTCATAAAGAGGGCGCCGTTTTTGGTCAAGGTCCCGAACTTTTCTGCGTCTTCTTCAAGAAGGGCCGTGTCGAGGTATCAACGGAGGCAATGATAGCTTCTACATCACGGTCAAGGAAAAGATGGTCCCTGCTTTTTTTAGAAGGGCCATGTTTTCCTTTCTCGTCACAACACCGCCGCCGCAAGAAATGACGCAGCGATTCTTTTGGCAAAGCTGACGAATCGCTTCTGTTTCCCTTATCCGAAAATAAGCTTCCCCTTTTTCAAACATATGGGGAATGGTTTCACCAGCAAGACGTTCCGTGACGATATCCGCATCGTAAAAGGGCAGGGCCAGTGCTTTTGCCACCATGGCTCCAATGGTACTTTTTCCGCAGCCTGGAAGCCCAATAAAAATGAGGTTATCCATGGAGTTCCTCCTCTAAGCGTGCGGCGATACACTCCACAATGGAACGGTCTACTTTTTGGTCCATCCAAATTTCTTCTGAGGCGATGGCCTGGGCAACAAGCATATAAAGGCCGTTACAGCATGGCACACCCGCTCTTTTGGCAAGGTGCATGAACTTCGTCTCTGTCGGATTATAAACAATATCGACTGCGGCTTCTCGCGTCTTTGCAAAGACCTCAGGACGGACGGGAGAAAATCCCGTATGGGGGCTCATTCCCACAGGCGTCGTATTGATGATGGTATCATGAAAAGGAAGGTCCCGCTGGTGATCATAGTCCATCATGGTAACCTCCGGTGCCCGCGCAAGGAAATCAATCAATTCCCGCTTACCTTTTTCCATATTGCGCGCCATGATGATGATTTCCTTCGGAGCCTGATCAAGGACATACTGCAGAACGGCACGAGCCG
>ENA-OQHP01000482-OQHP01000482.1-human-gut-metagenome-genome-assembly--contig:-NODE-482-length-12826-cov-2.991180_pt1 | contig 12826 bp, 16 predicted proteins | sample MGYA00242563_ERZ504717 | MGnify/ENA primary metagenome ERZ504717 (study PRJEB26092, sample SAMD00036212) | human gut metagenome | host: Homo sapiens | study: EMG produced TPA metagenomics assembly of...
GAAGTTATGAAACCGAAAAGGCTTTCAGTAGCTACTCTAAGATTACCAGTACACATTGTTGTTGCACAGGCATAACCCTTAACTTTTCTAAATGTAGAAATCTGTATAGCACAGGTAATGGTACAATTATATTTGCTATAGTGTCATACTGATTAGGAATAAGACCTACTACAAATATGAGGACAATTTCTGTAGCCAACACAATTTCTCGCCAATGTATGAGAGTTATGTACTTAATACGCTTTTGTATAAGACTTATAATAAGTACCCCAGAGGCAAAGGCAAAAAGAGATAGAAAGTATCTAAATGCGTGGAAAAAATCCAAATTTGCCAAATTAAGACCTAAAAGAACTATGTTACCTGTAATGGCATTAGAGAATACTCCACCTCTTGTAGAAAAGGTGTAGGCATCTAGGAAACCACCTACAATGGCAAGCATAAGCCTAAAGGCATTGACTCTGAAGGCTGAACATCTTTACTTCGTAAATTCATATTATCACCTTTTTTCTTTTGATTATTTAGATTATAGCACAAACACTTTGGAGTAACAATAATCATAATTAACAATGAAATATAAAAAATGATGGTGTTTATATCAAATTATTCACAAAAATAGTATGCTGAATTTGCCTGCCGTTGCGTAAAAAAATAAAAGTGAAAAATATGGAGATTTTATGTAAAAAAATCTTGACAACATTGTTGATTTATAGTAAAATAGCAATGTTTGAATGTTGGCTTTTATCGTTAGCCCGATTTTTGCTGACTGTGTTGGTTGTATATTCCTTTCGGACATTGGGAGTGTGCAACAAGTTTTATTACTTATTGTATATTGGTTGGAAGGAGAATTTTCTAATGAGAACAACATTTATAGCTAAGACAGCTGAAATAGAAAGAAAATGGTATGTTGTTGATGCTACTGACTTAACTTTAGGTCGTCTTGCATCTCAGGTAGCAGCAGTTCTTCGTGGTAAGAACAAGCCTATTTATACACCTCACATTGATACAGGTGATTATGTTATCGTTGTAAACGCTGACAAGATTAAAGTAACAGGTAAGAAGATGGAACAGAAGCTTTACAGACGCCACTCTGATTATGTTGGTGGTTTCAAGGAAACTACTCTCAGAGAAATGATGGAAAAGAAGCCTTGCGAAGTTATTAAGCACGCTGTTAAGGGTATGCTTCCTAAGAACACTCTTGGTAAGGATATGCTTAAAAAGTTATATGTTTATGCTGACGCAGAACATGGTCACGAAGCACAGAAGCCTGAAGCTTTAGAGCTTAGATTTTAATTAGGAGGTAAAATATTATGGCAGCAGCTAGATATTACGGTACAGGTAGAAGAAAGAGCTCTGTAGCTAGAGTTTACTTAGTTCCTGGTAGCGGTAAGATTACAGTTAATAAGAGAGACATCGAAGAATATTTCGGTCTTGAAACATTAAAGCTTATCATCAGACAGCCTTTAGAAGTAACAGGCACTACTGGTAAGTTCGATATTAGCATCAATGTTTGCGGTGGTGGTACTACTGGTCAGGCAGGTGCTATCAGACACGGTATTTCAAGAGCTTTACTTGAAGCTGATTCAGATTTCAGACCAGCTTTAAAGAAGGCAGGTTTCCTCACTAGAGACCCTAGAATGAAGGAAAGAAAGAAGTACGGTTTAAAGGCAGCAAGAAGAGCTCCTCAGTTCTCAAAGAGATAATTCGTATCATTATTTAGACCTCGGAAATCTTATGGTTTCCGAGGTTTTTTGTATGTGTAAAAATTATATCTTGCATAAACCCTCTCATTTCAGGTTATCCTATTACAAAATAGGAGTGTGGTAATTTGTTAAAGGAATTTGAGTTAGTTTCGGAGTTTGACGGGTTAATGTTAAGTTGTGCTATTTATGAGGCTGAGGAGGTTAAAGGTGTTATACAGTTTTCTCATGGAATGGTAGAGCACAAGGAACGGTACTATCCTTTTATGGAATTTTTGGCAAAGAGGGGGTATAGTTGTGTTATACACGACCACAGGGGACATGGTGGAAGTATAGACAATGAAAAGGATTTAGGATATTTTTACACTGATAATGAGCAGGCTATAGTTGAAGATTTAGTTCAGGTAAACAGGTGGATAGGAAAGAAATACAAGGGTATGCCTATTTATCTATTTTCCCACAGTATGGGAACTTAGTTGCAAGAGTATTTCTGCAAAAATATGATAAAAATGTGGATAAAGTGGTTTTATATGGCCCTCCTACAGAAAATAAAAACATAGATTTAGGGATTATTTTGGCAAAGGTGAATAGCAAGATTTTTGGCAGTCATCACAGGAGCAGGTTTTTGCAAAGTATGACATTTAGAGGTTACAAGGTATTTGACAATGTTGAAAATGACTGGATATGTTCTGATAAGGATATTGTGAACAAATACAACAGCGACCCTTTGTGCAATTACAGATTTACTACCAACGGCTTTTTGAATTTATATGGTCTTATGAAAAAGGCGTTTATAAAAGAAATGTATTTGTGTAAAAATCCGGATTTGCCTATTTTGCTTATTGGCGGAAAAGACGACCCTGTTATTCAGAATGAAAAGAAATTTACAGAGCTTAAACAGTTTTTGGAAAGTGTAGGCTATAAATATGTTTATTCAAGGCTGTATGATGACAAAAGACACGAACTTATAAACGAAGTGGAAAAGGAATTAATTTGGATAGATATTTTGAGGTTTTTTGAACATTCATTATACTATACATCTTGACAGTAAAAAATTTTTAGTGTAAGATTTTTGTACTAGAAAGGGTCGATTTTATGGGTGAATTATCAAAATTACCCAACATAGGTAAAGCAGTTGAGGAACAGTTGAATAAAGTTGGTATTGACACAGCGGAAAAGTTAAGAGAACTAGGAGCTGAAAGGGCTTGGTTAGAAATACAGAAAATAGATGAAGTGCTTGTATTCATAGGCTTTTGGCTCTCGAGGGTGCTATTTGTGGTGTTAAAAAGACTTTGCTCCCTGATGAGAGAAAAGCAGAATTAAAAGAGTTTTATAATAAGAATAAAATCAATAAAAAACAGGCTTTCTAGGTGATAAACCATAGAAAGCCTATTTTTTACATATTTTTCAATATTTCGTCTAATATACTATTTGCCACATCTTCTTTTGACATTAATGGAAGTTGGTTTACACTATCCTTTGTAATTATTGTAATAAGGTTTGTATCTGTACCAAAGCCTGCACCCTTATCCTTCAAGTTATTTGCAACTACCATATCAAGGTTTTTCTTAGATAATTTTTTAGTGGAATTTTCAAGCATATTTTCTGTTTCCATTGAAAAACCACACAAAAATTGATGAGTTTTATTTTCGCCCAAGTATTTTAAAATATCAGTTGTTCTCTTTAAAAGAATTGACATATCTCCGTCAGCTTTTTTGATTTTATTATCGGCTATAGTTGTTGGAGTATAGTCAGCTACGGCGGCAGCTTTATTACAATATCTGTATTATCAAAATTTTCTTTTACAGCATTGAACATTTCTTCAGCTGTATTATTTTTACTACATTTACAAACATTGGAGGTTCAACTGTCATACTTCCACACACAAGTGTAACTTCTGCACCTCTTTCCATAGCTGTTTTAGCTATGGCACAGCCCATTTTTCCACTGGAATGGTTTGTAATATATCTTACAGGGTCAATAGGTTCACAAGTTGCACCAGCTGTTACGAGAATTTTTTGCCAACCAAGTCCTTAGTACGCTTTAATTCCCTATCGGCATACTTTGCCAAAACTTCTGGCTCTGGCATTTTGCCTATGCTGTATCCCCACAAGCAAGAAGTCCACTTGCTGCCTCTATAATATGATAGCCAAATCTTTTTAATTTTGCCATATTGTCCTGTGTTATAGGATTTTGATACATGGCAGTATTCATAGCTGGAGAAAGATATATTGGGCATGTACAAGCCATAACTGTTGTTGTAAGCATATCATCAGCTATACCATTTGCTATTTTGCCAATGCAGTTGGCAGTTGCTGGAGCAATAAGCACCATATCTGCTTTTTTGGCAAGAGAAATGTGCTTTACATCATAGGAAAGAGTTTTTTCAAAAGTATCTACTATACAACGATTGCCAGTAAGTCTTTCAAATGTAATAGGTGCAATAATTTTTGTAGCATTTTCAGTCATTATAACATCTACATTATAACCTTTTTTAGTAAGTAAATGAGCTAAAGATGCTGATTTATAGGCTGCTATAGAGCTACAAACTCCTAGCAATATATTTTTCTTTTCCATTTTTTCAACTCCTGTTTTTTTATAATTACATTTTATCATAAAAACAGTATTTATCAATAGTTTTTAGCAATTACTAATTATACATTGCTTTTTTATGGAAAATAGAATATAATACACTCTGTAACTATAGCATTGTATCTCTTTAGGGAACAGTAGCAAGGAGGAATTTAATATGGAAAAACAAGGAGTTAAAACTCGTGACCTAGTTGAAATGGCACTATTTGCAGCCATTATTGTTATTTTGGCTTTTACGCCTTTAGGCTATATACGCTAGGGGTTATTACACCAACAACTGTTCATATACCAGTTATTATTGCAGGTATTATTTTAGGTTGGAAAAAGGGTGCTTTTGCCGGTTTTGTATTTGGTTTAACAAGTTTTTTAAAGGCATCATTTATTGCACCAAATATAACAAGTTTCTTATTTAGTCCACTTTATCCAGGTGGCAACTTTTGGAGTTTAGTAATTTGTTTTATACCTAGAATACTTGTAGGCGTTATTGCTTATTTTGTATTTACAGGGTTAATGAAAGCTATTAAGAACAGAAGTGTATCAACTGTTATTTCGGCTTTTCTTACTACTATTATTCACACTATTTTAGTTATGGGAATGGCTTATATATTCTTTGCAAAAGAATATGCTGAGGCTGTTAAAATCAGTATTAAAGCAGTTAAGGGTGCTATACTTGCCATTGTAGTTGGAAACGGTATTCCGGAGGCTATTGTGGCAGCAGTTATTTCTACAGCAGTTTGCACAGCTTTATTTACAGCTTTAAGAAACAGACATTAATAAAATGCTGATGAAATTTTTGATTATATTACTTATGAGGTAAATTTATGATATTAGCAATAGATATAGGAAACACAAATATTGTCTTAGGTGCTGTTACAGATGGTAACATAGACTTTATGGCAAGAATTTCTACAGATAAATTAAAAACAGAGGACGAATATGGTGCTCAGATTTTGAGCATTATGAACTTATATCACATTGATGTTAATCATTTTGAGGGTGGTATTATTTCTTCTGTAGTACCTCCTGTTTTAAACTGTATTAAAAAGGCTATTACTCGTCTTATTGGTAAAGAACCTATGGTTGTTGGACCAGGGGTGAAAACAGGTCTTAATATACTTATGGATAATCCAGCTACAGTTGGTAGCGATATGATTGTGTGTGCTGTTGCTGCTTTAGAACAGTACAAGCCACCGGTTATGATTGTTGATATGGGTACAGCAACAACTATTTCTGTTGTAGATAAAAACAGAAATTACATAGGTGGTTGCATTATGCCAGGTGTAAATGTTAGCCTTGAGGCTATTTCAAACAAGACTGCACAGTTGCCACACATTAGCCTTGAAAAGCCTAAAAGTGCCATTGGCAAGAATACTATAGACTGTATGAGAAGCGGTGTTCTTTATGGTAATGCGGCTATGATAGAGGGTTGTATAGAAAGAATGGAAGAAGAAATAGGTCAAAAGGCAAATGTGGTTGTTACAGGTGGCTTAGGCAAAAATATTGCTGCACTTTGTAAAAGACAGTTTGACTACGACCCAGAGCTTCTCATAAAGGGTATGTACATTATTTACAAGAAAAATTCACAAAAGTAAGAATGAAACAGTCTGATTAATTTCAGGCTGTTTTTTTGTAATTTGTTCGAAAAGGGAAATCGGAAAGATAAATCCGATGGCTTGTTTACAAGCCACAAATTAACGAAGTTAATTTGTTCTGAACACAATAAAAAAGCCTATGGACAATTAAATCCATAGGCTTTTATTCTGACAGTTTAATGCGGATAACAGGACTTGAACCTGCACCACTCTTACGAGGACAAGAATCTGAATCTTGCGCGTCTGCCAATTCCGCCATACCCGCAAATACTATACAATAATACAACGAAAAGGGGTAGTTGTCAAGATTAAGACCTTTGTTTAGGCTAGAAAAGATGTAGCTATAAATATTGCTATTGTTATTATAACAATGCCGATGAAATATATGTCAACAATTTTGTCTTTCTTCTCAACATCATTAATTTAACATACAATTCTTAGATGAAGAACATAAAACATATCTTGCAGAACTAGCTTTATTTCTTTTAGCAAATTTATAAAAAAGCAATATAAAAAATGGTAATGTTAAGATGGCAAAGAAGAAACTGCCAGCAAGCTGTGCTAAAATATCTGTCTTTGACAAAGGCTGTTTTAAACTTTCCATTATTGCTTGAGAATTATCCATAAGTGCCAATTTAGTAGCCAATACCTGTGAGCCATTTATAATAAAATGGGCAAGTATAGAGGCATAAATGGAATTTGTGAAATATACAAGAAAACCTAAGAATACGCCAGTTAAGGCTGCATAGCTAAACTGATAAAGGTTTTGGTGCATAAAGCCAAAGAAAAGGCTACTAACCATTATGGCTACAAAAGGAGAAACTTTCTTATAGCCTGTCATTACGATACCTCTGAACACAACTTCTTCGCATATAGCAGGAAGAACTGCCAATGAAATCAATCCAAGAGAAAATGATAATTCATTTATATCGTTGACAATTTCATTGCTAACTGATGTATTTACAAAAATAGAAGCAATAACTCCTAAAATATTCATAAGAGGCATTACAAGTATTGCCAAGCCGACAATATAAATTACATTTTTAAAATCTATTCTTTCGTGGGGTACTAAATCAGTTATTTTTTGCTTTGAAAAAACAAAAATACACATACAGGTATTACAAAAGCTATAAAATCCTGAAACAATGTAATTGCCTGTGTAAACCATTTTGGTGTCTGGCTATAGCCTAGCAAATTAACTACAAAAAATAGTGCAAAAGGCAGTACAGCCATATAAAGTAAAAGAAAGAATGTAAATCTATTCGCTTTTTTCGGTGTCATCATCTTTTTTTGTTTCCTTTTCTAGTTTGTTTTTAACAGTATTTTTGCTGTTATAAAGTTTTTCCACAAAATTTGAGAATATTGTGAAAATTACGGAGAAAATAGGAACACCAAAGAACATACCTAAAGGTCCGGCAATAGCTCCACCAACAATAATGGCAAATATTACACCTATAGCTTTAAGCCAATAGAGTCGCCTAATATTCTTGGTCCCAAAATTACTCCGTCAAATTGCTGTAATACAACTATAAATATAAGTACCCATAAGCCTTTATTGGATTAATAAGAATTGTAAGTGCAACTACTGGTACAGCACCAATAAATGGACCAAAGTATGGAATCATATTTGTTATACCAATTATAATAGCAAAAAGCATAGGATAAGGTAAATTCAATATTATAGAACCTATAAAGAAAATTATAGCTATAATAAGTGAGTCAATGGTTTTACCTACAACAAAGCTATTGAATACAGAGTTTGTATACTTAATTGTGTTGGCAATACTTTCAACCTGCTTTTTTGAAAACAAAATAAAAAGAGTTTTCTTGCAGAAATGGAGAAGTTTTTCTTTATCTAAAAGCATATAAATGGCAATCATAATACCCATAATTATACTTACAAGAGAAGATGCAAAACTTATGGTATGGGTTGCTATGGAAGTAAGCATTTCTGGCATATACTTTAATGAACTTGTTAAGCTGTTCATTGCATTGTCTGTTGTTTTCAAAAGAGAACGATATGTAGAAACACTAATGTCAATATTATGCTTTGTAAGAAAAGAATTTAAGTATTCGTGTACTGTGTCTGAGTCAATACCTACAAAGAAATTTACTACATTTTGCACACTAGATACAATTTCTGGAATGATATAAGCTATTATACCCACAACTACGCCTATTAATAACAGAAAGGCTATTGTAATTGAAACTGCTCTTGATTTATTAGGTTGTGTCTTGAAATATTCTAATTTGCTTAAAATATTTTTTTCAAGACAGTTTGTACCACAGTTTAAAACATAGGCTAAAACAGCACCTATTATAAAGGGTTTCATTACTTTTAATATGGAGGGAATAAGATTGACCAGCTTTGCATTTTCAGTATATCTAAAAAACACAATAGATAATATTACTATACCTAAAGTATATAGACTTTTTCTTAAATTATAATTGTTTTTAAAAAAATTAGTCACCATATATTCCCCCGTTTTTATTTTTTGTTATTTATTATAATACACAAAAAATGTAAAAATACTATAGAAAAAAGTAATTGAAAGAAAAATGTAACAAATTGATTGATAAAATTTGGCAATGTTGTATATTATAGTTTGGTTAAAAAAATTGCAGTTAATAAAAGAGGTGTAATTATGTATGCTTGGCTAGTAATAAATGAGTTTTTAAACAGCAACAAATTTAATGAAATATATAAATGGCTTGAAAGAGCTACTATAAAACACAATAACAAAATAGATGTTTTTACAAACAGCGATTTATTAATATGTAATGGCAAATTTTTAAACCCTGACATAACTAAAATGCCAGACTATGTTATATTTTGGGACAAGGATATTGTACTGGCAAAACAGCTTGAAAATATGGGCTTAAAATTGTTTAACAACAGCAGAGCTATTGAGATATGTGACAACAAGGCCTTAACCTATGTTGAATTAAATGGAAAAATAGAAATGCCTGACACTATAGTATGCCCTATGACATACAGAAATATTGGTTATAACAAAATGGACTTTGTAAATATGGCAGAGGAAAGACTTGGTTATCCAATGGTTGTTAAGGAATGTTGTGGTTCTTTTGGTCAACAGGTTTACTTGGCAAAAAACAGACAGGATATTGAAGTATTTTTAACAAAACGAAAGAGCCTTTAATTTTTCAAAAGTTTATAGATAATTGTGTAGGTATAGATATTAGACTTAATGTTGTAGGAGATAAAGTTGTGGCGTCAATGTTAAGATACAATGACAATGATTTTAGAGCAAACATTACAAATGGCGGAAGTATGGAAAAATACAACCCTACACAAGAGGAAGTAAAAATGGCTATTGATACTTGCAAGGCTTTAAACCTAGACTTTGGTGGTGTGGATATTCTCTTTGGAGAAAATGGACCTATACTTTGTGAGGTAAATTCCAATGCACATTTTAAAAATATTTATGATTGTACAGGGGAAAATGTAGCGGATTATATTATTGAATACATAAATGAGGCGATGAAATGACAGGAGCAATAATTTATTTTAAAGAGGCTGTTAAGGAAAATGAAAATTATATAAAATGGTATATTGAAAAATTTACTAAAAAGGGCGTTGACTTTAAACTTATATATGTTGAGGACATAGACTACAACAATTTGCCTGATTTTGCAGTATGCAGATTTATTGCACCAGAAGTTACAAAGAAGTTAGAGGAAAAGGGTGTAAAATGTTTTAACAATTCTTTTGTTTCTGAAATTTGTAATGACAAATTAAAGACCTACGAATATGTGTCTGAAAAGGGAATAGAAATAATGCCCGTTTTGGATAAAAATTGTAATGAATTTCCAGTTGTTGTAAAGTCTAAAAATGGACACGGTGGCACAGAAGTGTTTATGGTGGAAAACCACAGAGAACTTGTGGAAAAATTAGATATTTTAAAGGACAATTATGTTATACAAAAGCCTTGCAACAATTTAGGTAGAGATGTAAGGGTATATGTTATAGGTGGTAAAATTATTACTGCTATGTTGAGGATTTCAGACAAGGATTTCAGAAGTAATTTCTGTTTGGGAGGTAGAGCAGAGGTCTATAACCTTTCTGATGAAGAAAGAGAAAAGGCGGAAAAGGTTATAAGGCTGTTTGACTTTGATTTTGTAGGCATAGATTTTATATTTAACAATGGTAAAATGGTTTTTAATGAAATAGAAGATGTTGTTGGTTCTCGAATGGTTTACACATACACAGATATTGATATAGTAGAAATGTATGTGGATTATATTTTGGAAAAGGTTGTAAAATGTAGTTGACAACTGTCGATTATAAGAGTACAATGAAATTGTTTGAATATTGTGTTGCAGGGGGACTGTTATCAGTTGAGAGGATTTATTATCCGACCCTTTGAACCTGTCAGTTAATACTGTCGTAGGGAGCAAGGATTGATTTTTAGCTTTGGTCTTTATGGACAAAGCTTTTTTGTTGTGAAAATTTATTCTTGTGATATGGAGTGATGAATATGTACAAAGTTCTTACTATTGCTGGAAGTGACTGTAGTGGTGGTGCTGGTATACAGGCAGATATTAAGACAATAACTGCTCACGGAATGTATGCTATGAGTGCCATAACTTCACTTACAGCACAAAATACAACAGGAGTATATGGTGTAATGGACTCTACTCCTGAAATATTAGGAAAACAGCTAGACTGTATATTTAATGATATTTTTCCTGATGCTGTAAAAATAGGTATGGTTTCAGACAAAGAACTTATCAAGGTTATTGCTGAAAAATTAAAAGAGTACAAGCCTAAAAATATTGTACTTGATACTGTTATGGTGGCTACAAGTGGAAGTCCGTTATTGAAGCCAGACAGCGTTAATGCACTTATAGAAGAACTTATACCGTTAGCTACAGTAATTACTCCAAATATCCCTGAGGCAGAAGTTTTAGGAAATTGCAAAATTGAATGTGAAAAAGATTTGAAAGATACCGCTATTGCACTTTATGAAAAGTATGGTTGTAATGTGCTTGTAAAAGGTGGTCATCTTAATGATACTGCTACAGATATTCTTTGTTGTAATGGAGAAATAACAGAATTTAAAGGCGAAAGAATTGACAACAACAATACCCATGGCACAGGCTGTACACTAAGTTCAGCTATTGCCTGTAACTTGGCTAAGGGATTAGATTTACCTGATGCAATAAGAAACAGTAAGGAGTACCTTGTTGGAGCTTTAAAGTACAATTTAAACATTGGCAAGGGAAATGGACCATTAAATCATTGTTATAAAATTATGGAGGATTAGAAGTATGGCATATGCAACTCAGATGGATGCTGCAAAACAGGGCATCATTACAAAGGAAATGGAAATCGTTGCAAAGAAAGAATTTAAAACACCAGAGGAAATTAGAGAACTTGTTGCCTGTGGTACAGTTTGTATTCCAGCAAACATTAATCACAAGTCTTTAAGTCCAGAGGGTATTGGTTCTGGTTTAAAAACTAAAATCAATGTAAACCTTGGTATTTCTGGTGACTGCAAGGATTACACAATGGAAATGAACAAGGTAAAAATGGCTATTGACTATGGTGCAGAGGCTATTATGGATTTAAGTAACTACGGTAAGACTAATACTTTCCGTAAGGAACTTATTGACTATTCACCAGCTATGATTGGTACTGTACCTATGTACGATGCTATTGGCTACCTTGAAAAGGACTTAATGAACATTACTGCAAAGGATTTCTTAAAGGTTGTAGAGGCTCACGCAAAAGAGGGTGTTGACTTTATGACAATCCACGCAGGTATTAACAGACGCTCAGTAGAAGCATTTAAGAGAGATAAGAGAATGATGAACATTGTTTCAAGAGGCGGTTCTCTCCTTTTTGCTTGGATGGAAATGACAGGTAATGAAAACCCATTCTTCGAATACTATGATGATGTTCTCGATATTCTTAGAACTTATGACTGTACAATCAGTTTAGGTGATGCTTTAAGACCAGGTTGTATTGATGATGCAACAGATGCAGGTCAGATTTCAGAACTTATTGAATTAGGATATTTAACAGAAAGAGCTTGGGCTAAGGATGTTCAGGTTATGGTTGAAGGTCCTGGTCATATGGCTATGGACGAAATTGCTGCTAATATGAAGATGCAGAAGAGATTATGCACAATGCACCTTTCTATGTTTTAGGACCTTTAGTAACTGATATTTTCCCTGGTTATGACCATATTACATCAGCTATTGGTGGTGCTATTGCTGCAGCTAATGGTGCTGACTTCCTTTGCTATGTTACACCAGCTGAACATTTAAGACTTCCAGATGTTGATGATGTTAAGGAAGGTATTATTGCAAGTAAGATTGCTGCCCACGCTGCTGATATTGCAAAGAAAATTCCTCACGCAAGAGATTTAGATAACGAAATGGCAAAGGCTAGACATAAACTTGACTGGGAGAGAATGTTTGAAGTAGCTGTTGACGGCGAAAAGGCTAGAAGATATTTCGAAAGTGTTCCACCAAAGGATAGACACAGCTGTTCTATGTGTGGTAAGATGTGTGCTGTAAGAACTACTAATATGATTTTAGACGGCAAGAAGTTGAATTCTGTAAGGAAGACGGCAGTTGCGAATAATCTACATATAATTAAATATGTTTAAATAAAAGACGGTATTTCCTTTTGGAGATACGTCTTTTATAGTAAATCGGAAAGATAAATCAGATAAATTGAAATAAAAAAAGACAGCAAAAAATGCTGTCTTAAACGGAGAAGGAGAGATTCGACTCTTGCGCCGCTATTCACGACCTACTCACTTTCCAGGCGAGCCCTTCAACCACTTGGGTACTTCTCCAAAATGCTCTCAAAAATTGCAGAACAAAAGATATTATACAATATAATTATATGAAAAGCAAGAATTTTTTATACTATTAAAATAGATATACATACAAAAAAGCTCCCAAAGATAC
>ENA-OQHP01000483-OQHP01000483.1-human-gut-metagenome-genome-assembly--contig:-NODE-483-length-12823-cov-1.769770_pt1 | contig 12823 bp, 15 predicted proteins | sample MGYA00242563_ERZ504717 | MGnify/ENA primary metagenome ERZ504717 (study PRJEB26092, sample SAMD00036212) | human gut metagenome | host: Homo sapiens | study: EMG produced TPA metagenomics assembly of...
TGAGATTTTTCTTTCTATATTTGCAATACAGAAACTACTATCAAAAAGTAGACAAACACACTTTGCAAATAATAAGAAAACAAGTATCGTATGCACACAATTGGAAAAGCACTCCTGCTATTATGCAGCCTCACATCTGCCGGCGAAATAGCCGCACAGACCGTCAGTGGAAAATTAATCGACGAAAACAAACAACCCCTCCCCTACGCCAACGTGGTCCTTCTGTCACTCCCCGACTCGACCTTCGTCACGGGAACCGTTACGGCTGAAGACGGTACGTTCAGCCTGAATACCACCACACCGAATCAGCTTGTACGTATTTCTTCCATCGGATATAACACTATATACAAACCCGTCCAGCCTACCAACTTAGGGGTAATACAGCTGACATCAGACACACAACAGTTAGGGGAAGTAGTGGTTAAGGCTGATTTGCCCAAGATGCAGCTCAAAGGCGATGCCATGATTACCACTGTTACGGGTAGCGTGCTTGAAAAGGCTGGAACAGGTGAAGATTTACTGAATAAGATTCCGGGCGTTTCTGCGGAAGATGAAGAAGTAAACGTATTTGGCTCGGGTACTGCCGAGATTTATATCAACGGCCGCAAGGTGCGCGACAATTCGGAAATAGACCAGTTATCCTCCGAACAAATCAAGCGCGTGGAGGTTGTGAAGAATCCCGGAGCAAGATACGATGCTTCCGTAAAAGCCGTCATTCGCATCATCACAAAGAAAGCAGCAGGCGAAGGATTCGGATTCAATAACCGTTTTGTCACCCGACACAGAAGAACTTACGGATGGACCACCCTCGACCAGTTCAATTTCAATTACCGGAAAGGAGGTTTTGACCTGTCGGGCACATTGTTCGGAGGAAAGTTCCGAAGTGGAAACAACCAACAACTGGGTATGATAACTTATCTGGACAAACTGTGGGAGCAGGAAATAGATGCAAGAGACGGCAAGAACACAGAAAGTAATGTGCAGGGAGTCCTTTCATTGAACTATCAGTTTAACGAAAAGCACTCTATGGGTGTACGCTATGATATGGATAAATACTTCAATACGATAAGTGACTGGCGTTTTAAAACGAACGTATATACCGACAAAGAGTTGTACGAAACCAACGTAAGTACGATGCTTGGCGAATATCCTTCCACAAAACATAGCCTGAACTATTACTACAACGGACAGATAGGCGACTGGAACATCGATTTCAACGCAGATGGTTTGTGGAACATAAAGGAAGAAACTCAGCATACAAGAGAAGTTACAAACGGCGATACCGAAGCAAATGTAAACACTTTCAATAAGAACGATGGAACATTGTATGCTACCAACTGGTCGTATCTTATCCGCTGTGGCAAGGCAGCCTTTCATTCGGAGGTGAATATTCGCATACCGACAGAAGCAATATATATATAAACCAGGAAGGTATTCTGGCTGACGACGACAGCAGAATAAAGGAAGGCTCTACGGGTGCTTTTATAGACTACTCACGCTCGTTCGGCAAAGTCGATGTACAGGCAGGAATAAGATACGAAAATGTGAATTTCGACTACTATGAACAGGGTAAACACATTGACGAGCAAAGCCGCATGTTCAACAACGTGTTTCCTTCTTTGAATATGAACTTTCCGATAGGTAAAGCACAAGTTCAACTGAGCTATAGTGGCGGAATCACACGTCCTTCGTACGATATGCTGAGAAGCAACACATATTACAGCAACAAATATACCTATCAGACCGGTAATCCGTTTCTGAAACCGGTTATTAACCAAGACATTAATCTGTCGGCCTCCTATAAATGGATAAATTTCAGCTTTATCTACAACCATATAAAAGACGATATCATTCAAATTAGCGAACCCTATTCGGACACCAATCCAACCATCTCCTTGCTGAATATCATCAATGCGAAATCCTATAACAACATCATATCGTCTGTAACCTTGTCGCCAACCATCAGCTGGTGGAATCCACAGTTCATGGCGCAGGTCTACAAGCAGTGGTTCCATATCGACGGTAAAGACGGTGACTTACGTTGAGCAAACCAAGGATGACTCTTGTGTGGCGTAACAGCTTCACCCTTCCGGCGGGATTCCTGTTTGATATAGATGGCACTTATTACACCAAAGGACATATACAGAACATGTACATGGGCATCAACTCTCTGAATGTATCTATGGGCCTCTACAAGAGTTTCTTCAAAGAAAGACTGAGCTTCCAGCTTCAAGTCACCAATCTGTTGGAAAAGATGATGTGGACTGCACTATTTATAGCGGCATCAAAACCACTACAGATTATATCACCAATTTCAGAAGAATCTCACTGACCATGCGCTACAAGTTCAACGCTACCAAGAGTAAGTACAAGGTACCGGAGCCGGAGAAAGCCAGAAAAACCGTATGTAACAAGAAATCGTTATATTTGTAGGACGAAAAAGTGATATCACCTTATCAACAGCCACATGAAACACAAAATAAAACCCATTCTCTATATAGCAGGCATCTTGCTGCTGTTTGCTACTTGCACAAGGCAACCGCACGCAAGTGCTCTGCTACAACAAACGGACTCTTTGCTGCATCATCACCAACCAGATTCTGCCTTGCAACTTCTGTTTAATATCAAGGATGAAACGTCTCTTCCGGAAGCAGAACGGATGAAACTGGTATGGAACAAGGCGATGGCCCACTACCAGCTGGAAATGTCTTTGTTAGAAGATTCCCTGCTCTATCAGGCTATTGCCTACTACCGCCAACAGCCAACAGATACCGCACGACTACTGGATACATACCTGCTCGAAGGCATGTACCTGAGGTGGAAAGAAGCAAACGATGAGGCCATCACAGTGTTCGACAAAAGGCATTGCCCTGGCCATCTCCCGAAAAGACACCACCAACATGTTAGTGCTGCAGCGCAAGAAACTGGAAGTGCTATACAAGCAAAGCCGTTTCTTAGAATGTAAAGCGATGATTGAAGACATGCTTCGCATTGCCCACAAGCTACCGGTGAAGGAGCATTACCAGATGGTATATTCACTGGCCCTCGTATCGCAGTTGGGAGGAGATACATCGAACATTGATTGTCCGGAGAAAGGGTTTCAACTGGCATTAGAAGCCGATGATACCTTGTTCGCCCATCATATTCTGCGAAACCATGGCTGTATGCTGGTAGGAGCACACAGATACAGGGAAGCCATCGCCCAATTCCAACGGCTTATCCGTCTCAACCCAGATTTTCTGCCGTATGCTGTCCAGTTAAGCCTGGCAGAGATTTATATAAACTTAGGAAAGAATGATTCGGCGTTCTATTATTTGGATAAAGCTGCCCAAAGCATGGACAAAGAGCAAAAGCAGAAAAAAGACCAAATCATGTTATCATTCAAATCCTTATATTATCAGATGCAGTCCGCATTAAATGAAAGAATGGGCCTTCCATATAGCGGACAGGTATTCAGACGGTATTGCGACTCCATCACAGAAGACCTCAAAGACAAGCACAACACGGCATTGCGACAGCAGGAAAGCAGAGCCCAGCTGCAACAACGAAACTACGAACTCATCATCAACCGCCAGCAAATGGAACTCCGCATTGCGGTAATTGTATCCTTGCTGTTAGGAGTGATTCTGGCACTTATCGTCCTCTACCAGCAGAACCTGAAGAAGAAGGAACGCACCATTCACCGCCTTTCCAGCAACTGCAAAAATACAGTAAGCAGTTAAAGGACAACGAGGTATTAATGGCACAAAACAATGAAAGTATCCAGGAACTGCAAATGCAACTCTCTACCCAGAAAGCCAGTGAACAGGAAGCACAATTGTCGCTCATCAAGCAACTGGAAGAACAGAACCGGCAACTGAATCTTGCCAACCAAAATCTGCAACACCAAATTGAAGCGCACTGGAAACAATTGAAAAGCGCACCGCTCAAAACTCCACATCTTCAGGAACTCACCACCGAAATGCTGCGACTCAAAGAAAGAGAAGAGGCACTGACCGGACAACTGATTTCTACCCATCCGTTAGTGCTGAACTTCGGAGCAAACCGCGCTTTCTGCAACCCGAGGATTTTGTCCGGATTGCTACCTTGGTCAACGAATCTATCCACATTTTACCGAACGGCTTACGGATACTTTCCCCAACCTGACCGAACTGGACCAGCAGCTCTGCATCCTCATCAAATTAGGCTTCAGTGTGTCGCAAATAGCTGTATTCATGGCGGTATCCCCCAGCTCCGTATCGCAGCAAAATCAAGGATGAAGAAACGCATCCTGCAACAAAAACGGATAGCTTTACCGAAGGAGAAACGCTGGATTTATGGCTTCACAGATTCTAAAAAAAGGCCCTCTGTATATATACACCACAAAAAGAAAACAACATAAAACACTAACTTTCAGTAATTTACAAAACAAAGGCTGTATATATGGATTTATTTTAAAGTAAATAAGAATGCGCTAACTTTGCCAAAAGTATAATTATAGCGTGAAAAAATAAACCCCAGAGAAAAGATGAATCGTTTGAAAAAGACATACGAAAAACGAAATGCGACCCAGCCAAAAATGAATCACAAAAGCCATATCCAGCACATTCAGACGCTGACCAATGAAATGGAACAATTGAGGGAAAGGGAACACAGACTGGCCGAACGACTCATCTCTGAACAGCCGCTCATTAACGAATTGCGCCACAGCCCGCGCTTCATTAAAGAAACAGACAAAAGTTGCCTGGCTGCTTTGGTAGACGACGTGTACAATAACTTTACTTCACGCCTCACCACCCGTTTCCCGAATCTGACGGAAATGGATATCCAATATTGTATTCTTATCAAACTTCATTTTACGGTATCGCAAATTGCCGTACTTTCGGCCATCTCTCCTACTTCAGTCTACCAGCAGAAATCACGGATGAAGAAGCGCATCCAAGCACTGGAACCCGAGCTCTTCACGGATGGGGAAACATTGGACGAGTGGCTGAACAAATGGTAAAAGGAGGTTTTTCACGCTATACCCCCTCCTTCTGAAAGATTTGTGTTATCTTTGAACAGATAAAATCTGTAATCTTTCATACCGTTTATTATTATGATACAACAAACTACTTTCACACTCCGGGCACGCGCGCGAGGCTTTCACCTCGTGACCGACGAGGTTCTCAGTCACCTGCCTGCCTTACCCAAACCGGACTACTCAATCTTTTTATCCAGCATACCAGCGCCGGACTATCGGTCAACGAAAACTGCGATCCTGACGTACGCAGCGACATGGAAAAGATATTCAACAACCTGGTGCGCGAACGCGAATCCTGGTACGACCATACCTTGGAAGGCTGGGACGACATGCCTGCCCATGCCAAATCCTCACTGGTGGGCGCCAGCCTGTCTATCCCCATCACCGATGGACGACTGAACTTAGGTACGTGGCAAGGGATTTACCTCTGTGAATTCCGCAACCATGGAGGAGGACGGCGCATCGTGGCTACCATCCTCGGAGAATAACTCAAGGAACAGGCTGTGGCGTGGAGAGGCTGAGACTTGTCAGCGAACATTTCCGGCTTCTCCAGTCAACACCACACGCGACAAATCGACTCCTTCTGCAGCCGCTTCCGAAATCACTCCCTTAGCTGCCATCCTGCGGGCTACCAGCCGGAAGTGTCCTTCCTGATTTTCTTTCAACCGTCCATTAGCTTCGAACGAACTGCGATAATGCTTCGGCTTCGGAATAATGGAAGCCAGGTAAATACATTCTTCCAGCGTCAGTTGCGACGGACGCTTGCCAAAATAAAACTCTGATGCCTCTAACAGCCCATACACTCCCGGCCCCCATTCAGCGATATTGAGATACACCTCAAACATCCGTTCCTTTGAGGTAAGCCGGTTCTGTTCTATCAGCCAGACAATCAATGCTTCCTCCAGTTTACGCGCGATATTTTTCCGACGATTCAGAAACACGTTCTTAACCAGCTGCATGGAAATTGTACTTCCTCCGCGTGCAAAACGACGTTCTTTCAAATCGTAAACCATCGCTTCACGAATGGCGTCGGGAAGAAATCCCTGATGATAAAAGAATCCTCCGTCCTCGCTCTGCAATACGGCCATGCGCATCAGCTGCGGCACACTATCGAGAGGAAGAAAATGATTCCACGACGGCCCCACCGGAAAAGTACGTACAGGCATTTCATTCTCGTAAGCCGTATACTCAAACTCTTCAGACATCTTGCCAAGATTGGTTGTTCCGTAGCCCAGTATCCGGAAATGCTGTGGACGCAGGTCGGAATAGAACTTCAGGCTGTCAGGACGAGCCAAATCGCATCCAGTTCGAAATCGTATGCCAGTTCTCCTTCCACACGAAGCCCTTCCAGGTTCTCGAAAAGTCCATGCGGAAGGGAGTTGAAAAGCTCCTTAGCCGGAAACAGGGGTTGATGTATGGAAGCCATAAGGTGGCTGGGCGGTTCTACCCGCAGGTAGGGATGAAACTGCAAGTCATTGAAACGTATCGTACTACAACTGTCCAGTTCCAGGCATGCGGTTCCACATTCAACTGAAATCCAGCTTCCCATGATTCAGGTTAATACGCTCCGGCGACAAGCGACGATGGAAGACTTTCAGTCCGTCTACCTCCGTCTGACCAAGCAACACCATTTTCTCATCTTCCTCCTGCTGCGTGAAACTTAACCACAACCGTTCGAAGGCCACTTCCGCTCCCAAACGGCGGCGAATGTAAGGCACAGTCAGTTCAGGTGCCTGAATGCAGACCGACACACGGCGCTCACCGGAATTGATTTCTCCCTCCGTTTCCCAATGCTGTGTATGTCCTTCTTCTACAAAAGTAAGCTGGCTACGGAACCGGTGATTCTCAATATTGAATTCCGGTACATACAGGCTGACGGAATCGCTGTCCTTCCGTTCGCGCACATGCAGACGGGTGAGACGCCCCTCAGAAGGCAACAAACGGAACACTCCATTCAGCAAGGTTTGCACACGCTTGTCATATCCCGCCTTTTCGGGAGCCCGTTCCGTTTCTTTTTCACCCTTCGATCTACTTCGGAACAAGAAATCATAATTAGCCTGCTGGTTCTCTTTAACAAAATCCACCGTCAATCCGTCCAACGCCACATCCATCACCTCCACATTTCCTTTCAGCAATTGCCAGAAGCCTAAATTAAACGTGGCCGACCGAAGTGTCAATAATGTATCCCTCTCCTCGGGAACAACTGACAGCCCGTTCAGGAAAAGACATCCGGTTCCCTCAAAGCGCAACTCATCGTAATGCACTTCCAGTCCGTACCGCTCCTCCACTTGAGTAATCTTTCTTTCTGCCATCCGGTTCAAGATACGGTTACGGAAAATCCATAGTCCACCGGCCAGTAACAGCAATAACAGCAGCAAGCCTGCACCTGTATAAATCAATATTCGTTTCATAACGTCCTTATTCCATGCTGCAAAGGTAAAAAATATTCAGCTAAAATATCATAGATTTTTCGCCCGCATAGTCCACAAATTCGCACAAATAGTTTCAAAATCACAACAATCACAAACAATTTGAACTTATTTGAATTTGTTTTGAAACAAAAATACAATTACTTTTGAGAAAAAATGAAAAACAACAAAAACGTTTGCAGTTGGAAATAAAAAAATCAAAAAGCGAACACATTCCTTTCTACAAGGAATATTCCCTGCGTTCGCATATTTTATCACTCGCATCAGGGGAATAGCGTATAAAATGAAAAACACTATGAAACAACTTCTCAAACTATTCAGTATTGTATTTTGTGCCATGGCTCTGTATGCCTGCGGAAGTGACGATGAACCAGGCAAAAGCGCATTGCAAGACCAGTTTATTGATGTAGACAACAGTGAATACACAGAAGGAAGTATGCCTGTAGGAGACACTCCCATGCTTCAAACTGCTACTTTTGATAAAGCAGCTCTTCCTGGAGGAACATCCTATCTTACATTAAATTCCTATGAAGAATTAGACTATGTAAATATCGGTGTAGAAGGAGAATCCGGATACCTTAAAGTAAAGTTAGATGCACCAGCAAACGTACAAGGACGTGCCACCACAAATAATGGAATCTACACCTATACTGTGCTTGTATTATTAAGCCAGAATCTGAATAGCAGCTTCACGCTTGTATTTACCACAGTAAACAAACAAGGTGAAGTTTCCTCTCAATTTACAAGTGAAACCAACTACATAGAAGCCGGTACAGGCGATTTACAAGTCAACCTGCGTTTCAGTAATGAAAAAGACGTGGATTTGTATGTCGTAGAACCCAACGGAAATGTCATTTATTACGGTCAGCCTTTCCCCTATTATTCAAAAGAATACGAAATTATCAATGACTGGCTGGAAAGTGATGATTATGAAAATGAACCAGATGTTGAATGGGGAAAAATCGGATTGGATATTGACTCCAATGCAGGCTGCGACATTGACTGGAAAAACAGTGAAAACATTTTCTTCAAAACAGATTGCATGCAAAAAGGAACATATCAGGTATGGGTAAATATGTTTGCAAACCTGTGACCCCTCTATTGCCACAAACTATACCGTCAGAGTTACTTACAAAGGTATAGCAGTTACTCCTAAATCAGGAAGTAACCCGACATCTGGAGTATTTCCTATAGGAACGCCCGACAACGAAATTGACGATGACTGATAGGAGCTACCAAATAATGGAATTCACCATCAATGAAGGTATCGAACCGGGAAGAAGTGCGGCAGTAACAGCCAAGAAACATTTGATAAAAAAAGAATTCAACATGCTATTTGCGAACTAACACTTTGCCTTTTATAAAGGACAACCTATAGATCTCTCTTTACTAATTTCATTCCGTACGTTCCGGTGACAAATTCTTCACTCAATACAGGTCGCCGGAACAGTACGGAATGTTTTTATCTACAAGAATCGGGTGCTGTTTCATGGATATTCCAAAAGAAATCGTATCTTTACACCATAATCATTTTTTATTAACTAAAAACTTTAGAATTATGGCTAGTAGAAGATCATTGAAAAAAACAGTCAATTATATTACAGAACTGGCAGCAGGACTCTGTCTGGTGGAATCAGCAAACGCAAATGCAGAAAAACGGGAAGCTTACAGCGAAGTATTCCTGCAGATTATCAACTGCGTAATGACATCATCAGCCGCATCAGCCACACAGAGCCGGGCAGCGTGAAACTGTTCTACAAAAAACTGAGAGCGGACTTCAATGCTGAAGTAGACAACGTGTTCAAGAAACTGGAAGAACTGTCGAAATAACAGCACATGAAACAAGCTATCTGCCGGTTTATCTACCACAAACTGCTGGGCTGGAAAGCAGAAGTGAATGTACCCGATTTTAAGAAGTGCATCATCTGTGCGGCTCCGCATACCACCAACTGGGACTTGTTTATCGGAAAATTGTTTATCACAGCCATAGGGCGTGAATCGGGTTTTCTGATGAAAAAGGAATGGTTCTTCTTCCCATTGGGAATCATATTCCGAAAAATGGGAGGTATCCCCGTACACCGCGACAAGCGTACTTCTATGGTAGACCAACTGGTGCAACGCATTGAAAAAGTGATACATTCCATCTGGCCATTACACCGGAAGGAACACGTTCGGCTAATCCCGACTGGAAAAAGGGATTCTATTACATTGCCTTGGGGGCAAAAATTCCGATTGTACTGATTGGAATAGATTATGAAAAGAAGTACATTACAGCAGGAAAATACCTCTTGCCCACGGGTGACATTGAAAAAGACATGAAGGAAATCAAGTTATATTTCAAGGATTTCAAAGGGAAACACCCTGAGAAATTTACCATAGGAAATATTGACTGAAACGAATCAAAAAAACGTCCTTGCGTTTCGTTACGAACGCAAGGGCGTTTTCTTTTAAACGCAAGTGCGTTTCAACCAAAACGCTTTGACGTTTTAGTTCAAACACAAGGACGTTTGAAAATAAACGCCTGACATTCTGAAAATGAATGCCAGGGCGCCTTTTATGAATTTGCAAGCTATTGATTTACAGCAACGAAGAAATATACTCCTTCATTTCAGGAACTGCACGACGTGCTTCCTGATACAGCTTATACTGTGCCAGTGTACGCACATAGTTATGTTCAGCATATTTTATCTGATAATATGTATCCCCGTTAATATAGTCAGCCAGGAAACGCACGGCCTGCATATATGGGAACAACATCACAGCGTATGGCAGCATCTCTATCTCCAGCGGAGTAAGGAAACTCTTGGCCGATTCGATGTATCCTTTGGCAAAGGCACGGAAAATGTCCATGTTGAAATGAATCTTGTTCAAGTCAGGTTCATCTTCAGGAGCCGTATTTCCGGCAGAACGAAGGAAATCACCGAAATCAGAGAAGACGAAACTTGGCATGGTCGTATCCAAATCGATTACGCACAATACGTTTCCATCTTTATCAAACAACATGTTGGATACCTTCGTATCACAATGGCAGATACGTTTCGGAAGTTTTCCTTCCCGATACAGACGTTCAGCAGCACACATTTCCTCTGCATCTTTCTCAATATCATCTACCAGTGACTGCACTTCTCCATACGGCCGGCTGCATTCTGTGCCACAGCTTCACGCAACTGCTGCATACGGAATTCCATATTGTGGAAATCAGGAATGGTTTCCCCTAACTTTTCAGGCAGGTCGGCCAGCATGCTTCAAACTCACCAAACTTCACACCTACCAGATACGAAGATTCGGGAGTTACCGCTTCCAGTGTTTGTGATTCCGGAATGAACACACACACACGCCAGTAGCGTTCGCCGTCAAAATAATATGTTTTTCCTTCGGCAGTCGGTACAAAGCGGAGGACTTTGCGGTCTATATCCGTTTCATGAGCCTTTTCCAGTTTCTCGCGAATATGACGAGTCACACATTCAATGTTGTGCTGAAGAAGTTCCACATCCTTGAAAACCTGATGATTGACACACTGCAATATATAATCGCAAGCCTGCGGATCTTCTGTCTGAACTTTATAAGTCTGATTAATCAAACCGGCTGTCAAAGGAATTATTTCCCCTACCTTTCCAACCTCCGGAAATTGTGCAATAATTTCATTAAGTGACTTCATGGTTAGCAAATAAATTAGGTTTATTATATTATTTAATTAGAATCTATACTTATTCAATATACCTTTTAAAATATTCTGATTTTTCTACACTGCAAATATAGGGAAGTTTTTACGGATTACCTTCATCTCATTGTAATATTTCTACAAAATCTTGCAGAATAACAAAAAGTTTATAGATTTGCGCCCGTTAATAAAACTAGACTCTATGAAAGCCACCATGAAAACACTCTCAGCAATTCTGATTTGCTGTTTTATTTCTACTATACAAATGTATGGAGAAAATATTCAACGCCCTGAAAGCGAAAACTATGTAAAAGGAGTAGAAGCTCTCAATGAAGGAAACCCTGAAGCGGCTTATACTTATTTGAATGCAGAAATCAATGAGCACCCTGACAACGGATATGCACATTGCTACATGGCACTTATCTGCAACTTCTGCAATGATACCAAACTGGCACTGAAAGCATTGAACTCCAGTCTGGAACTTATTCCGGAAGCTGATACAGAATATCGTTCATTCGCACACTATTCCAGAGGCGTGCTGCTGACCAATCTGAAATGTGGGAACATGCTGAAGCTGATTTGAATGAAGCAATTCGTCTGAATCCGGAAGATGTGGAAAACTACAAATCGCGTGCGCAACTCTATTTTGAGACTGAACGCTATGAAGAGTCACTCGACGACCTGACACGCGCACTCAAACTTGACAGCAAGGCTGATGTAAACGACCTAGTATTGCAACTTATGGCAGTAGCTCCTACTTCCGAATTCATGGAACGCATCACTGCTACCTACCAGCAACTGGACCAAGTTACGATTCATTAATAGTCCATACAATAACATTATACTTGAAAGCCATCTCAGAGACTGAGATGGCTTTTTCATTTGCAGGAGAGCAAATGATTTTCTATTTTTGCAAAAAGTACCGATTTACTAACATTTATCAATAAAAAAAAGAATGAATCAAACAAAAGGGCATCCAAAAGGACTTTATTTACTCTTCGTAACTGAAATGTGGGAACGGTTCAGTTACTATGGCATGCGCGCACTGTTCATGCTCTACATGGTACAGGCGTTGCTTTTCGACAAGGAAATGGCTTCACAAGTGTATGGCAGTTACACGGGGCTGGTGTATCTCACCCCGCTCATCGGCGGATACATTGCCGACCGCTACTGGGGCAACCGGCGATCCATCGTGGTTGGCGCACTGACCATGGCACTCGGTCAGTTCCTGCTGTTCCTCAGTGCCTGCTATTTTCAGGAGGTGGCATTAGCCAAATACCTGATGTTTTGCGGACTGGGACTGCTGATTTTAGGAAACGGTTTTTTCAAGCCCAATATCTCGACCATGGTGGGACGGCTCTATACACCCGATGACAACCGGAAGGACTCGGCCTTCACCATCTTCTATATGGGTGTAAACGTAGGCTCTACCCTCGCCCCGCTGGTATGCGGACTCGTAGGAAATACCGGACATCCGGAGGACTTCAAATGGGGATTCTTAGCTGCCTGCATCGGCATGATACTGGGAGCAACCGTATTCCAGATTTTCAAGAACAAATACATCTGCGACCCCGACGCAATCCGGTAGGTGTTGCCCCACAAAGAAGCGCATCAACGGCACAGCAATCAGAAACTTCTTCACAGAAATCCACTTCGCGCACCCTTCTGATGATCGGAAGCACCTTCTGCTTACCTTGCTTTTCTCCATCAACTGGAATGCAGACAGCGCGC
>ENA-OQHP01000485-OQHP01000485.1-human-gut-metagenome-genome-assembly--contig:-NODE-485-length-12782-cov-1.192098_pt1 | contig 12782 bp, 18 predicted proteins | sample MGYA00242563_ERZ504717 | MGnify/ENA primary metagenome ERZ504717 (study PRJEB26092, sample SAMD00036212) | human gut metagenome | host: Homo sapiens | study: EMG produced TPA metagenomics assembly of...
CTATACTGGAAAAATTTGTGAGACATATAGATAATTTTTCAATCCGGAAAAAAATGATTTTTATCTACATATTCTGTATGCTTTTGCCAATCACGTTGACAGACGGGGTGATCATATATACGGTTCTGCATACAGAAGCACAGCTGCGCAGATCTGAAATGGAAGATATTGCAGATGCAGTTAACTATCAGATTTTTTATGATGTGGACACTGTTTCAAAAGTAGCAAAAAGTATATATGCGAATCAGTATATCAATGATTTCCTAGAAATGGAATATGGAGATCCTTTTGATTATGTAGTAAGTTATCAGCAATTTTTTAAAGATACACTGTTCCAGAGTTCAGATATGACAGGAAGTTCACTGATAACCTTGTATACAGATAACAGTACAATTGTAAGCGGAGGTACGGTCAGAAATCTGGATCTGATCAAAGAAAGCGGTTGGTATCGGGATCTGAATGAAAAAGGAACAGAACAGATGCTTTATTTTGCATATGAACCAAAGGTACCAGGAGCAGTAATGCATCCGGAAAGGCATGTCTACTTTGTTCGTAAGATGAACTACTATGGAGGCGGACAGTCGGAAAAGTTGCTTAAAATTGAAATGGATTACAGTACGATAAATAAAAATCTGCAAAATCTGAATTATGATACGCCCGTATATATATGCCATGAGGGAAAAATTATATTTTCAAATCGTGATGGCGAAAATATCGGAGATGAGTATGAAAAATTTTCAGATTACAAAGAAGTTGAATATAAGAAAACAAGTAATATTTACGGTGCTCAACTGGAAATATACGTGCTACGTCCAGAGACAGATCTTATAGGAAAGCTGGTGGAAAGGCTGCCTATGCTGTTGCTCCTTTTTTAATCAACATCTTTTCCCGCTGATTATGGTACTGCTTTTAAACCATTCATTAACTGCCAGAATCAGCAGATTGAGCAGTATTTTCAGAAACACAGAAGATGAAAATCTGGTTGAGATTGAAAATGTGAGTGCAAAAGATGAAATAGGTGATCTGATGAGGAATTACAATCGGATGGCATCACGTATAACAACGTTAGTAAATATTGTTTATAAAAATCGGATACTGGAACAGGAAATGACAGTGGCAAGACAAAAGGCTGAGCTTCTTGCACTGAGAAGTCAGATCAATCCTCATTTCCTTTTTAATGCACTTGAAAGTATACGGATGCACAGTGTAATAAGAAAAGAAAAAATCACGGCGGAAATGGTTGAAAAACTTGCTGTTATGCAGAGACAGTATGTGGATTGGGGAGAGGATCTTATTGAGGTAGGTAAGGAGATGGAGATTGTCAAGAATTACATGGATCTTCAGCAGTACCGATTTGGTAAAAGACTGTCATATAGGCTGGATGTGGAAACAGAATGCCAGCATCAGAAGATACCGAAACTGACAATTGTTACATTTGCTGAAAATGCATGTGTGCATGGAATAGAGAAAAAGACTGCACCAGGCTGGATATTTATTACTGTGTACAGAGAAAATGAGGAAATGTGTATTGAAGTAGAAGATACCGGGGAAGGAATGACGGAAAAAGAGTTTGACAGTATGCGGCGAAAGATGAAAATGCGAGCATAGAACTACTGGAAAATGAAAAAGGCGTAGGTATTATTAATGCCTGCCTGAGACTGAAAATGATGTCACATGATAGAGTGCAATTTGAATTAAACGGGGAAGAGGGAACGGGGGTGTCGGTTCTGATACGCCTGCCATTTATAGAAAGTGAAAAAGGGTGATAAGATGCTGAGAGTACTATTAGTAGATGATGAACCATTTATACTTCGGGGAATGAAAGAGCTTATAGATTGGAAAAATGAAGGATTTGAGATTGTAGGCTCAGCAGCTGACGGAGAAGAGGCACTTCTTTTTCTGCAGAATCACGATGCAGATCTTATTCTTTCTGATATTAAAATGCCAATTATGGATGGTCTTGAGTTGCTTCGTAAGCTGCGAATCTCTGAAAAATATAGAGATATTTATTTTATTATTCTGAGCGGATATGCTGATTTTCAGTATGCTCAGGAGGCAATCAAATATGCATGCAATGACTATATATTGAAACCCGTGGAGGAAGAAAAACTTGTACAGGCACTTCGCAAAGTCAGAGGATTAAAAAATATAGAATTGGAGAAAGAAAGAGAAACAAAAAACTGGAAAATGCGTATCTTTCCGGGAAACTTATCTCTATTATTCAGGGAAGATCGGATCCTCTGACGATTGAGTATGTTCAACAGCATATTCGTTTATCAGAACAGGTGAGGTATGTTGAAATCCTGATCGATGAAAAAATTACGAGGACGACTATGAGGATTCCGTAAAGTTAGCAAATCAAAAACAGCTGTATAATATTCTGTAAGGATTATCTTCAGGATGACAGTCAGCATTGTGTGATGGATGTCTCCATACAGGAAAAGGTCTATGATGTTGGTTTCATTTTATGCAGATATATGTATGAATCTTCAGATATTAAAGAATATTTGGGAGATTTTATAAAGTATCTGAGAGAAATACTCGGACTGCCAGTGATTATGATTGTGGGAAAAGAGGAAAAAAATCTGGAAAAAATTGCAAAATCATACAGTACAGCGAGGAGGGTAAGATCCTTTCAGGGATTCAGGGAAAAAAGGAAATTTATTATTATGAGGAGGAAATGCAAATTCATACAAACGGGATCATGCTTTGTAAGAAAAATCTTGATATTCTCCTGAATGCCATTGAACAGAACAATCATGCAGAAATTATGAAAGCAGTTGACGGATTTTATGAGGAAATGAGAGAGCGAGGGATAGCCGGCGAGGTAATGCGTCTTAATATTAATTATCTTCTTTTTCAGCTGCTGCATCTTGCATCGGAGCTGGATGACAGTGTAAATCAGGAAGAGATATTGAGGATGATCAGTGAAGGGACTTTTGAGGCTGGGATTCTGCGGGGAAGTAAAGCTCATTTGTGTAGGGTCGCATGTGAATACGGGGATTATTTGGCTCAAATGCGTAAGGATTCCTCACGAGGTATATTGGGGAAGTAGAAAAAGAGATTCGGGAGAGATATGCGGAGAATCTGACACTTAAAGAATTCGGTGAGAAATATTACCTGAATGGAGCGTATTTGGGACAGCTATTTAGGAAAAATTCGGACAGTCGTTTAAAGACTATCTAAATAATTGCCGGATAGAACAGGCTTGCCATCTGTTGCTGAGGACAGATAAGAAAATATACCAGATAGCGGAGATGGTGGGATACCGGGATCTGGACTATTTTGTGAATCGATTTATCTCAGTGAAAGGGTGTACACCGGCAAATTCCGAAAACAGGCGAAGACAAAAGATGAAAGAAAGGGCAGAAGATTTATCAGAGTGAAGTTCTATAGTTTATCCTGCTTTTGATATACTTTATCTGATTTTTTCAGGTACTGATCCGTTAAAATAAAGTTATCAAATTTAAGGAGGACAATTATGAAAGCAAAAAGAGTGACGGGAATGCTGCTGGCATCTGCACTTGCGGTATCATTGTTTACCGGATGTGGTAGCGGAAGCAGCGAGAATGAGGGAGGAACAAAAGAATTTACAGCTTTCTATGCGGTTCCAGGAGCTGAAATCAATGACGACAATGAGATTCAGCAGATTATCGCAGAAAAACTGGTGTAAGGTGGACGAGACATGGCTTACCGGTCAGACAGCTTCTGAGGCAGTAGGAACGCTGATTGCCGGAGGTGATTATCCAGATTTTATTGATGGCGGAGATGCAATGGGACAGCTCTATGAGGCAGGAGCACTTGTTCCTTTGGATGATTATCTGGATGATTATCCGAATATCAAGGCGTATTATACGGATGAAGAGTGGAATAAGCTGAGACGGATGATGGTCATATTTACTGGATTCAGCAGTTTCAGAATGTTAAGGGAGAAGAGAAGGCTACGACGCATAATGATGAAGCCTTTTGGATTCAGACAAGAGTACTGGAGTGGGCAGGATATCCTGAAGTAAATACTTTGGATGAATATTTTGATCTTTTGGAAAGCTATATGGAAGCCAATCCTACAATGGAAGACGGAACAGAGAATATTGCTTACACAATTCTATGTGAAGATTGGAGATATTATTGCCTGGAAAATGCACCGCAGTTTCTGGATGGTTATCCAAATGACGGATCTGTGATTGTTGATCCAGATGAACTGAAGGTTATTGATTATAATACTACAGATACTGCAAAACGGTACTTTCAGAAATTGAATGAAGAATACCAGAAAGGTTATGTGGATCCTGAATCATTTACACAGACTTATGATGAATATATTGCTAAACTTTCTACAGGACGTGTGCTGGGAATGGTCGATCAGTGGTGGAACTTTGCATATAATGTAAATGATTCCTTGAAACAACAGGGACTTGATGAGAAAGGATGCAGTTATGTGCCGCTTCCGATCACTATCGATGAAGGAATTAAAAATCAGTGGCACTGTTCAGGAGGAGTTATGAATTCAGGATCAGGACTTGCAATTACAACAAGCTGCAAAGATGTGGAAGGAGCACTGCAGTTTATAGACGATTTGCTTAGTCAGGATATTCATAATCTGAGATTCTGGGGAGTAGAGGGTGTCGATTATGAAGTTAATGATGATGGATTGTTTTATCGGACAGAAGAACAGAGAAAGCAGGCAGCAGATACGGCATACAAAGCATCACACCTTTGTTCATATTCTTATTTCCCATCCTATAAAGGAACGAGTGATGATGGTATCAATGCAAATTGGCCTGATGAACAACCGGATGAATTTTTTGACAGTCTGAACTCAGCCGTACAGAAATGTTTTAAGGCATATGGCGTTGAGACATATGTGGATATGCTGGGAACGAATGAGGCTCCTGGTTCATGGTATCCGATGTATTCATTTTCCGGTACGATGACTACAAGTACACCGGGTGGTGTGGCATGGACAAAAATGGGAGAGATAAAACATGAATATCTTCCGAGAACTGTCATGGCAAATGATTTGAGAGTGAATGGAATACATATATGAAAGCCTATGAGGGATGCAATCCACAGGATTTCCTTGATGAGATGCAGGCGGAATTGGATCGTAGAATGAAAGAAGCAGCTAAATTCGAATAGGATATAACATACAAAACGGGCAGATATGCGTCATGCTTATCTGTCTGTTTGAAAAATGAGGTGAATCTATGTCTTTAGGAATAAAGAGAAAAAAAACAGCAGTGGCTGAACCCAAAATTCATTTTAGTTGGAAGGAGGCAAAACGACAGAAATCCCTTCTAATCTGGTCTGGAATTATTGTAATTTATGGTATCATTTTCTACTATCTCCCATTGGGCGGCTGGGTGATGGCTTTTCAGAACTACAGACCGATTGACGGACTTTTGCACTCTGAGTTTGTCGGATTGCAAGTTTCAGCAGTTGTTTTCAGATGCAACTTTTTACGGGTAATACGAAATACACTTGCAATGGGTGTGATCAATTTGGTGGTTACTTTCGTTGCTGCAATTGCATTTGCAATCCTTCTCAATGAGGTACGAAATACAATTGGGAAAAAAACAGTACAGACAATATCGTACCTGCCGCATTTCCTGTCATGGATTATTGTAACCGGCATCATTCATGATGCTTTGTCAGGAACTGGCATTATTAATGAATTGCTTGTTAATTTGAATGTTATTAATCAGCCGATTAATTTTTTGCTCATAAAGAGTATTTCTGGCCTATTGTCGCTTTTGCCAACGTATGGAAAGAAACCGGATGGAATGCAATTATATATCTGGCGGCAATAACATCTATTGATCCGTCACTCTACGAAGCGGCATCAATTGACGGAGCAGGAAGGTGGGCGAAGATTAAACATGTAACACTTCCGGGAATAAGACCTACTATTATGATTCTGCTTCTTATGAATGTTGGAAATGTGTTGAATGCAGGGTTCGAAATTCAGTATCTGTTAGGAAACGGGCTTGTTCAGAGTGTATCCCAGACAATTGACATTTACGTGCTGAATTGGGGTATCAGTCAGGGAGATTTTTCCATTGGTACAGCAGCAGGTATATTTAAGAGTGTGGTAAGTATTATTCTAATTGTTATTGCAAATCAGCTTGCAAAACGCAATGGAGACGAAAGATTATTCTAAGGAGGCTCAAGATGGAAACAAGAAAAAAAATAAAATCATCGCCCGCAGATAAAGTGTTTACAGTATGCAATACAATTTTTATGATTCTGTTTATTATTATCACATTGTATCCGATTCTGAATACGCTTGCTCTTGCATTTAATGAAGGAACGGATGCATTGCGAGGCGGTATATATCTGATACCGAGAAAATGGACATTGAAAAACTTTATTACTGTTTTACAGAAAGACAATCTGATCACAGGTGCCTATATTACTGTGGCACGAACACTGATCGGAACGTTTACAGCCCTTATTACTAATGCGATACTGGCATTTATTGTAAGCAGAAAAAGATTTTTATTTAAAAAACAGCTGTCTCTTTTCTGGGTTATTACGATGTATGTAAATGGTGGTATGATTCCAACATTTTGCTGTACAAAGGACTTGGGTTAACAAACAGTTTCTGGGTATATGTGATTCCGGGAATGATTAGTGCATTTAATATGCTTGTTATACGTACATATATGAATGGACTTCCAGACAGTCTGGAGGAGTCAGCGCAGCTTGATGGAGCAGGATACTTCACTATTTTTACGAAATCATTTCTCCTCTGTGCAACCTGTTTATGCGACAGTTGCTCTTTTTGTAGCAGTGGGACAGTGGAATTCATGGTTTGATGCAATGTTGTACAACAGAATGAATGCAAAATTAACAACATTGCAGTATGAGCTGATGAAATTACTGTCGTCTGTGACGAATCAAGGGGCTTCGGCAGAGGCAATGAAAAATGCAACAGGTTCGGTTACTCCTGAGACAGTTCGAGCAGCGGCGTCAATACTGACTATGCTTCCAATCATTTGTATTTACCCGTTCTTACAGCGATATTTGTTACCGGACTTACTTAGGTGGCGTAAAAGAATAATATATAGGCGGAGGTTAAAGGATGGACAGAAAAGAAGCCAGGAGAAAAGCACAGGAACTGGTTATGAAAATGACTATAGAGGAGAAGGCTTCTCAGCTCAGATATGATTCACCAGGTATTTCAAGGCTTGGGATTCCAGAATACAATTGGTGGAATGAAGGGTTACATGGAGTTGCGAGAGCGGGAATTGCAACAGTTTTTCCGCAGGCAATTGGAATGGCTGCCTCATTTGATGAAGATATGGTTCGAAAAATAGGAGATATTATTGCAGAAGAAGGCAGGGCAAAATATAATGCGGCTTCTAAACAAGATGATAGAGATATCTATAAAGGACTTACTTTTTGGGCTCCAAATGTAAATATCTTTCGCGACCCCCGCTGGGGCAGAGGACACGAGACATATGGAGAGGATCCTTGCCTTACGGCTACTTTAGGCAAAGCTATGTGGAAGGGCTTCAGGGAAATGGTGAGACGATGAAAGCGGCTGCCTGCGCGAAACATTTTGCAGTTCATTCCGGTCCAGAGGCATTACGTCATGAGTTTAATGCCGAAGTATCTCAAAAGGATATGGAAGAGACATATCTTCCAGCTTTCAAAGCTCTTGTAGAGGATGCGCATGTGGAAGCTGTTATGGGAGCCTATAATTGTGTCAATGGTGAACCTTGTTGTGGCAGTAAGACACTTATAAAAAATAAACTTCGGGGTGAGTGGAATTTTGAAGGGCATTTTGTTTCTGATTGCTGGGCAATAAGGGATTTCATGAAACCATATGGTTACGGGTACGCCAATGCAGTCTGCAGCAATGGCATTGAATGCAGGGTGTGATTTGAACTGTGGAAATACATATCTTCATATCCTTAATGCTTATCATCATGGCATGGTTACAGAGGAAGCTATTACGGAGGCTGCAGTTCGTCTTTTTACAACCCGTTTTATGCTGGGACTTTTTGATGGAAGTGAGTATGACAAAATACCATATTCTAAAGTGGAATGTAGCGAACATCTTTTGATAGCACACAAGGCAGCGTTAGAAAGCATTGTGCTTTTGAAAAACGAGAATGGAATTCTTCCGTTGAAAGAGAAGGAGATAAAAACATTAGGCATTATTGGACCTAATGCAGACAGCAGGGCAGCTCTGATCGGAAATTATCACGGAACATCATCAGAATATGTAACTGTATTGGAAGGAGTCAGAAGATATGTGGGTGATGAGATAAGGATTATTTACTCACAGGGATGCGATCTTTTCAAAAATAAAACAGAACCTCTTGCCCAGGATATGGATCGCTTATCAGAAGCTGTAACGGTAGCACAAAATAGTGACGTGATTATCCTGTGTCTTGGCCTGGATGAGACTCTGGAAGGTGAAGAAGGAGATACAGGAAATAGCTATGCGTCTGGTGATAAGGAAGATCTTCAACTTCCGTTGTGCCAGCGTAGATTGATGGAAGTGGTGGCGCAGACTGGAAAACCGGTGATTTTATGTATGATGGCAGGGAGTGACATAGACTTGAGTTTTGCACAGAAACATTTTGAGGGAATTCTTCAACTCTGGTATCCAGGTGCCCGTGGAGGAAATGCTGTTGCGGAAATCCTGTTCGGAAAAGAATCTCCTTCAGGAAAACTGCCTGTTACTTTTTATGAAACTTTGAGCGAACTGCCTCGTTTGAAGATTATTCCATGAGTGGAAGAACATACCGGTATATGAAAGGAAAGGCTCAGTATCCTTTCGGGTACGGACTAACTTATGGAAAGGCGGAAGTCCGCTCAGTAGAAGTGGTGGAAACAGAAACAGGAGCAAATGTTTTCGTGAAGGTGGAAATAAGGGCGAAAGAGATATTTGTGAGGTATTGCAGATCTATATCAAGTGTGAAAATTCGATTTATGCGGTTCCAAACCCGCAGTTATGCGGGTTCTGCAGAGTAAAACTTTACAAGGAAGAAAGAAAAACCCTTCAGTACATATTCCTGGGGAAGCATTTACTGTTGTGGATGAAGAAGGACGTCATATTGCAGGGGGAAAGCATTATACAATCTATGCCGGTTTCTCTCAGCCTGATGCGAAAAGCGAGGAACTTACGGGTATGAGTCCTGTTAAGGTGGAGTTTAGAAAAAGGTAGACTGAACTTAAGAATGGAGAAAGCTATGAAGATTAATCTGGACAGTCCTGTTATTGTTTTTTTAACTACAGTTGCAGATTTTATGATGTTAAATATTCTGTTCATTTTATGCTGTGCGCCGGTCATTACGATCGGCCCGGCCAGTCAGTGCCCTTTACCACGATTACTATGCGCGAGGCAAGACATGAGGTGGATATATATTCAAACCTTTTTTTCAAAGCATTTAAAAATAATTTCAAGCAGGCGTTTCTCTTATCCATCTTGTATTTAATAATCGGAGCAAGTTTTGTTTTTGGAGTGAAATTTTGGATAGAAAAGCCGGAATTTTCAACGGTCAATCAGGTGATTCTCGTGATTACGGGAGTATTTGCAGTTATTTTTATTTTTTCACTTCTTTATGTATTTGCTTTAATAGCCAGATTCGATAATACTATTTTTAAAAGCGTGAATGCAGTGATGCTGGCTGTTTTTAATCTGAGAGAGACATTTTTGCTGACTCTGATCCATGTAATTGTAATTGTGCTTATGATTTTTACAAAGGTATTTGGATTTTTATGATGGTTGGCGGATTTTCAGTCAGTGCATATATAAATTCACTGCTTTTTATAAGAGTATTCCGGCAATATGAAAAGATAGAAGGAGGAAATCATGATGACTAAATGGTAATCAATCCGAACAGGAAACTGAGCAGGATTAACAGACAAATATACGGCCATTTTTCTGAACATCTAGGAAGATGTATTTATGAAGGAATTTATGTGGGGGAAAATTCACCTATTGAAAATGTGAATGGAATGAGAACTGACGTAGTTGAAGCGTTGAAAGAGATTCGAGTTCCAGTGCTTCGTTGGCCTGGAGGATGTTTTGCAGATGAGTATCACTGGATGGGACGGGAATAGGGTCCTGCGGGTTCACGTAAAAGATGATTAATACAAATTGGGGGAGGCGTGTTGGAAGACAACAGTTTCGGAACACACGAATATTTTGAGCTCTGCCGTCAGCTCGGATGCCAAACGTATATTAATGGGAATTTGGGAAGTGGAACAGTTCGTGAAATGTCTGAGTGGATAGAATATATGACATTTGATGGAATATCCCCTATGTCCGAGCTGAGAGGAAAGAATGGTCAACAAGCTCCATGGAAAGTTGATTATTTTGGAATCGGAAATGAAAACTGGGGATGCGGGGGAAACATGAACCCAGATTATTATGCAAATGAGTATCGCAGATATCAGAGTTTTGTTCGTGACTATAATAATGAACATCATATTCAAAAGATTTGCTGCGGAGCACCACACGAAGATTATGAGTGGACGAAAGAGGTATTGGCAACCTGTTTCCGTAGAACTTACGAAGAACAGCATGGATTTATGGATGGACTTTCCCTCCACTATTATGTATATCCAGAGGGGATTGAAATCAAAGGAAGCTCAACGGAGTTTGATGAAATGTCTGGTATAAGACGTTGAATAAGGCGGTGTATATGGATGAACTTATTCGCAGACATGGTAAGATTATGGATGAATATGATCCTCTGAAAAAAATAGGCATGATTGTAGATGAATGGGGAACGTGGTATACATGTGAGCCGGGTACAAATCCGGGATTTCTTTATCAGCAGAATACGATGCGTGATGCACTTGTAGCGGGGATCACATTGAATATATTTAATAAACACAGCGATCGTGTGAAGATGGCAAATCTTGCACAGATTGTTAACGTACTCCAGGCTGTTCTGCTTACTGAGGGGGATAAAATGATTAAGACGCCTACATATCATGTCTTTGACATCTATAAAGAACATCAGGATTCGAATCTTGTGGAGAGCAGTATTGAGACAGAGATGATTGGGGTGGAAGAAGAGTGGAAGGTACCGAATCTGACAGAATCTGTCTCAGAAACAGCGGATGGAACACTCCATCTTACTATAACAAATCTTTCTGTCGATCAAAGTTTTGATATAGATACTACGATTATTGATAGAAGTGTAAAAACAGTAAAAGGAGAAATTGTTACGGGGGAAATACACGCAAAAAATACTTTGAAGAACCGGAGTGTGTTACAGTAAAAAAATATGATGGAACACAGATTACGGAAAAGGGAATTCGGTTTACGATCCGGCGTGCAGTGTCCTGCATCTGGAAGTGAGGTAGAATGGTTGTGGGGAGTGAGCAACATCGATTATGGCAGAAAATGTCTATTAAAAGATATGTCTGAAAAAGAATTTTTTCACAATATGTATCGCTATATTTCCAATCTTCCAGAAGATGATAAAGTTTCAAATTCGGAATATGAGCGCAGATTGAAAAAAATGCGGAGAATGTACGAATTTGTTGAATGGTATATGTAGGATCTGCGGATGCTTTGTTGAGATGCGTGCAGCGATAGCTGTTAAACATTGTCCTAACAGTGTTCCTAAATGGTAGAATTTTCTACAAGCATAAAATAGGGTAAAATCCTCTAGTCTTACATGGCTTGAAAATAGTAAAAACAAAATAGGAGTGGATGTAAAGAGTGTGTGAAACTTTTTCTGTAAATAGCTAATAACAGCAAAGGTCTTCTATGGTAAAATATAAATCATAGGAGCCTTTTATTATGGCAAGAAGAGTTGAAAAGGCAGACGGATAAGGAACAAAGATAAAATAGTAAAAATAGAATAGAACAAAGAAAGAATATGGAGATAAAACAGAAAGGAATAAACAATGAATGTAAATCCTATAACAAGATTGGATTATCCAGATCTGGACGTGATCCGCGTAGAAGACACCTATTATATGGTATCCACAACCATGCACTTTATGCCGGGCTGTGAGATTCTGCAGTCTTTTGATCTGGTGCACTGGGAGCATGTGACTTATGTCTATGAGACGTTGGATCATACGGATGCGCAGCAACTGAAAAGCGGTCATAATATTTACGGACAGGGCATGTGGGCAGCTTCCCTGCGTTATCATGAAGGCCGATTTTATATTTGCTTTGTGGCAAATGATACCCGTAAGACTTATTTGTATACTTCGGAAAAAATAGATGGTCCATGGAAAAAGCAGCTGATAGAAGGCTTTTATCATGACGGCTCTTTATTATTTGATGAGGATGGCAGAAACTATATTGTATATGGAAATGATGAAATCTGGATTACAGAATTGAATGAAGATTTGACTGCACCAAAGAAGGACGGATTACATCGTCTTTTAGTCAGTGATCATAAGAACCCGGAGCTAGGCTATGAGGGTTCTCATATTCAAAAAATAAACGGCTATTATTATATTTTTCTTGTTCATTCCCTGAGAGACCGCTGGATGCGGACGGAAGCATGCTTTTACAGTGATTCTCTGGAAGGAGAATTCACGGGTGGAGATGTACTTTGTGATGATCGTGGATATTGTGGACAGGGCGTGGCACAGGGAGGAATAGTGGATACGCCGGATGGAAAGTGGTATGCAATGCTGTTTCAGGATTCCGGAGCAGTTGGACGGATTCCTATTCTGCTTCCGGTTACCTGGAAGGATCATTTTCCGGTTTTGGACAGAACGGACATGTGCCGGAAGAAATAGAGGTTCACAGTACCAGACCAGGATATATTTATCAGCATTAGTGGGAA
>ENA-OQHP01000486-OQHP01000486.1-human-gut-metagenome-genome-assembly--contig:-NODE-486-length-12776-cov-1.634675_pt1 | contig 12776 bp, 17 predicted proteins | sample MGYA00242563_ERZ504717 | MGnify/ENA primary metagenome ERZ504717 (study PRJEB26092, sample SAMD00036212) | human gut metagenome | host: Homo sapiens | study: EMG produced TPA metagenomics assembly of...
CAATTTACCACCGGCTTTCACACCTTCTGCCAAACCTTCCAACTTCACAGGAACTTCCATTACGATAGGTTTGCTTTCATCGATCTGATAGAAGTCAACGTGCAGAATTTGTCTGTTACAGGGTGGAACTGGATATCTTTCATGATAGCATTTACAATCTTGCCATCAATGTTCAGGTCTACAACGTAGATGTGCGGTGTGTATACCAAGTTACGCAAGCCTTCAGTAGGAACTGTAAAGTGAGTAGCAACCTGATTGCCGTTTTCATCTTTCTGAGTTCCGTACAATACGCAAGGAATACCATTGTCTTACGAAGTTCACGAGTGGCTTTCTTACCAGTTCAGTTCTCAAAGAACCTTTGATTTCGATTGATTTCATTGTTTTTAATTTTTTGTGTTACTCTAAATTAAGTTGATTGTTTGCTTAATTCGCCATCACACGATGTGGTATATCACACGATGAGCTTGAAAAAGCGGCGCAAAGGTATGCATTTTCTTTTTACCTTCCAAATGTTCATGGAATAAATTCCTGTAATTCAAGTTGGAATCAGTACTTTTGCGCTTTATCTTAAAAATCGATGTCAATTTTTATTTCTTCAGATTGTGAAGGCATTTCTTCTGTAGCTGTAGCAGGCTGATAATGTGCTTCACTTGTGGTACCCTGTTCGTGTCCGATAAATCGATAGCTTGCTGCAAACCGTTCATAAACTTCTCAAAATCTTCCTTGTACAGGAAAATCTTGTGTTTTTCAAAATTAACCTGAGGATCATCTTTGTCAAGAGACACTACTTTCTTGCTTTCTGTGATAGCAATGAACATTTCCTCTTTCCGGTTTTTCTTTACATCCAAGTAGTAAATTCGTTTTCCAGCTTTGATAGCTTTGGAGAAAACGATTTCTTTGTCGTTTTCAATAGTCGTACTTTTCTTCTTCAGTTCTTCCATAACTCACTGTTACTAATAAAAATGCGTTCAAATTTGAATATTTTTTGCAATGTGCCAAAAGAGAATAAGGAAAAATGTCGAATCTCTGAAAAAAAGAAAAATATAATGCTTTATGGTGTGTAATAAAGGAAAAATGCTTACTTTTGCCCACCTAAAAATATAGTTTGTTTATATATTATGATTAACAGAGTTCTTATTCGTCTGAAGATAGTTCAGATAATTTATGCGTATTATCAGAACGGAGGTAAAAATTTGGATACTGCAGAAAAGGAGTTGTTCTTCAGTTTATCTAAAGCGTATGATCTGTACAACTATCTTTTGCTTTTGATGGTAGAGGTAACCAAGTATGCAACAAGCGGTTGGATGCAGCAAAAAACAAGTTGGTTCCTACCAAAGAAGATTTGTCTCCCAACATGAAATTTGTAGAAAATCGCTTCATTGCGCAGTTGGAAATCAACAAACAGTTGAATGCTTTTGCTTCTTCTCAGAAGAAAACCTGGGAAATGAAGGCGATTTCATTAAAAACCTGTGTGAACAAATCATGCAGAGTGATATATATAAGGAGTATATGGCCAGCGAAACTTCTTCATACGAAGAGGATCGTGAATTGTGGAGAAAACTGTACAAGAAAATTATTTTCAACAATACAGCTCTTGATGAAGTTCTGGAAGACCAGAGTTTGTATTGGAATGACGATAAGGAAATCGTGGATACCTTTGTGTTGAAGACTATCAAGCGCTTCAATCCTGAGAACGGTGAAAAGCAGGAACTTCTTCCTGAATTTAAGGATGAAGAAGATCAGGACTTTGCTCGCCGCTTGTTCCGTCGTTCTATCCTGAATGCAGATTATTACCGTCATTTAATCAGTGAGAATTCAAAGAACTGGGATTTGAGCCGAGTAGCTGTGATGGATGTCATCATCATGCAGATTGCATTGGCTGAGATTCTGAGTTTCCCTAACATTCCGGTAAATGTATCGTTGAATGAATACGTGGAAATTGCCAAGCTGTATAGCACTCCGAAGAGTGGCGGTTTCATCAATGGTACTTTGGACGGTATTGTTAATCAATTGAAAAAGGAAAACAAGCTGACCAAAAACTAATATATTTGTCCAGCTATTATTAATCTAAACCGAAAAACGTATGAATTTGTTAGCTGTAGTATTGCAGGCACAGGAGGAGCAGATTACTCTTTCCTTATTATGATGGTGGCTATTTTTGCATTATGTACTTTTTATGATTCGTCCCCAGAACAAGAAGCAGAAAGAATTGCCAAGTTCCGCAAGAATTTGGAAGTAGGACAGTCTGTAGTAACTGCGGGTGGAATTTATGGAAAAATCAAGGAAGTAGAAGATAATACTGTTGTAGTTGAAGTTGCTGCCGGTGTAAAAATCAAGGTAGATAAGAACTCAATTTATGCAGATGCACAGGCTCAGCCTGCGAAATAAATATGAATGACTATGTTCGATCGAAAGAACATAAAGAGATATTACTTGATACTTGTACGAAAAATCAGGAACTTTCTGCTCAGTGCCAAGAGCAGAGAGTTTCTGATTTTTCTGTTTTTCGTGTTCGTGTCGCTTTGTTTCTGGTTCTTGCAGACCATGAACGACACGTATCAGACCGAGTTTAAGATTCCGGTCAGACTGAAGAATGTGCCGAAAGAGGTGGTCATGACGTCTGAACTGCCTGATGAGATTCGGGTGAAGGTAGAAGACAGAGGTACGGTACTGCTGAACTACATGCTGGGACGTACTTTCTTTCCGCTGACTTTTAACTTTGAGGATTATCAGGATAAAGGTTCTTATGTCCGCATTCCTCAGACTGAGATATTGAAAAAAATCAGTGCCCAGCTGAATAACTCTACGCAACTGCTTGCCGTACGTCCGGACACACTGGATTATATCTATTCAAGGGGAATACCCAAGAAAGTGCCGGTAGCAGTGGGTGGAGAAGTATCGGCTGGCAGACAATATTATGTGTCGGATATTCGGGTAATACCTGATTCTGTAGTTGTCTATGCCCTCAGGGTGTGCTGAATACCATTCTGACAGCGTACACACAGCCCTTCCATTGGACTAACGTAACGGATACGCTGAAGAAACATATCAACCTGCAAAAGCTTCATGGAGTGAAGTTTGTGCCATCATCCGTAGATGTGGTGGCTTGTGTGGATATGTATTCAGAGAAGACGCTGGAAGTGCCAGTGGTGGGAATCGGTTTCCCGAAAGGAAAGGTTTTGCGGACTTTCCCGTCGAAGGTGCAGATAACTGTGCAGGTGGGACTGAAGAACTTTAAGTCTGTGACGGAGAAAGATTTTCTGGTCGGTGTTTCTTACGCTGATGTGGTGGCGAATAAATCAGAAAAACTGCCTCTTACCGTAAAACGCTATCCGGATGTAGTAAGTCACGTGCGTGTGACTCCTTCCTCTGTAGATTACTTGATTGAACAGCAGACCGTAAGCGAACCCTCTAAAGAAAAAGAATCAGAATGATCAAGATTGGAATCACAGGAGGTATCGGGAGTGGTAAATCCTATGTGTCGCATTTGCTGGAAGAAGCAGGCATTCCTGTATACGATACGGATACGGAAGCCAAGAAACTGACGCTTTCTCATCCACGAATACGTGAGGGGTTACTGGTTTTGTTAGGAGAGGACGTGTATAAGGCAGACGGCTCATTGAACAAGCCCGTGCTGGCAAATTACTTGTTTGCCTCGACAGAGAATGCTGGACGCGTTAACCGCATCATCATCCTTGTGTGTATGAAGACTTCCAACAGTGGGCAGACCGTCAGGCCGCATCCGGAACGGAGGTGGTAGCTATGGAGAGCGCCATCCTGTTTGAGTCGGGCTTTCACACAGCCGTGGACTATGTCGTGATGGTGTATGCTCCCTTGGAGTTGCGTATAACGCGGGCTATGCAGCGGGATGCCGCTACGGAAGCACAGATAAGGCACGTATTTCTGCACAGATGGATGACGAAGAAAAGAAGCGTCGGGCAGACTATGTCATTTTCAACGACGAAAAATTACAGTTGGATACGCAGATTGCGGCGTTGGAAGAGTGGCTTGCTCACAGAAAACGGGCCGATAGTTTGTGTATGTCATTCGTGCGTTGTATTTTTGTCACTCGTAATTAAATTAATCATTAGAGATAATATGTTGAAGACTATTTTAGCGATTTCTGGAAAACCAGGTTTGTACAAACTGATTTCTCAGGCAAAGAATATGCTGATTGTGGAAACAGTCAGTGCAGATAAGAAAAGAGTTCCGGTCTATGCCAGTGACAAGGTAATCTCACTGGGCGATATTGCCATGTATACTGATGCAGAAGAAGTAGCTTTGGGCGAAGTGCTGGAATCTGTAAAGAAGAAAGAAAACGGTAACGTGACTTCTTTGGATTACAAGAAAGCTTCTGCAGAAGAATTGCACGCATTTATGGCTGAGGTATTGCCTAACTACGACCGTGACCGTGTACATACCAGTGACATTAAGAAATTGATTCAGTGGTACAACTTGCTGGTGTCAAACGGAGAAACTGATTTCGTAGAAACAGAAAAAGCAGCCGAATAAAGCAGAAGAGTCGTACAGCTTGATGTACAATTTGGAACAGGAAACTGTCTCAAGGTAAACGGATGCATCGTTCCGGCTACGGAGTGCACATTTGCCTTGAGACAGTTTTTATTTATATACTAACGGAAGCTGAAAACCACAGCAGAAGATTATGAAGAAGATAATACTGATTACGGGCGGCGAGCGCTCTGGAAAAAGCAGTTATGCAGAACGTCTGGCTCATGAGTTGTCTACATCGCCGGTGTATATGGCTACGGCAAAGATATGGGACGAGGAATTTCGTCGCCGGGTAGAACGTCACCAGCAAAACCGGGGTCCGGAGTGGACGAACATCGAAGAAGAAAAGGAACTGAGCCGTCATGACATTACGGGACGGGTGGCTGTCATTGACTGCGTGACGCTCTGGTGTACGAACTACTTTGTGGAACAGCCGGAAGTGTCACTTGCTTTAGAAGCCTTGAAGCAGGAATTCGACCGTTTTACCGCTCAGGATGCGACCTTTATTTTCGTCACGAACGAGATAGGTATGGGAGGCGTTTCCCCCAATGAGGTACAGCGTCGTTTCACCGATTTGCAAGGATGGATGAACCAGTATATTGCTTCGAAAGCCGATCAGTCGTACTGATGGTTTCCGGTATTCCGGTTAAAGTGAAAGGATAAATCATGCGTAAGTTTACTATAGCACCTATTGCCTGTTCGGAACTGGAGCAGGCAGCCCGTGAAAAGATTGATAACCTGACGAAACCGAAAGGTTCTCTGGGGCGTCTGGAGGAATTGGCCCTGCAGGTTTGTATGATTCAGCAGACCTTGTCGCCTTCGTTGAACAATCCTTATAACTTGCTTTTTGCAGCTGATCATGGTATTGTGGAAGAAAAGGTCAGTGCTTCGCCGAAGGAGATTACCTGGCAGCAAATCAGTAATTTCCTGCACGGAGGAGCCGGTATCAACTTTTTGTGCCGTCAGCATGGATTCCGCCTGGAAATTATCGATGCAGGTGTGGATTACGACTTGCCCTACGAAAAGGCATCATTGATATGAAAGTCCGTCGCGGCACACGTAATTTCCTTCACGAAGATGCCATGACACCCGAGGAAATGAATCTGTGTCTGGAGCGTGGAGCGCAATGCGTAGACCGTATTCATGCCGCAGGTTGTAACGTGGTGAGTTTCGGCGAAATGGGAGTAGGAAACACCTCCGCTTCTTCCTTGTGGATGAGTTGCCTGACAGGTATTCCGCTGGAACAATGCGTGGGAGCCGGCAGCGGACTGTATGGAGAAGCCATGACCCATAAGTTCCGGGTGCTTCAGCAGGCTCTTCAACATTTCTCGGGCGAGCATACGGTGGAAGAAATCCTGTGTCGTTTCGGAGGACTTGAGATGATGATGGCAGTAGGTGGCATGTTGCGTGCGGCAGAGCTGCGCATGGTCATTCTTGTGGACGGCTTTATCATGACCAACTGCATACTGGCTGCTTCGCGTTTGTGTCCCGACGTACTTTCGTATGCTGTGTTCGGACATCAGGGAGATGAAAGCGGACACAAACTGTTGCTGGACTACCTGCACGCCCGTCCGTTGTTGAATCTGTCATTGCGTCTGGGTGAGGGAAGCGGCTCTGTCTGTGCCTTTCCTATCCTCGATTCAGCTGTGCGGATGCTGAATGAGATGGATAACTTGCCCATGCATCCATTACCAAATACTTCTGACCTCATGAATAATTTACTGGCTGCTCTGATGTTTTTCACCCGTCTGCCTTTCTGGCGGATTTGTACGGTGCCGTCCGAATGCTTTCGGCACGTGGTGAGTTACTGGAGCCTTTGCGGATGGCTCACGGGGGGGAGTGATGGCCCTGTCTTTCTGGGTTTTCTCCACCTGGTTTCCTCTGCCGGTAGCGGTACTGCTGGCCTTGTGTGCCCGTCTTTTCCTGACGGGGGCTTTGCATGAAGACGGTCTGGCCGATTTTTTCGACGGATTTGGGGGCGGACGCGACCGGGAAGGCATTCTCCGCATCATGAAAGATTCCCATATCGGGAGTTACGGTGTGCTGGGATTGATATTGTATTACCTGCTCTCGTTCTCGCTTTTGGTATCCTTGCCTGCGCCTGTTATTCCCTGGGTGCTGTGCGTGGCCGACCCTTTCTGCAAGTTTGTATGCAGTTTCATGCTCTTGTTCCTTCCGTACGCCCGAAAAGAAGAAGAAAGCAAGGCTAAGGTGGTCTATACCCGCATGAGCCTTTCGGAGTGGATAGCCAATATTGCAGGCGGATTGTTGCCCTTGCTGCTTTTACCTCTTTCTTACTGGGGAATGCTGTGCTTTCCATGTGTACTTTTCATTGGATTGGGCTGGCTGCTCAAGCGACGTTTAGGAGGATACACCGGCGACTGTTGTGGTGCACTTTTCCTTTTGTGTGAACTGGCGTGCTGGATGGGAGCAGTAGTAATGGCATATAATTTTTAATATGGTTAGATAAAAGAAAATGAAAGTATATTTAGTTCGACATACTTCGGTGGATGTGGCACCCGGGACGTGCTACGGGCAGACCGACGTACCCTGCGTGCTTCGTTCCAGGAAGAGGCAGAGGCATGTAAAAAGGCCCTTCAGGATACGGGGATGCGTTTTTCACGTATCTATACCAGTCCTTTGTCCCGCTGTACACACTTGGCAGCCTATTGCGGTTTTCCCGAAGCGGAACGTGACGAGCGGCTGAAAGAAATGAACATGGGTGAGTGGGAGATGCAGCGTTTTGAGGAAATAACCGACCCGCGCATCCAGGAATGGTATGACGATTACCTGCGGGTTCGGACTACCGGAGGCGAGTCGTTCATGGACGTGCTGGCCCGTGTGTCCGACTTCCTTGACCACCTGGACCGTACTTCAGTCCGGCACTGGTATTTGCCCATGGCGGTGTGCTGGTAGCCGCACAAGTCTATGCCGGCAAGGTGAAACTGGAAGATGCCATGAAAGCCTTGCTCCTTACGGGGGATGGTGGAAATTGATCTGCCGCTTCCACGTTTGCATCCGCTCATGCTGGCCGGAACAGGCAGTGACGTGGGTAAGAGTGTACTGGCTGCGGCGTTATGCCGTATTTCTTGCAGGACGGGTACCATCCGGCACCTTCAAGGCACAGAACATGGCACTCAACTCGTATGCCACTCCCGAAGGACTGGAAATCGGACGGGCACAGGCGGTGCAGGCTGAGGCCGCAGGAGTACCCTGCCATACGGATATGAATCCGTTGCTGTTGAAGCCGACTTCCGACCAGACGGCACAGGTGGTGCTGAGCGGTAAGCCCATAGGCAACCGGAGTGCGTATGAGTACTTCCGGACAGAAGGACGTGAGGAGTTGCGTCGGGAAGTGAATCAGGCATTCGACCGTCTGTCAGCCCGTTACAATCCGGTGGTGATGGAAGGAGCGGGCAGTATCTCGGAAATCAACCTGAAGGATACGGACCTGGTGAATCTGCCATGGCGCGTCATGCCCATGCGGATGTGATTCTGGTAGCCGATATCGACCGGGGAGGTGTGTTTGCCAGTGCCTACGGTTCGGTGGCCTTGCAGACACCGGAAGACCGCAAACGCATCAAGGGAATTATTGTCAATAAGTTTCGTGGCGACCTTCGCTTGTTTGAATCGGGGGTGAAGATGATGGAAGAAATCTGTGGCATTCCGGTGCTGGGCGTGATACCGTATTACCACGACATCTACATCGAGGAAGAAGATTCGGTGGAACTTTCCTTGAAACAGCGGAAGGCGGTGCAGGGAAAGGTCAATGTGGCGGTGGTATTGCTCCGTCATCTCTCGAATTTCACTGATTTCAATATGCTGGAGCATGACGAACGGGTAAACCTGTACTATACGAACAACGTGGACGACCTGATGAAGGCCGACATCATCCTGCTACCCGGCAGCAAGAGTACCATCGACGATTTGTACGAACTGCGTCGTAACGGAGTGGCACAAGCCATTCTTCAGGCACGCCGCAACGGGGCTACCGTGATGGGAATTTGTGGCGGATACCAGATGATGGGGCAGCGTATTGCCGACCCCGACGGAGTGGAAGGAAGCATCAGCCAGATGCCCGGACTGGGACTTCTGCTACAGAAACGGCCATCGAAGGAGAGAAGGTGACACGTCAGGTACGTTTTGCTTTTCTGTCTTCCGAAGAACCGACCTGCACGGGATACGAAATCCACATGGGGCGCACTTCGGCGGTGGAAGGAGAGACTTTGACTCCGCTGGTGCGTCTGGAGAACGGAGAAACGGATGGCTGTGTGGCAGACCGGAAATGTGCCGGTTCCTACATTCACGGCATACTGGATAATCCGGAAGTGATAGAGTGGCTGCTGGCTCCGTATGCCGAAAAGCTGGACCAGCCTCAGTTGGATTATGCCGCTTTCAAGGAGGAACAATACAACAAGCTGGCCGACCATGTGCGGAAGCACCTGAACATGCCACTGCTTTACCAAATACTGACTCAAAATGATTAACGGACACGGAGACGATGCCTATCGCTATACGGCCATTCATGCCAATTTCAGTTCGAATGTGTACCACCGGGTGAACCATGATGGGTTGAACCGCTACCTGGCCGGATGCCTGCCGTGCATCCGTTCCTATCCGGAACCGGAGCCCTATGCACTGGCTGCTGAGCTGGCCCGGTTGCATGGTGTCAGTCCGGAGGAAGTCTGTGTGACGAATGGAGCCACGGAAGCCATCTACCTCATTGCCCAGGCTTTTTGCGGAAGTCATTCTGCTGTATGGATACCGACCTTTAGTGAATATGCCGATGCCTGCCGCTTGCACGGACATCGGGTGGAAGGTATTTCCAGTCTGGAGAAACTGACGGGCAATGAGGGGATTTTCTGGCTGTGTAATCCGAATAACCCCACGGGGCAGACATGGGATGCCGCCACGCTTCGCCGACTGATAGCCACATATCCCCGAAAGCTGTTTGTCATTGACCAGTCGTATGCGCTGTTTACGGAGAAAAAGGTGCTGTCCGTAGCCGAGACGGTGAAACTGCCTAACGTATTGCTTCTGCATTCCATGACCAAATGCTATGCCGTGCCGGGGTTGCGTCTGGGAGCGGTGACGGGCAGCAGGGAACTTCTTTCCCGGATACGTGCCTGCCGTATGCCCTGGTCGGTCAATGCCTTGGCCGTAGAAGCCGGACATTACCTGTTGCAGCATCCGGGGGAATATCGCATGGACATACAGGCTTTGCTGACGGAACGGAGACGGGTGACCGATGCGCTGGAAGCTTTGGGTGGGGTAGAGGTACTGCCTACGGATACGCATTATTTTTTAGCACGCCTTCAGCAGGGTACTGCGGCGCAACTGAAGGAATTCTTGGCTACCCGACACGGACTGCTGATTCGCGATGCATCCAATTTCGAAGGACTGGATGCGCGTTATTTCCGTATCGCCATACAGACGGAAGAAGAAAACAATCTATTAATTGAAGGCATACACGAATGGATACAGAACTCGTAATGGGATTGATTCCCCTGGCAGGAGGCTTTCTGCTTGACAAGATTTTAGGTGACCCGCTGTGGTTGCCCCATCCGGTGGTAGGATTCGGAAAACTGATTTCGCGGTGTGAGCGCAGAGGAAATCAGGGAGCTCACCGCAGACGGAACGGAGCGTGGACCGCAATAGGGCTGGTTGTGCTAACCTTTCTGGTGAGCAAGGGGCTGCTGGAAGCGGCAGCTCTGCTGCATCCTTGGGTAAAGATAGCACTTTCGGTAGTGGCCGTATTCTATTGTCTGGCCGGGAAAACCCTGATAGATGAGGTTCGGATGGTGTTTGAAGCGGCGGATACTTCGCTGGAAGCCGGGAGAAAACAGGTGGCCCGCATCGTGGGAAGAGATACTTCTTCCTTGACTGACCAGGAGGTGCGTACGGCTGCCCTTGAGACTTTGGCCGAGAATTTGAGTGACGGTGTCATCGCTCCGCTTTTCTGGTATTTTCTGTTGGGGGTGCCGGGGATGCTGGCGTATAAGATGGTCAATACCCTCGACTCTATGATTGGCTACCGCAATGCCCGTTATAAAGATTTTGGCTGCTGGGCGGCCCGTATGGACGACGTGGCCAATTACCTTCCCGCCCGACTGACTGCCCTGCTGATAGTGCTGGTTTCCGGTCGCTGGTCGCTGCTGAAGTTCGTGGCACATTACGCGGATGCATGCCAGTCCCAATTCCGGTTATCCGGAAGCGGCACTGGCCGGAATCCTGAACTGCCGTTTTGGCGGTCCGCACGATTATGTTTGGCGAGATGTTTACAAGCCTTTTATCGGAGATAATCCTCGTCCGTTGGATAGTCGGGATATGCGTGTGGCCATCCGTGTCAACCGTGGGGCTGAACTGTTGATGATATTGCTTATGATAGGGATGTATTTTGTTGTAATTCAATGATTTATTGAAATTCTCCTTAAGGACTTCAATGAGTATAAAAAAACGCTAGTGCGTTTGAACTAAAACGTAAAAGAGTTTTGGTCCAAACGCACTTGCGTTTTAAGTAAAACGTCCTTGCGTTTACTTTGAAACGCAAAGACGTTTTGAGGGTTGTTATTCATAGATGTATTCTACGTCCGATTTCTTAAAGCGAAGAAGTCGGGTGTCGTTTGATCCTGCACCGTTCTTGTTGGGATAAAGCCCTGCCATTGTTCCGTTATAAAACCATCCTTGTCCGTTGCTGGGCGAGTGGGTAGCCCATAACATGGCATTGTAGTGTCCATGTTTGATGCCACTGTCATCCCATTGTGCTCCGGGACCGTACCATACGAGTGGTTCGTATTGCTGTTCTGCATTATTGTACATCTGAATGTAAATCAGGTCAGACAGCGCTACGCTTCCTACGGTAACATCGTTTCTTCTTCTTTGGCGACGCTGAATGTTTGAGCCTCCGTTCCATGCCGTGGTATGGCTTCCGTCCCACATCAGCCAGATGGTTCCACTGGTTGAGTTTAAGACTCTTTCAAAATTCTCCATGGAAGGAAGTTCGTAGCCGTCGGGTGCCATGGCGGTGGCATCCAGTCTGTTGATATGAGCGCTGGATGGACCGTATCCTTTCAGTTTAGCCACTCCACCGTCGTCAATCACTTCCATACCCTGCGTGGTTTTTCCCTGATACTGCCACTTCCATAGTTTGAAGAACTCTTCAGGAGTACAGTCGCGCAGGTAATCAAAAAGCGTCTTTCCTGCCTTGGCAGCCGGTCGTTAGAAGAAGTATCTGGTCGCTGAAATTCTTTGAATCTCCCATGGCATTGTATTTGCACCACCATACACCGTTGAGGTAGGTAACAGGGAGTCCCCAGTTGCGGCGTACGACCGTGTATTCTTCTCTGTCCGTACCGTCGGTATTGCAGATTACCAGTGTAGCTTTCTGCTTGCGTCCGTTGGTCCGTTGGGTCATTGGGTTTCCAGCCTCCTATGATGCGGAATGAGTTGGGTGTTTCATCCTGCTCATCCAGCTTAATCCAGTGACCTTCACCACTTCGTATTCCACCGTCAGTTTTTTAGACTCCGGCAGAGTGATGAGTCCCAATTCATTGTCAATGTAGCGTCCGAAGTCAAATTCATAGCCGTCATGGAAGTGGATGAGCCTTCCAGTTTAATTGGGTTTTCAGATAAGACTAATGTCAGAGCGTCTTCCTCATAATTGTGAAGCAGTCCTTTCCGGTGGAATCTGAGCTTCAGTTCTTGGCCTGCAACGCCAGGTCTCCATTGTTCTTTCTGAATACGGAACAGGTTCTTTCCTATCGTTTCCGGACGAGTACCTCCCAGTGATTCAATCTTTATCGGCATATTCCCTGGAATGAGTTCCAGTTCATCATCACAGTCGATGGCCAATGTCATCTCTGTAGCTGTATGAGGAAGGGTTACCTGTGTCTTTTCCTCATTTATCACCACATTCTCAGGAAGAATAGGACGTCTGGGTATCTAACTTTTAAGTTGCCCATGCCGGAAGAAAGGGTATGGTCGCCTCCGTTTTTCCATTCAACGATGTTCAGTTTGGCTTCTCCCGTAGCAGAATCCGTAGTAATCTCTAATGTGTACACTACGTTTCGTTTCAAAGTAGATGGAAGGGTAGATTCCAAAGTAGTCTCTTTCCCATTCTTCACGATTTCCATGCTCGCCTTTAAATCTTCTCCAGACTGCTCGTACACGTAGGCGATGCCTTGGGTATTTCGTTTCCAGCCATTGTGGAAAACTCAATCGAACGGTCTTTTACACCCGCATCAGTCGGTATGGTGACCGGATTTTGC
>ENA-OQHP01000487-OQHP01000487.1-human-gut-metagenome-genome-assembly--contig:-NODE-487-length-12774-cov-1.545030_pt1 | contig 12774 bp, 18 predicted proteins | sample MGYA00242563_ERZ504717 | MGnify/ENA primary metagenome ERZ504717 (study PRJEB26092, sample SAMD00036212) | human gut metagenome | host: Homo sapiens | study: EMG produced TPA metagenomics assembly of...
ATAAAAAACCGGTCTTTTTCCTCTGCAGTTTCTATTGTAACAACCCCCTGCGGTGTATATTTTATGGCATTTGAAGTATCTGTTCCAGCATAAATGCAATCCATTTTCCGTCAGTATATACCACCTGCCCGGTTCCTGAATAATTTATCCCAATATGCCTTCGTATCATAATTTTGCATATTTTTAATGGTATCACGTATGACACCATCCACACCGACTTTTCAAGCACAAAATCATTTTCGGTGCTGCTCACACGCTGATACTGCAAAGCCATACTGACATATTCCTCTATGCGGAACAATTCGTCCTCAAACGAGTCCATGTTATCTGACAGCTCTGTGAGTACAGCCTGTTGTTTCAAAGCAGCATTTAATCCGGCAGCACATATATTTCCACCGGTCATATCGCCTATATGGCACTGACTCTGTTCATCATCACATATAAGCTGCCCAAGCGCCTCCCGCTCTGCCTCAAGCAGTAGTTTCATAGCCGATATCGGGGTCTTTATCTGGTGCACCACATAGAGTAATAATCTCTCATCTGTGATTGTCTGATTGCAGCACTGCTTTCTGACTCACTTCTTGCAATACTTTGATTTTCCAGCAGCCGATGATAAAGCATCTCCACATCATCTGTTGCTTCCGGAAGCTGTGCCTGTTCCTCAACCGGACGCTTTAAAGCATTGCTTAGAGCTTTTACCTTGCTGCTATATCTGAAAAATCCAACCAAAACTGTTATCAGAAGAAGTATTGCATCAAGCACTGCCGCATACACCAGATCCTGTTTGCGCGCACCAATCAGGTACATGTAAAGCAAATGGATACAGGTCATTGTGACTATCATCAAAATCCATATATAGTTTTGTTTTATAAAATTTGTCAGATGCGGTTTGTTTTGTATTTTTGCCATGACCTCTCACCCCAGCCTGTACCCAAGCCCCTTTTTTGTGACAATAAAGCTCTCAAGCCCTATAGAATCCAGCTTTTTACGCAGCCTGTTGACATTCACCGAAAGTGTATTCTCGTCCACATACGCATCACTCTCCCACAGCTTTTCCATTAGAAGGCTGCGTGATACAATCCTTTCTTTGTTGTCAAAAAGTGTCTGCAATATTTTGAGCTCATTCTTTGTAAGCTCGAGCCTTTTGTCGTCATAGGTTATGGTGGCATCAGATATATTGAGCATGGCGCATTATGCTCCAAAACACTGTTGTTTGCGCCAAAATCATAGCAGCGCCTGATGATAGCCTGTATCTTTACGGTCAGCACATCGAGGTCAAACGGCTTTGCTATAAAGTCGTCTGCCCCCATACTGACTGCCATCACTATATTCATATTATCAGCAGCGGATGACAGGAAAACCACAGGAACCTTTGATACCCTTCTGATTTCCGTACACCAGTGATACCCATTGTAAAACGGCAGACCGATATCCATAAGCACAAGCTGCGGATCAAATGATGCAAATTCTGACATTACAGCATCAAATTTCTGCACCACATGCACATCATAATCCCATTTTTCCAAATGTCTTCTGACAAGCTTTGCTATGGTCTCGTCATCCTCAACCAAAAATATTCTATACATTATTTTCCGCTTTCTTCCATGATAATCTCAGCCGCATCGATGATGAGCTGTGATGCCTTCATACGAAGTAAATCCGGCTTGAGCTGTGCCTTTGGAAGCACCTGCTTTACAACGTCAACAGGCTGACCATACTTCTGTGAAATAAGCTCATACTGCTCATCCATCTCCTCGTCAGATACAGTGATATTTTCCACTCTGATGATTTCATCGAGAACAGCCTCAAGCTTTACCTGCTTCTGTGCAACCGGCTTGAGTTCATCCTTTAAGCTATCCATAGTCTTGCCTGTCATCTGAAGATACTGCTCCATAGCCACACCCTGCTGTGCAAATGATGCTGCCATCTGCTGAAGCTGCATATTTACCGCTGTTTCTACTGCCTGTGGCGAAACAAGGCATGAGCTGCTCTCAAGAATCTGGTCATAGAGCTTTTCTCTTGCCGCATCAGCCTTTCTTGCCTCTACCTGGTACTCAAGATACTCGTTGATATATTTCTTTAAATCCTCCACTGACTGTACCTCAGGGAAATTGAGAGATGCTGCAAACTCATCGTTCAGCTCTGCTTCCTTCTCATTGTAAATCTCGTGCAGCTTAACCTTGAAAACAACCGCTTTGCCTGCAAGCTCCGGCGCATGATACTGCTCAGGGAATGAGAGATTGATGTCTCTGTCCTCACCGATTTCCATGCCTACAAGCTGCTCCTCAAAGCCCGGAATAAAAGAGCCTGAACCAATTCCCAGAGGATATTTCTCAGCCTTTCCGCCCTCAAACGCAACTCCGTCCTTAAAGCCCTCGTAGTCGATTACTGCCGTGTCACCCATCGCTAACGGGCCTGTTTTCTGCTCTCTGACAGGATTTCCTGAAAGAAGTGTCGCTATCTGTGAATTAACATCCTCCTCTGTATATGCAATATAAGGGATGTTTGCCTTTAATCCTTTGTAATTTCCTAATACGATGTCCATGATTATACCTTTCTTTTATGTGTATTTATATCTGCTTAACGAAGCTGTTATATGCAAATAGTATACACTAGTTACCAAATAAAGCCAATAAAACTCATTGCATGCTTAAAGGCTGTGATACGTGAAAATGGTTCTAATCTTACGCAATCAGGCTATTAATAGCCTTCAATTCATACAATGTAAATGGATCAATATCTATACAATCACTTTCATCCAATTTTCCGGAAATATCCCATGCAAGCGTTCCATTCATTACCGTACATGCATTTTTAAAATTTTCAATATCTCTCAAAGGCTCAAAAATTGAAGATTTTAAGATCCTGTGTTGTATCATAATCAACTATTTTACCATCATCAAAGAAAACCTGTACATGATAATTATCTAAAGGTATTACCTGTACAACTGTAGGAAAATATTCATTCATATATTTCACCTCTCATTATATAAGTGGATTAATTTTGTTCAATGGTTTCATGTCCTTGGCCAATTCCCAATTCTGCATTAATTCATCCTGATGAATCGTACACCAGGCCAATATCAATCGTAATTGTTTATTCGGCAAATAGCCTCTTATTACTTGTATATTATTAATATCTACTAATGCTTTATGTCCATTATATTCAGCATGAAAATGTGGTGGCATATGGTCATTATAATACATAGTGACTCTAATCCCATAAAATAATGATATCTCAGGCATATTTTACCCTCTTTTCTATAGAAACAAATCCGCAAATACTATATCAATAGTATAGCGGATTTACATCTAAAACACAAATTACAAATTATCCTTTTATTTCCTGTATTCTAAATGTTTATGTACTACGACCAATATTACAATTCAATCAGGAAAAGAAATGCCAGTCCATAATAGGTCACAACTGCCACCAGATCATTCACTGTAGTGATAAGAGGACCTGACGCAACCGCCGGGTCAATCTTTATCTTGTGGAAAAACATCGGAATCACTGTGCCCACAAGGCTTGAAATTGCCATTGCCACAAGCAGTGAAACTCCTACACAGCCTGATACCGCAAATGCTCCAAGCCATGTGTAGCCCTTGAACAGATGCACATATATTCCAAGAAATACAAGTGCCATTATTCCAAGCAAGCCACCATTTACAAGGCCTATTCTTACCTCTTTTACTACAAGCAAAAGCTTCTGCTTACCGCTTAGATTCTCATCCATGAGCACTCTGATTGTGACAGCCAGTGACTGTGTTCCTACGTTTCCTGCCATGTCAAGTACCAGCGACTGGAAGCAGATGACTATCGGCAAAGCCGCTACCACATTCTCAAATATTCCGACTACGGAAGACACTATCATTCCCAAAAAAAGCAGGATGATAAGCCATGGCATTCTCTTTTTCATGCTCTGCAGTGTGGTCTCCTTCAGATCCTCCTCTGCGGTCAGTCCGGCGAGCTTTGCATAGTCCTCACCCATCTCATTGTCTACCATCTCTACAATATCATCAGATGTGATGACACCGAGGATATGCTTATCCTTTGAGAGCACCGGAATTGAATCCTCAGCGTAGTCCTTGATTGTGTCGATACAATCATCGATTTTCTCATGGTCTAGTACATATGGATATGAATGGGCTATAATGCTTTCCAGATTCATGCCCTCCCTGGCTGTGATTAAATCCTTTAAATCGATAGCTCCCGCAAAGCATTCATCTGAATCAACCACATATATAGTCATGATATTGTCGTTTTCGCCCGCCTGCCTCACGAGCTGGCTCATAGCCTGCTTCACTGTCAGGCACCCGGAATACAGATGTAGTTGGTTGTCATATAGCTGCCTATTTCATCATCGTCATATGACAGAAGCATCCTGACATCCTTTTCCGCTTCCTCATCCAGATGCTCTACAATCTCCTTCTTGTCCTCATCCTCCAGATTTTCAAGCAAATCGACAGCATCATCCGAATCCATCAGCGATACTACCCTGGCAGCCTGCTCCACAGACAGCTCATCAAAATAGGCCTGCGGCTCATCAAGATATGCAAAAATCTCCGCTGTCCGCTGTGTTCCAAGGAGCCTGTAAAGACGTTTGCGCTCCTTCTCGTTCATTCCTGCAAGCATATCAGCAATATCATTCTCATGATAGTCTGACAAAACCTCCAGAATTTCCTTATCCGTTTTATGGCTTCTCAATAGAACCAGAAGCTCTTCGTATTTCTTTGTATTCATCTCCATTTCTCTCCTTTCTCATTTCCGATAGCATTTTCCACATAAAATAAACATATGTGGTTCTCCAAAATCCCGAGATTCTGAAGCATAAAAAATTACTCCATGATAGAAAGGGACGAAACCCCGTGCACTTTATATATTTGTGCACGAAAAAAGCACCTAACGGTGCCCTGATATATAAACAAGTATGCATTTGTGCACAGCAAATACAGCACGGCGTAAGCCGATATTCCTTAATATGCCTACACTGTACCTCTAAAACTGTCCGGTGATGAATCCTTCCACGGACAGAATCCACTATGCCTGCCAATACAATACTCACTTGTATATCAGCACCGATGTTGTTCTTACTTCGCCCAAGACCATCACTACTGTCCATGAAATTCACCTCCATACTTAGATTCTTAATTTCTACAATTAAAGTATTAAATTCGGTATACATCACCGGCCTGCAGATATCTGTCACGTCCGTAAATCCTACCAAACTCTTAACCGTAGAAATTGTATCATCAATATACACAATTTTCAACCCATTAATTATATCTTAAGACACACCATACCTACATTTACAAGCACGAAGCGTAAGCACCGGGCGAAGACCGGTGCACACACGCGACAATTTTGCCACAACGTAAGGGGCGTAGGTCCCGGGTCTCGGTGTGGAGTGGCGGCATGTGCTCTCGTGTGAGCGCATAGCGAAGCTGCCTAGATACTGTAGAAATTATGCCCATGAAACGCAGAAATGCCCCGCCAAGGACGGCGGGGCAAGGATTATATGCGCCATGGACGGCGCATAAAAGCCGGTTTCGTCAAGCATAGAAACCCTTCAAGCATAATTTCGTACAGAATCTTGGCAGCGAAGCGTAGCGAACGCAAGAGTACATGCCGCCACTCCACACTGGGACCCAGGACTACGCCCCGTCCACCCAAGAAAAAATTCATTAAAATCTACTGGTTCTCTGTTGGTTCATCTGTCTCCGACTCACTGTCGTGCTCCACTGCAGGATCCACATATGTATACGCATTCTCAGACTTCTGAAAATAGTATCACTAGATCCAACCTGGCACACAGTTATCTCATCACCATCACTGATGTCTTCCTTCTTGATAGCAAGCACACCTGCTGAGAGATAAGTCGAAGCCACCTTGGAGTCGTTGATATAAACCTTACTCCAGTTGGTAAGTTGTGACCGTAAATATATACTGTATCACCGGTCGATGAATCAGACACATTTGTGATGTCCACCTTGTCAATTCCCATGACAAGATCTGAAGCCGGATATAAATCTGTACCGTTGTAGCAGTAACGCTTTCCATAAAGGATATCGTACTGTAACAGGTCAAGTCCATCCTGATATGATGCCTCATCTGTACTGTTCATCTGAGTCTGATGATAGTTCATGATAGTTCCCTCATGGATACCTACAGTGTCTGTAGTCTGGGCAAGAAGCTGGTAAGCATAAAGGTCAGCATCCTCCTTTGGCAGTCCCATGTTGTTCCATGTGATGTACTTTGTCTTGTAGATATCACCTGACTTCATATCAGAATCCTGAAGTCCCATTGTAGGGAGGTGATCGCCAAACATAACAACGATGGTGTCCTCATCTCTCTTAGAAAGCTCATCTGTGAGCTCCTTGATGAAGCGGTCAGCCTCGTTGAGCTGGTTTACATAATATGTCCAGGCATTTTTCATGCCCTCGTCCTCAACACCTGATACGGTGTATGTAGGATTTTCAATAACAGGCTCCTTTGGATAGTCACCGTGAGTGCCAACTGTGATGATATAAGTAAAATCAGACTGATCCGGTGTAGCATCAAAGGTCTTCATAGCCTCACTGACGAGAATATCATCTGTAGGCCAGCTTCCGTTTGGAGTGTACTCTGTGATATTCATGAGCTCCTTGCTTGTAAATGTATCAAAGCCCATCTTAGAAAATGCATTGGTACGGCTGTAGAAATTACCACCGTTGTTGTGCACTACATGTGTTGCATATCCAATCTTAGATAAATCAGAGGCAATGCTCTCGCAATCTGTCTGCTTTAAGATAGTCTTGTATGGATACTCTCCTGTACCGAAATACTGCATGCTGAGTCCTGTAAGCATCTCAAACTCTGTGTTAGCAGTTCCTGCTCCGACTACAGGTACATTCAGATATCCGCTTGAATAGTTTTTCTCAAGCTCATGGAATGTAGGAATAGGATCCTCATTCACCTGAAGGAAATTAATCTCGTCCGGGTCACAGAATGACTCTAAAAGCACACAGATGATGTTTGGACCTGTCTTTCCGTCCACTGTGGTGGTCTGCTTCTGAGAATTGACCTTCTGCTCTACATCTTCCACATTCTGCTTATTGTAGTCCTCCGGCTTTTTCATTCCACGGTCCACTACAGTAGATGAGAATGAGTATACAAAGCCATAATCATCATAGCCCTGGGCGATATTTGAATAGTAGCTGGCAACCACATTGGTATTCTGTGCCACATTGGTTGTGACAGGGATTGCTACGAAAAGCAATGCTAAAAATGCTACTGAAACACCTGCATAACGGATTTTGCCTGTATATTTAGGCCCCTTGATAAAAAGTGCCACAAGAAACAGTGCAAATGCACCAAGTCCAACTACAACTATTGTAGCCTGCTGCGCTGTGAAATAGCTGGTATTGTTCATGGCTAAAAGCTCCGGAATACACTTTAAATCAGTATAACCAAACGGTGTGACACGGTTTGAAAGCACACAGCCGTTGATGATTCCGAGGATAGTCCAAAAGCCTGTAATTATTACCCTTGCAAAAGCTCTGCGCCTGAACAGATACACAAGTGAAAATGATACAAACACTAAAAATGAGTTGTACATGAACGCAAGTGTATGTGCATCTACGAACTTACATGCAGAGATAAAGCTCCTGCGCGAGATAATCTCCACTATAAATACGATTGCCATCGCTATGATTGCATGGAATAAAAGCGAATATTTATTTAAAAAATCAATTCTGCGATAATATTTTTCTGAATGAATCTTGTCTTTCTTTACAAAGAGCTTTTGTTTAATGACATTCAATACATCAAATATTTTCTTCATATTTTCCTCCTATTTGCCTTTCTTTTACCTTCTCTTTACTACATGATAATATAGACAAAAATATGCACAAAAACAAGGGCATTTTTTATAAAAATTGACGTTAAAATTATTGTTTTTGGGTAAATATTGATAATAAAATTAACTCTTTTTCCCTATTTTGGTTGTTTTCGTAAATTTTGAGTATAAAACTATTGTTTAATCCGTGGGTAATATGATTATGAAGCCAATGGATTGAAATGTAAATAGGGAAATCGCATATTTAAAGAAAGTTTAATATTTGGCAATCGCCTTTTACGTTATGGATATAATTACATATAAATACAGGCATATATACCGCACCCGGCGGATATATATGCTGCTTCATTACGAAATATTTAAATGCGCTCAAGTACTTCTGTTGCTTTTGCGAGGTGGTCGTTTTCTATGCTGTAGAAATCTCCCTTATCGGCGATAGCTGCATATGATGTATCGAGCGGCAGCTTGCCAAGTACCGGTACTGTAAGGCTCTTTGGCGATCTCGTCTATATGGCTCTCTCCAAAAAGCTTTATCTCCTTGCCGCAGTCAGGACATTTGAGATAGCTGAAGTTTTCTACCACACCAAGCACTGTGATATGCATTGCCTCCGCCATGTTGTAGGCCTTTTTGACAATCATATTGACAAGCTCCTGTGGTGATGTGACGATTACGATTCCATCTACCGGGAGGGACTGGAATACGGTGAGAGGTACATCTCCTGTTCCCGGTGGCATATCAACGAATAGATAGTCTATATCGCCCCATGCTGTCTCGTTCCAGAACTGTTTTACTACTCCGGCAATGACTGGGCCTCTCCAGATAACCGGATCCTCCTCGTTGTCCATGAGCAGGTTTACTGAGATGAGCTTGATGCCCTCTTTTGTCTCATACGGATGCATCAGCCGTTTTCGTCTCCGAGTATCTGTCATGTGCGCCAAACATCTTTGGTATTGACGGTCCTGTGATATCGGCATCAAGGATACCAACCTTGTAGCCCTTCTTTGCCATGTTTACCGCCAGTGAGGATGTGACGAATGATTTCCTACTCCGCCCTTTCCGCTGACAACTCCTATTACATGCTTGATGTTTGAAAATTTATTCTGCTCTACGAGGAAGCTCTGTGGTCCGCCATTATGTGATGGACAGCCCTCGCAGCTTGATTTTGTGCAGCTTCCCGCGCTGCTACAGCTACTGTTTTCCGGCATTTTTATCTCCTTTTCCTATGAGAAAGCAATTGTTGTATTTCACAAAATATATTTGTGATTGCGATTACTTCTCCTATACTGTGTTTATTTATGTGTTTATCGTTCATATTTCATACGACATCTATATAATATAGTATAACACGTATGCAGTATTTTTTATGCTTTTTTTCAAAAACACCCCTATTCCCACCTGTTTAATCGTATTTATTTCGTGACTATTTCCCGGAAATTCAGCCACCTTTCATGTTTTGTCACTACATATCAATAATCGTGCTACGTTTTCCCTTTTTATTATGTGGATATTCACGCAGCTTTATAACATAATCGAGCTTCTTGTCATAAATGATTGTCAAGGAGTTAATTAAGGTTAATTAATGTAAATTAGTGAATTTTTAGAATAGCATTGCTAATCTCTCCAAATACTACTATAATTATAATTAATTCATATGAGGAGAATAACAGATGTGTCTTACAATTGATGAACTTAGAGGTTTGTGTACTCCCGACAATATTTATTTAACACTGCATGCGTCAAAAGACTTGAGCAACGTGGTATCCTCATTGACGATGTCATATCATGTATCATGACCGGTGAAATAATTGAGGAATACCCTAATGACTATCCATATCCCAGTTGCTTAACACTTGGAAATCTGAATACAAAATGTCCATTACATGTTGTAGTCGGTTCCAATCACGAACAGCTCTGGATTATCACCGCATACTACCCGTCTTCAGACAAATGGGAGTCCGATTTAAAAACAAGAAAGGAGAATTGATATTATGAAATGCTTCCTGTGCAAAGGTGATACTGTCAAAAGTACCACAACTTATATGACTGCATATAAAAACTGTTATATTATTATAAAAAATGTTCCATGCCAAAAATGTTCACAGTGTGGTGAAGAGTTTATTAATGGCTCCACAATGCAAAAAATCGAGTCCATTATATCAAAACTAAAATCCATGCTACCAGAAATAACTGTAATTGACTTTCAAATGACAGCCTAAATTTACTACATAATAAATGCCGGATGAAATATCATATTTCTATCCGGCATTTTCATTTATAACCTCATTATTCTTTTGCTTTAAACTTCATCTTCAATTAAATTTCTCCCATTTCAACAACAAAAACCGCCACCAGCGAGCTTACCAGCAGAAACATCGGATACAACAGATACGGCAGTATATTAAAGGCTGACACATCATGCCCCAGCTCGTGTACTGCCGATATAGCCACTAGCATCTGCGCTCCATATGGTATCACTCCCTGAAAAATGCACGAAAATGTATCCAGTATAGACGCTGTTTTACGTGGGGTTATATCATATTTCTGAGCCATTTCCTTTGCTATCGGATTTGCCATAACTATAGCAACTGTGTTGTTGGCAGTGGCAATATCGATAAGTCCTACCAGAAGTCCCATACCGAGCAGTCCACCTCTTTTGCCCTTGAATGTCCTGTAAATACCCGAAAGCAGGGCATCAAAGCCACCATATTCACGAATCAGCGCACACATGGCTGCCACAAGCACTGCAACCATACAGGTTTCAAACATGCCTGACAGCTCCACTTCCCATATTGGTAAGCAGATCGTATGGTGCTGTATTTCCTGTTGCGAGCATTATGACCGTTCCCGATATGATTCCTATTATAAGCACTACAAATACATTTATTCCGGCAATTCCACCGATCAGCACGAGAATATACGGTACTATCTGCAACAGATGATATTCCTGCGATACAGCGCCCGCGATATCTGTCCTGAATGACAGAATTGCTATAACAACCAGCGTCATTACTGCCGCCGGAAGTGCAATAAAAATTCTCCCTGAATTTGTCCTTCATCTGACAACCCTGTCCGTTACATGCGGCAATGGTCGTATCTGATATAAAGGAAAGGTTGTCTCCGAACATCGCGCCACCCATTACGGACCTATACAAAGCGGCAGACCAAAACCCGATGCATCCGATACTGCTGCCGCTATCGGCACAATCAGTGTTATGGTTCCAACCGATGTCCCCATCGCAATAGACACAAAGCATGCCACAACAAAAAGCACCATCACCGCGAACCTTGCCGGTATCAGTGACAGCATAAAATATGCCACGCTCTCCGCACTGCTTCGTCCTACTACACCCACGAACGCCCCCGCGGTAAGGAAAATGAGCAGCATTGTTATGATATTTTTGTCAGCCAGTCCCTGTGCCATTATCTCTAGCTTTTGGTCGAATTTCACACTACGATTCTGCAGACATGCCACCAGTATTGCCACGAGGAATGCTATTATGATGGGCACATTATAAAACCCCATCGGAATTTTCATTACATATTCAAAAAGTATTCCCAATCCCAGATACAGTACGAGAAATACTGCTATTGGTAACAGGGCTATTGGATTTTGTTTTTTCACGTTTATATGTTTCCTTAACATTTTTTTAGCAATTTTTTATCATAAGTAATCATCATTAGTATGTCAATAATAATATGCTATTTATTATAATTTTATGTAACTGTTCAGTACCTTCACAGTTGTGAGCCGCAAGCGTTTCGCACTGAGTTAAAAGGATAGCAGACATTTGTCATACTATTTCTTCCTTAACCCATATCGACTATAACCTCTATATATTAAAGGCAACAGTACAATAAATAGTAAGATGTATAAGAACATCAAGAACGAAATCTGACGAAATACAAACGGACCAATCTGAAAAAGAATTGGCGACCTCACTACATTAAGAATATTAGTCAATACAGTCGGCAACAAATTGAAAAAGCATCAAATGCCGGTAATACTCTTGCGATAAACGGTATCATACAAAGCAGGAAAAACGGGATACAAACCGCCAGATTCGGTGTATGCATCTTAACTGTCACCAGCATTGTCAGTGCAGCACAAAACATCGTTGCGATATATCCGCCCACAAGTATCAGCAAATAATATTCTCCATATGTCATAACATAAATACTATATGGATCATCAATCTGATACGGTGTGAAAAATCCACTCGTTCCCATTACTGCAAATGAGATAAGAGACAATATCCCTACTCCGATCCAATAGATAACCGTTGACACGAAGATTCCTGCAATAATCTTGTTTTTGATTGCCTTCGATCTACCATACTTTGTAGCCAAAAAAACATCCTCTGTTCCGGGGCGGAACTCTCCGGAAAATATACCGGCTACCAAAAACCTATGATCACAGCCATTAATAGTACATAAGTTTGTGCGTACATTGTCATCGTAGCCCAGGAACTTTTGCTTCGAACGTAAAAGGTATTTCTATCTTTTTATAAACGTTTTCCAGATAACTTCTCTTTTCAGGTGTGGTTCCGTACTCTTCTGCCATTTTCTTCATATTATCTTGATAGATTGTATAGATGTCCTGTAATTGTTCATCTGAGAGCTGATACACTGCACCTTCATTCCATTCTGAATCCGGAGTCAATACGCCAATTACAAAACTATAAATATCGTAATATGACTGTACTGTTTTACCATATTCTGTATTAGGTATCTCATCTTGATACTTAGCCGATAATGTCTTGTAATCATTTATCACTTCGGAAATTTTCTCCGTTGTAAGTTTCCCTTTCCATTGATTGACATCTTCAGCCAGAAGCCGTCCCGCGTCAATACCTGTGTGGCTCTGTCCGTCTGCATCCGTATAGCTCATACTCCCAATTGCCATACCTGAATAATACCTCATCACAAGTACTGCCG
>ENA-OQHP01000488-OQHP01000488.1-human-gut-metagenome-genome-assembly--contig:-NODE-488-length-12773-cov-1.227503_pt1 | contig 12773 bp, 29 predicted proteins | sample MGYA00242563_ERZ504717 | MGnify/ENA primary metagenome ERZ504717 (study PRJEB26092, sample SAMD00036212) | human gut metagenome | host: Homo sapiens | study: EMG produced TPA metagenomics assembly of...
TGCCGTACCTGCCTGTACGACAGCCGTCCACTACCTACAAGTCCGCTGTCTACGCACAGATGATAGTTCTGCGCCTTTCCCAGGTATTTCCGGATAATACTTGATAATAGTCCTTCCGCTTCCGGTCTACCTCACGGATCCGGCGCTCCATTTCCTTTTCATCCGATCCCGGCTCCAGCTCCATCATACGGCGGATCCTGTTTTCATCTTTGCATAAACAAAAATATTGATGCTGTCCTCCAATACCATATCAGCACACCGGCCGACAATGATACAGGGGCCATGGGATGCCAGACGGCGGATCACATTCGACTGCGCCACGAAAATCTGATCCGACATGGGAATCTGGTAAATGTCAGAAAATGCATGATAAAATTCCGATCCAGGGGATCTTCCACCACAATATGCTCGTCATACCTGCGAAATGCTTCTTCCGCAATATTGATATCGTCGGCAGCCATGGAAATCAGTTCCTTATCATAAAAGGAATCCCCAGCGCATCTGCCAGCTTTACCCCCAGCTCGCGTCCACCGCTTCCAAATTCACGGCTTACTGTAATTACTTTATTCATAACGTCCACCGTCCCTTCTCCTTTGTCTGTGCCTGTATGGATCCATAAGAGCCATCCGGTTATGGGGCTATTATAGCATACCTTACCGTCATTCCACAAGGATGAACCGGACGTGATTTTTCCTTATCTCCCCTCTGCCACAATCCGGTCGATCATATCCACATAATCGCTGCAGTATTTTCCGTACATAGGCATAACCGCAGCCTGAAAGCGGGACTTTTCTTCTTTGGAAAGCTCTGTTATGATACAGCCTGCTTCACGGATATTCTGCTCAGACTGTGCTTCGCGCTCCTTCCACAGAGAACGCTCATACCTTGCGGATTCTTTGGCACACTGGGTAATAATGATCCTGTACTCCTCAGGCAGCTTATCCCAGGTGGACTGGGCCGCCAGCTGCAGCTCCGGCACTCGGGTATGCTCATCGATGGTGTAATACCTGGCTACCTCATAATGCCTTGTGGACTCATAAGAGGGCCAGTTATTTCCGCTCCGTCGATTTCCCCGGTCTGAAGACCGGAATAAACTTCCCCGTAAGCCATCTGCTCGGCACAGCTCCCAGCACGCGGATGCTGTCGCTCATAAGCTCCGACTCCTGAACACGGATGGTAAGCCCCTTCATATCCTCCAGCTTCTCTATGGGACGGACCGAATTGTAAAAATTCTGGCTCCTGCGTCATACCAGGAAAGAGCTACCAGACTGGAGCCCTCAAAGGAACCTAAAAAGCTGTCCCCGATTCCCCTTCCAGCACCTTCCACATATGCTCCGCACCTGTATACAGATAGGGAAGCTGAAGGACATTCAATTCCGGCACAAATTCCGATAAAGGCGACAGAGACACACGGGCAAAATCAACGCCGCCGAACTGAAGCTGCTCGATCACCGTTCTCTCATCCCCCAGAATCCCCTCGGCATTGATCAGGATTTCCACCTTTCCTCCGGTTCTCTGCTTTACCAGTTCTGCAAATCTGTAAGCTCCCTGAGTAGTAGGATAGTCCTCTGCCTGATTTTCCGCATAGGTCAGCACAAACTCTGGTACATTTTCTTCCCCGGCCCCCTTCTCTCTGCTTTGGCACCCCCATACCGAGGCGGACAACGCCAGGATCAGGCCGGCAGCCAGGATGTTTCTCTTCCCTTTCACTGCTTCCTCCTTACTTTTTCCATGATTCATACGGGCAGTGATAAACGAATAGACCGCTTCACGGTCTCCTCCCAGCACCCGGTCCGTAAGCACATATCCATGGGTCGTATCGGAAAAGATCACCAGCATATCCGGTTTCTTTGAAATACGGCGGATCTTGTCCCATACAATATCCGTATGAGCCGTTCCCACAGTCACATGGATCCCCTTGCCGTCAATCATGATATGAGTATCCTCTTTAATCGCTGAAGCAATCTTTTTGGAACGTCTCCAGATCGCCAGGGGCTGAAGCACGGTAAACAGACTGCAGCCTAAGATCAGCATGGCCCGGTAGCCCCATCCTGCTCCTCCCCATTTACATAGGTAAGGATAAATAAAGCCGCTGTAAATATCAGATTGCACACGCCTACCATAGATCCATACGTATAGTACATAGACAGACGCCAGTATTCTCCATTGCTGAGACGATAGGTATATTGATACATAAGCCTTCCTCCGAAGTGATTTTTAAAGCCGTCCTGATAAAGCATCAGACGGCTTCATGATTGTTAATTATAAATGATTTCTGCTGTTATGCCAATACCTGAGGCAGCCACAGGCTGATTGCCGGTACAAATGTGATCAGAAGCAGCGTAATGATCATGCACAGGTAGAATGGAAGGGTAGCTTTTACAACCTTCTCCATTGGCAGCTTTGCAATGGCGGAACCGATGAAAAGAACGGAACCAACCGGAGGAGTCAGAAGGCCGATACCGCAGTTTAATACTACCATGATACCGAACTGAATGGGATCGATACCGATAGAGGTTGCGATCGGCAGAAGGATAGGAGTTGCGATCAGGATGATCGGAGCCATATCCATGATACAGCCTAAAACCAGAAGGATCAGGTTTAACAGCAGTGCCAGTACGATTGGGTTGTTGGTAAAGTTTGTAATAGCAGTTGCTGCCAGATCCGGCACATGGAGCTGTGTCAGGCAGTAACCGAAAATACTGGAGGTTGCGATCAGGATCAGTACGATAGACAGTGTGTCGATGCAGTCGCCTAAAACTCTCCATACGCCTTCCAGTCAAGTCCCTTGTAGATAAATACACTTACAAGAAGACTGTAGATAACAGCGATCGCTGCGGACTCAGTAGCTGTGAACACACCGCCTACTACGCCTACTACAACGATCAGAACGGCTGCCAGAGCCCAGAAGGAAACGCTGAACTGCTTTAACAGCACCTTCATGCTGAACTTGTCGCCCTTTGGATAATTGCGCTTTACAGAAATAATGTAAGAGCCGATCATCAGGGAAGCAGCTAACAGAGCGCCCGGAATATATCCTGCTAAGAACAGGCTTCCTACGGAAATACCGCCGGCTGTGGTAGCGTAGATAACCATGTTGTGGCTTGGAGGTACTAAAAGTCCCTCACAGGAAGATGTAATCGTAACTGCAGTGGAGAAATCTCCGTCATAGCCCTGGTCAACCATCATAGGGATCAGGATGGAACCTAAGGAAGCTGTATCTGCAGATGCAGAACCGGAAATACCGCCGAAGAAATAGGAAGCAACGATGTTTACCATTGCCATACCGCCGCGCATCCAGCCCACGCAGGCATTTGCCAGAGCGATCAGCTTTTCGGAAATACCGCCGGAGCCCATAAGGCATCCCATGGTGATAAAGAACGGAACAGCCATCAGGCTGAAGGAACTGATTCCCTTTACCATCTGCTGGCAGATCGTAGTCAGGTTATGTCCCTGAGCTACCAGACAGAATACGGAAGAAAGAGCAACCGCATAAGCATGGGGAAACGCAGGAAGATCATCAGGAAAAAGCTTCCAAGTAAAACTAAAATTGCAAATGTATTCGCATCCATTATTTTGCTTCCTCCTTTACAAAGATCTTTTTCACATGATTGTAAAGAGCCTCAATCTCAAACACAACCATAGCCACTCCGGCTAAAGGAACCGGGAAGTACATCCAGAATCTGGATACCTTTGGCATACTTACATAAGTACCCTTGGAACCAATTCCGGTTGCATATTTCCAGCCCACTGTAATCATGATCACAGCCAGTACCAGTACGGCAACATCAGCAAGGATATCAAGGAAAGTTACGACCTTTTTCGGTAAGTAATTGTCAAATGCGGTCATACGGATATGAGCGCCCCTGCGGATCGCCAGTGCTGCAGAAAGCACTGCCATATAGGACATACAGGTAAGAACTACTTCTTCACTCCAGCCGGGTCGGGAATAAAGGAAACGTAACGGCCGACAACAGACATGGATGTGATCACAATATCCGCAACCAGAAGCAGCTTGCAGATCAGCATTACAGCCTTGTATACCAGGTCATACGCCGGTTTGATCTTGTCGATTTTGTTGAAAATCTCTGGCATTTCAGATTTTCCCCCTTTTCTTTATTGTGTATTCGGATGTCTGTTAACAACATTTAACAGGTTCCGTGATACCAAAACAGGACACAGAAAATATCCAAAACTCTCTGTGTCCTGTCAGTTACAAATTTACTGCAAGATTACTCCATATCAAGGAGCTGCTGATACAGTTCAGCCTGATCGGAAGTGTTGGACTCGATTACATCTTTACAAGCCTCTTTCCATGGAGCCTTATCCTCAACCTCAACAACGGTTACGCCGTCAGCGTACTAAGCTCTAACCTAACCTTCTTCCTTCATGTTCTCGGAGCTTTGCACGGTTGTTAGCAGAAGCGTACTCGCCTGCCTCCATAAGGATAGCCTGCTGATCCTCGGTCAGTCCGTTCCATGCCTCGTCTGTGATAACAACCTGAACAGCGCCCAGAGTATGTCCATCCAGCATCAGGTAAGGTGCAACCTCAGGGAATGCATTGGAAGCATAGTTTGCGATCGGCTGCTCAGCAGCGTCAACAACACCTGTCTGCAGTGCGGAGTACAGCTCGTTCATGGAACAACAGTTGCGTTAGCGCCCAGTCCGGCTACCATACCTGTCATAACAGGATCATTGGAAACACGGATCTTTAAGCCCTTTAAGTCTTCAAGTGTGTTAGCCTCTTCCTTAAAGAAGAAGTGACGGAAGCCTTCCTCACCGTAGAACAGACCTCTTACGCCCAGGCCCTGCTCAACCGGCTCTGCTAAGAACTCATCAGCCAGATCGCTGGTTGCGAAGTTCCAGAAATGCTCACGGTCAGCAAATGTATAAGGAATGGAAAGAAGCAGAGACTTCTTTGCGCCGTAGCCGTTTAATGCGAATGCGGAAATACGGGACATATCAATGGTACCGCCGCCGCCTAACATGGTATCCAGAACGTCATTCTCAGAACCCAGAACGCCGCTGGCCTGTACGTCGATTGTCATCTTCCATCGGAAAGCTCTTCAACCTTTTCCTTGAAATCGGATAGCCATCTGCCAACGATCGTATCCAGTGGGTTAACCTCTGCGTATACCAGAGTTACCTCAGGCATATTTGCAGTGTCATACTTGCCGGAAGCTGCTGCCTCTGCCTTGGTCTCACCCTCTGCCGCCTCAGTCTTCTCTTCTGCCTTGGTCTCCTCCTTTGCAGCCTCAGTTGCAGCCGGAGCAGCTGTCGTAGTCTCTGGTGTCTTCAGACCGCAGCCTGCCAGAGTACCTGCAGCCATTGCTGCGCAAAGTGCTGTGCTTAACCATCTTTTCTTCATGTTACACATCCTCCTCTTAATACATCATTCACGTTTTTGATATATATCTTAACGCTTTATTTATGTTGATTTCATTATATAAGGAAAAGCGCACAATGAACATGGTAAATTTTTGCGAATCGTAGTATAATTTTAACTTTCTTTTATATTTTCTTTATATTTTTCCTTATCACCCATTCCGATACTCCGTCGGACTCTGTCCTGTGATCCTCTTAAATACCTTTGTAAAGTAATTGGAATCACTGTACCTACCGCTTTTCCCACATCCTTTATATTAAAAGTGGCTGCTCCAAAAGCTTTTTTGCCTCAGCAATGCGGTACTCGGTGAGATAAGCAGTAAAATTCTGGTCAAAGTACTGTTTAAAAAGCTTGCAGAAATAGGGCTCTGAGTAGTTCATCCTCCGTGCCAGCTCCTGCATGGAAATGTCATACATATAATTTTCTTCAATAAACGAGCGGATCATGGCCCCTACACGGCTCATGTGATCATTATCATCCTCCGGCTGAACCGGATCTTCTTCAAAATCAGCTTCCTCCGATTCATTTTGAAAGAACTGTTCCATCTCCTTCCTCTGCCCCTGCTCTTCTACCATGCGCATGGCCTCCTCGATCACAAGCATAAGCTCATTTTCATCATATGGCTTAAGCACATAATCAATGGCCCTTACAGAAATAGCTTTCTTTGCATAGGAAAATTCATCAAAAGCTGTAAGGAAAATGATCACACAATCCTTATCTTTTTCCCTGATCTTCTCTGCTGCCTGGATCCCGTTGATCCCCGGCATCTCTATATCTAAAACAGCAATCTGGATCTTCTCCTTTTCATACAGCTCCAGTGCCTGTCTGCCGTTTTCTGCCTGATAGATCTCACACTGGCCTTCCAGATTTTTATTGAGCATTTTATACAGTACAGCCCGCTCTATCATTTCATCATCCGCTATCAACATTCGGTACATTATTTATCCCCCCTGTTATGCTTTTCCTGAGGAATGAACATCTGAATCACCGTGCCCCGTCCTTCTATGCTGGCGATCCGGAATTCTCCCTGTTTGTACATCATGTGGATACGCTTGTAAATATTTCCCAGTCCTATTCCAATCCTGGAGGTCCGGCGCTCCTTCATGGCCTCCGTGACCTCTGCCAGACGCTCCTCAGACATTCCGAGCCCCGTATCGGCTACAGAAATAACAAGCCTGTTTCCCTGTTCCCAATCCTTACGTGAACTCTTCCGCCCTGTTCCTTCTTTGACAAACCATGAACCATGGCATTTTCCACCACAGGCTGCAGCGTAAAGGCCGGAATCATAGCCTGCTCTGCATCAACCTTAAGATCACAGCTGTAGAGAATACGGCTTCCAAAACGCATCTGCTGAATATACATATAATCCTGCACCACCTTCAGTTCCCTGGCAAGGGTTACGATCTGCTCTGAGGTCTTAAGTTATACCGGAACAGGCTGCCCATGCTGCTGATCATCCGCTCTGTCGTAACCGCCTCCTCCAGCTTTGCCATGCATGCGATCATATTCAGAGTATTAAAGAGGAAATGGGGATTGATCTGACTTTTCAGCAGCTCCAGCCTGGCTCCGCTAAGCTGCTTTTCCATCTCTACCCTTTCGATCTCTTCCCTGTGGAGCAGTTCGGACATACGGTGATTCTCCTTTAATGTATCAATATACCCCTTTGTAGACCGTTTCATTTTGTTAAATGCCCGCACCAGTTCGCCCATTTCATCCCGGTTTTCTACAGAGGATCTTCTCCGGTAAAATCATTTTTGGCGATTTTTCTGGCGCACTGGGCCAGAAGGACTGCCGGAGATACCAGCGCGTGGAGAGGATTTTGGTTAAAAACATCACAAAACCCATAAAGACGGCGGAAATAGCCAGAATCAGATAGGGCATGTTATAAAATACAGGTACTTTTTCCTGATAACTGTCATTTCCTTCTTTTAAAGTGACCTGCACCAGACGTCTGGCATAGGTCTGAAGATATTCCTGCATCTTGTACACCCGGTACAGCCGTTCCACAAAATCGCTTTCCCTTACCTGTGTCTCAGCAAGCTCATCCCGATAGGCCTGATAGGTTTCATAACCATTTAAAATACTCCAGGTGCGGGCGTAGCGCTCTGTGCCAATCCGGGCATAGTCAAAGGGAAGGGAGCGGAGACAGCGCTCTGTACGGACGCAGGACAGAACATACTGATCTCTCGTATCAGGTGTGGCATCGCGGATATAATCCGCAAAGGACTCAATCTCAAGATCCAGTGCCTCCTGAAAATCATGGCAGCGGGAATTGTCATTTAAAATGGTATTGAAGCTCCCAGCGAGAAGTTCATAATACAAATACTGAACGTAGCCGAAAGAGCCATGATCAAAATGACCATGGCTGCAAAAATACCGATCTTCTTTTTGATGGAAATCGTTAACCATATATTACGAAGCATAGATCTGTATTATAATCTGCGTTTCCTTTCTGTCTGTATCCTCGGCCCCTCCTGTGTTTTACGACTCAGTGCGTTTGAAAGATTGAGCCGTCTTTTGGGTTCTTTCCCGGCTCTTTGCCTCCACTATCTTTTTAGGTTCCTCTTTTGTAGTAGAAAGTTTTTTAGGTTCTTCCCTGGCTGTAGCCAGCTTCTTCGGCTCCTCTTTCACCACGCTGTCTTTCTTCCGCCGGTCTCTGGCTCCTTCTTTGCGGCAGCCTCCTTAACAGAGCTTTTTGCAGCCCTCCCGGCCTTCTTTTTGCCAGCTTCCGGCGTACAGGAAAATACCAGAAAGCTCATTGGCGGGATATTGCATTCGATGGAGTTCTCTCTGTCATCCCATGGAATCTTCTTCGAGCTCTTTGCGCGGGCGTTGATCCTGCCCTGACCGCCGAATTCCCTGGCGTCACTGTTGAAGATTTCCTTATATTTGCCTGCAAACGGTACTCCCAGACGGAATTTCTCATGCTCCACATTATCAAAGTTGCAGATAAAGAGCAGCGTTTCCTTTCCGTCTTTGCTTCTGCGTACATATAAAACCATGCTTTCTTCATGATAGCTGCAGTTGATCCACTCAAATCCACTGGGGTCAAAGTCCTCCTCGTAAAGAGCCGGATGCTCCAGAACCATGTGGTTTAATGCCCTTACATAGCTCTGCATATTTTTGTGAAGAGAATACTGCAAAAGTTCCCATTCCAGAGAAGCATTTTCATTCCACTCGTCAATCTGGCCAAAGTCCTGTCCCATAAAGAGCAGCTTCTTGCCCGGATGGGACATCATAAAGCCGTACGCAGCGCGCAGATTTTCTGCTTTCTTTTCCAGAGTTTCTCCTGGCATTTTCCCCATCATGGAGCCTTTTCCGTGAACCACCTCTCATGGGAAAATACCAGGACAAAGTTTTCACTGTAGCATAGAGCATGGAAAAGGTAAGCCCGCCGTAATTATTTTTCCGGAAATAGGGATCGCAGCGCATATAGTTGGTGAAGTCATTCATCCAGCCATATTCCACTTGTAGTCAAAGCCAAGACCGCCGTCCTTTGGATTTCCGGTGATCATGGGCCATGCTGTGGACTCCTCTGCGATCAGCACAGCGCCGTCTTTGCGTCCCTTAAATACGCTGTTTAAATGCTTTAAGAATTCTACGGCTTCCAGATTTTCATTTCCGCCGTACATATTGGCTACCCACTCGCCGTCATTTTTGCCGTAGTCCAGATACAGCATGGAAGCAACTGCATCCATTCGGATACCGTCTGCGTGATATTTTTCAGCCCAGAATAAGGCGTTTGCGATCAGGAAATTGGATACGCCGGGACGGCCGTAATTGTAAATCAGAGTTCCCCAGTGGGGGTGAGAACCTGTCTGGGATCTGCGTGTTCATATACACAGGTACCGTCAAAGCAGGCCATACCATAGGCATCTCTGGGGAAATGAGCCGGTACCCAGTCAAGGATCACCCCGATGCCGTTTTCATGCATATAATCCATAAAATACATGAAATCATCCGGGGTTCCGTATCGGCTGGTGGGCGCATAATACCCTGTCACCTGATATCCCCAGGAAGCGTCTAAGGGATGCTCCATCACCGGCATCAGTTCCACATGGGTATATCCCATATTCTTTACATAATCAGCCAGCTTTACAGCCAATTCCCGGTAATTATAGAACTCAGACCCGGCAATCACATTTCCATTTTCATCCTCTGCAAACGCCTTGCGGATCCAGGATCCCAGATGAACTTCGTAGATATTAAACGGCTTGTCCTTTGTATCAGATGCGGCCCTCTTTTCATCCACTCCTGATCCTTCCACTGATAGTTTCCAATATCCCACACAATGGAGGCATTATTGGGGCGCAGCTCTGCATAGTTGGCATAGGGATCACATTTTAACATGGGTTCCCCGGCCCGCGTTTTCACCTCATACTTATAAAGGCAGCCTGGTTTTAAGCCGGGAATGAACAGCTCAAATACACTTGCATCTCCCTCCCCCAGCTTCCTCATCTGATGGCGTCTGCGTCCCAGAGGTTAAAATCTCCTACCACGCTGACTCTCATGGCACAAGGGCCCATACGGAAAAATATACACCCTCCACACCGTCTATTGTCATGGATGAGCACCCATTTTCTCATAGATGTTATAGAAAATTCCCGCTTCAAACTTCTTGAGCTCCCGCTCCGTATACTGAGGGCCAAAGGCGTAAGGATCTGTAACTTCTTCCTCCGCCCCATTATCATAGGTCACTAAAAGCGTATAGGCTGTTTTCGTCTTTCTGGGAATGAGGACTGCAAAAAGCCTGCTTCATCTGCCAGCTCCATATCATATGTCTTTCCCGTATTGGAAAGCTTTACCTTTACAGCCGCAGCTGTAGGAAGCAGGGCCTGGATCAAAGCCCCTTTTCTGTTATGTGAGGTTCCAGAAGCCTGTGAGGATCTGCAGACTCCGAATAAGTCAATTCCTCAATTCCCGCCCAATCCATCAAATCGTATAATGTCTGTTCCATAAATACAGCTTCCCCCTTCTGTGGGCTACAATGTCTGAGCCCGTTCTGAAATATTTTGTCTGAAATTGATTACCTCATGCTCATACTCCTCTTCCATCAAAGGAGAAGCAATCATAAAATCCGCGCTTGCTTTATTGTTTGCAATGGGAATGTCATAAACCTGTGCGATCCGAAGAAGCGCCTTCACATCCGGATCGTGAGGCTGGGCCGTGAGAGGATCGGAAAAGAAAATCACAAAATCAATCTTTCCTTCCACAATCTTGGCTCCGATCTGTTGGTCGCCGCCTAAGGGCCCGCTGTTGTATCCCTTTACCGAAAGGCCCGTATACTCTGTAATCATCCTGGCTGTGGTGCCTGTCCCGCACAGAAAATGCTTTGACAGTGCTTCCTTATGCTCCAGACACCAGTCCATCAGTTCATGCTTTTTCTGGTCGTGTGCAATCAACGCAATGTTTTTCTGTTTTCCAATGGTCATTGATAAGTAATCACTTCTTCCGGCCTCCTTTTATGCTGTGCCTGTTTCTTTTCTACTCTGAAACCCGGTTTACCAGGTTCCGATTCCCTCAATGGAGCACTCCACCACATCCCCTGGCTTTAAAAAACGGGGCGGATCAAAGCCCATTCCCACACCGGCCGGCGTTCCTGTAGCGATGATGGTTCCTGCCTTCAGAGTCATCCCGGCAGAAAGTTCGCTTACCACATGGTCAATGCCAAATATCATAAGCTCTGTACTGCTGTCCTGGCGAAGCTCTCCGTTTACCCTGGACTGAATGGAAAGCCTGGCGGATAGGGAAATTCCTCCGCGGTAACAATACAAGGCCCCATGGGAAGAAATCCATCCAGGCTTTTGCCGAAATACCACTGCTTATGACGGGTCTGAAGGGTTCTGGCGCTCACATCATTGATCACCGTATAACCGAAAATATAATTTTCACCTCGGAGACAGGCACATTTTTGCGTCCTTTCCAATAATAACCGCCAGTTCAGCTTCGTAATCCAAATCCTGCACTAACTCCTTATGACTGGGGATTTCAGCGCCTGTACCCGTAGCTTCGCTGACCCGTTTTGAGAAATATACGGCAAAGGGGCGCTCTCCGCCAAAGGCCTCTTTCTTATAGCGGGCCGATTCCTCTGCATGGGCCATATAATTGATGCCCAGGCAGATTACATCCTGCACAGGATGAGGAATAGGCGCAAGAAGGATAGCCTCCTCTGCGGGAACTGCCCCTTTGATCTTATAAGGATCCTGTCCTGACACATACTCCAGAAGCTGCTTTTCAGACTCACTGATGCCCTCGATCAGCTCCTGCATGGTTTTATAATCCATATCCAGAGAGCGCAACGGATAGATCCATGTTCCATCCCTGTTTATAACGCCCAGTCTTCTCTTATGTTCAATCTCATATGTAACAAATTTCATTGACGGCCTCCTGTATTCTGCACTCACTTATTGTCTACTGTACCACATTTTTCCGATTTTTTCTACTTTTCGGCTCTGATTTCTATTTTTTCAGTCTCTTACTGCTGCGCATCCCTGAAAATCCTTCCCAGCTGTATCACCACTGTAGGAAGAAATGCAGCCATTCCTACAGCCGCCGCCTGAACCGGCATGAGATCGGATGCGGCAAAAAACATCTGCAGCCCCGGCACAAAAAGAACCGCTGCCAAAAGAATGCTCCCAAGCATAAATGCCGCCAGACTGCCCGGATTGCTGAGAAGGCCAAGCTGTATGATCGAATGGCTGCTGCGGCAGTTAAAGCCGTGAAACAGACGCGCCAGTGTAAGCGCAGAAAATGCCATGGTACAGGCCAGAGCTTCTCCCCCTGTCTCATTCCCAGCTCCAGGCCCACATGGTTGCTCCCGCCATCAGGCCACCCTGAAAAAGATCTGTCCGACAAAGCCGGGAGTCAAAATCCCTCCTCGGGTCTCTGGGCGGTTTCTTAAGCAGTCCATCCTCTGCCGGCTCCATCCCAATGGCGATTGCCGGGAGAGAATCGGTGATCAGGTTGATAAACAGCAGATGAACCGGAGCAAAGGGAAGAGGAAGCCCCAGAAGCGAAGTGTAAAGGACGCACAGGATCCCTGCCATATTTCCGGACAACAAAAACTGGATGGAATTTTTAATATTCCGATATACATTTCTTCCATTTGCCACTGCCTTGATAATCGTAGCAAAATTGTCATCTGTTAAGATCATGGCAGCGGCATCCCTTGAAACTTCTGTGCCTGCTTTTCCCATAGCGATCCCTATGTCCGCCTTTTTTAAGGCAGGAGCGTCATTTACCCCGTCTCCTGTCATAGCTGTAATGTGCCTTTTTCTGCCATGCTTCCACAATGCGGATCTTATGTTCCGGAGACACCCTGGCATATACGGAGATCTTTTCCAGTCTTTCCTGCAGCTGCTGATCGCTCATCTGATCCAGATCTGCT
>ENA-OQHP01000490-OQHP01000490.1-human-gut-metagenome-genome-assembly--contig:-NODE-490-length-12743-cov-1.587984_pt1 | contig 12743 bp, 18 predicted proteins | sample MGYA00242563_ERZ504717 | MGnify/ENA primary metagenome ERZ504717 (study PRJEB26092, sample SAMD00036212) | human gut metagenome | host: Homo sapiens | study: EMG produced TPA metagenomics assembly of...
GTTCGGGCGGGTGTTGACGCATTGGCCGTCGACCCGCCGTTTCTATTTCGATAGGAGTGCCATGATTAAGAATGAGAACGTCGAGGGCGAGCCGGCTTACGACGAGACGTACCGGCGCGGTCCCGTGGTCATGCGCGGCCCCATGATTCCCAAGGACAACACCTACGCCAACCTGCTGGCACCCGAGGACTCGACCGACTGGTTGCACACCGACCCCTGGCGCGTGCTGCGCATTCAGGCAGAGTTCGTCGATGGCTTTGGCGCGCTTGCCGAGCTTGGTCCTGCGGTGACCATCTTCGGCAGTGCCCGCACGCCCAAGACAGATCCGCTCTACAAGGCGGCTCGCACGGTCGGTCGCAAAATCGCCCAGCGCGGCGTGGCGGTTATCACCGGCGGTGGCCCCGGCGTCATGGAGGCGGCCAACAGGGGAGCGGCGAGCGTGAACGGCAAGTCGGTCGGCTTGGGTATCGAGCTCCGCACGAACATGGGCTCAACAAATACGTGAACCTTGGCATGGACTTCCGTTACTTCTTTGTGCGCAAGACCATGTTCGTCAAATACAGCTCGGGCGCCATCGTGTTTCCCGGCGGCTTTGGCACGCTCGACGAGATGTTCGAGGTGCTCACGCTGGTGCAGACGCACAAGGTCAAGCGCATGCCGCTCGTGCTGGTGGGCACCGAGTACTGGCAGGGCCTGTTCGACTGGCTCAACGGCCCGGTGATGGACGCCGGTATGATCAGTCCGCTCGATCCGGAGTTGGTGCACATTACCGACGACCTCAACGAGGCCGTCGATATCGCCTGAGCGGGCTGATGTAGGGCGAGCGCATCTGTCGTTGTAGTGATGAGAAGGCAGACTGATGCTATTTAACATCAGTCTGCTTCTAAACTGGGTATACTGATGCAAAAGACGAGAGCGAGGAGGTCGCGTATGTCTACTGCAACGGTTAAGCCTACGACGGTTCGCATCGAAGAGGGGCTCAAGGAACAGGCGACTGAGTTCTTGGATACAGTTGGCCTGAGTCTCAATTCGTATCTCAACCTTGCTGTTCGGCAGCTGGTAAATCAGCGAAAGATTCCTTTTGAGATCGTGGGTCGGCCCGAAGTTCCCAACGAGGCGACGAGGCGCGCCATGGTGATTGCCGAGGCTCATGAGTTGGGGATTTTGCCGGACGATAGCCCGTCATTCAATAACGCTGATGAGCTTATATCGTTCCTCGATGAGGGCTAGCGATGTTTGAGATTAAAGTCGAGACTCAGTTTAAGGCGGATTACAAACGGACGATGCGCATCCATCCGCAGCTAAAAACCGAGTTTAAGGCAGCAGTCGCAGAACTTGCAGCTCGCGGCTCGCTTCCCGCGGAATATGGCGCCCATGAGCTTCAAACCCGGGCGGCAATTACAACGGCCACATCGATTTCCATCTATCCGATGGCTTGGTCGATGTGGTCGTTCTGTACTTGCCGCATAAGACTAATCCTGTGATCCGGCTGGTCAGAATGGGCTCGCATGAGGAACTGTTCCAGGGCCCGCAGGCTGATTGCCCGCTCATAATTTGCGGTGGAATAGGGATTGATTTGCGGCTGAATAGCAAAACAGTCCTATCACGCAAGTGGTGGGGATGTCCTGCCTGTTGACGTGGCATCTGGCTTTCCCTTGTGGTTGATTTCGTCTAAGAGCTCCGCTGCGATCTCGCTGTTTTTGAACCTGATGCTGCAGTCTTCTTTCTTGGGGAAAGCTAGTAGCGGGATCGTTCCGTACCAGATAGTTTCTTCGTCAATTATCGCTGCACACAAACGTCCTTCTGCTCTAATGGCATGCTCGACGTTCATTTTGCCAAGTCTCGCTTGCATCTTCGCGCGGAGTCGAGGCAATGAAAAACTCAAGAGCAATCCCTCGGGCAGTGGCACCTTTGATTGCATCGCCGAGCTTTGCGAGGCAGGCGGCGGATGCGTAGGGCGCGGCAATGAAGATGCTCTTAGCGGCGCCAACGATGTCTTCAACCAGAGTCTCTACGGCATTAGCCGGTTCTATGAGAATGTTTTGATCGGACTGCTCGCTGCCTCCGGTCACGTAGACTTCGTACCCGAGCTTGGCGTAGGTCTTGAGTCTCTTCTGGTACATGCGGGCGAGCATGGGTATAGATAAATCAACGTAGTCGAATATCTCAACCCGTCGCTTGCCCTCGTGGCTTCTATGGAGCCTGCCTGCCTGCTGCGTGATGCTGCCGTCCCACGATATCGGCGTGGCAATGAGTAGAGTGTCAAGGTAGGACAGATCGAAGCCCTCGCCCAAAAGGCTTTCGGTGGCGACGATGATTCGATGTTCATGCTCGAAGCGGGGAAGACTGCTCAGTATCGTTTTTCTTTCTTTGGCGTCGATTTCCCCGGTCAGGAGAACGGGTTCGTGTCTTGGTTTTTGAGCATCCCGAACAGCTCCTCGGCATGCTTTTTCCTTTTAGTCAGCACGAGCGGATGCCGGCCGTTTGACGCAGCTTCAATAGCGTCGTTGACAATCAATTCGTTTCTAGCTGCATGCGTGCACAGCAGGTCGAGAATCTGATTGAAGTTTGCACCTGGCTCGTAGGCGGGTAGTCGAATTCCAGTAAAACGAGGCCGTACGATGCGCTGGATGCCCTGCTGAATCGCTTGCGCTTTTGGATCGATAACATAACGGAGCGGGCCGCAGAGCATGGAGAGCGCCCGCGTAAGGCCGTCGGATCGTTCGGGCGTCGCAGAAAGGCCGTATACGTATTGGCCGGGGCGGACTTGAGAATAGCTCGAGCTGTGGTGCGGCGGCATGGTGGCATTCGTCGCAGATAATGAGGCCGTAATTACGAACAAGGCCCTTAACTATCGGCTCTCCGGTTTGGCGGTCTTTGCCAGATAACGACTGGAATGAAGCGATGTCGACGAGGCCGCTTACGGCCATTTTGCCTCCTCCTATTTGTCCGATGACCGGAGGCTGCCTTTTGCTGATTCGTCCTTTTGGGGTTCGGACGGGCTCCCTGTTGTCCGTAATGTCGATAAATCGCTCGAGCTGGGATTTCCATTGGGTTATGAGTGCGGTTTTGGGAACGATGACGAGCGTTGGAAGACCAATGGATGCAATAAGATAAGCTCCGATGACTGTTTTACCGAAGCCTGTCGGCGCGGACATGATTCCGTCTTCGTATATGAGCATCTGATCAGCGGCGATTTGCTGCTCAGGGCGAAGGACTCCTTTAAATGCCATAACAATCGGATTACCCGATTTGCGCTCGTCTGAATAGTGGGCGGTAACGCCGGTCTCTTGAACTAGCTGCTCAAGTTGAGTTTTGCAGCCCCGGGGAATTGCAACATGACCATCTCTCAGTTCGCTAAGGTCTATGAGTCGCGGTTTGCCGAATACTGATTGATGCATGGACTGCGCGCGATAGAATGCCGGATTGGCAAATGTCGCAAGTCCGCGGATTTCCATTTGAGCTGCTGGACTCAGAGACTTCTCGGGATGTACAGCATATCGGCTTGAATAACGGGCAGCGATGAGGGAAGTCCCGCGATGTGAGTGGTAGTCGCTTTCGTGGTCTTTGGGCATACCGTTTGCCCTTGTTTGCCACCGTAGTTGTTGCTGGTCCGTGCGGGTTGTTTCCAGGGGCCTCAATCAGATCTTGCACCGTCGAGCGCGGAATCAGCTGGACTTGTGATAGATAGAGCCATTGGTCGGGAAAGGGCTTGAATTGTTCGTCTACAAATACACTGTTTCCTTCACGTTGCGCCTTGCCTTGAAAGGGGAGTGCGATGAGGTTTCCGAAGCCTCCATCGGGAATAGTGGCCTGAGCGGGTAGCATTCGATCAAAGGCCTCGAACGTGATTGTCTTATTATGCGCCGCAGCTTCGGTTATGAGGCAACTTCCAAACTCTCGGGCAGCCTTTGCGCTGATTGGCTCGAGGAAGAAAAACCAGATGTGGGCGCCGTTGCCGGACCTTGAGCGCTCAACGGCGGCGTTAATGCCCCGTCGTATTGCAACAAGCGTACGGCATTTGTTGCCTCTTTCCAGTCCGCTTTGTCAAAATCGATGACGAGAACTTTCGTGTTGCAGTTCCTATCGAGAACATATTGCCCGAGGACATCGCGGAACCGGTCATCGTTGCCTTTAAAGTGAGCAATGATTGCGGCATCGCTTAATTCCGGGAAGACGCGATTGCTGCATTCTACGCATTTAACTCTTTGATGGGCTGCTTTGGGGCAAATTCCTGGCTCCCACTCATTAGCACAAGCAGGCGTATAGCCAATGCCCCCGTCCTTTCTGCGATATCCATGAGCGTAAACATCTTTGCGCCCGGTAAAGAGACTGCGAAAGAGCTCGAGTTTATCGCGTGCTGGGCTCGCGCTGGTGACGATGCCTCGATTTGCGCTCGTTCATCGAACAAAGCGCCAGCTTCTTCCCACTCTTCTAGCGTTGCGTAGCGTACGTCTGAACCGTTGTTGCAAATGACGATTTGTCGGTGTTGGTCCGATATATGTGTGATCGTCTGATCGTATTTAAATTGTGCGGTCCCAAAGAGGGCGTATTGATGCATGGCGTTGCCCATTTGAATGCCGTCCTTGTATTGGAGTTGTTGAGACGAGGGTACGGCATTACGGCTTTTTGGGATATGTAATTTCGATTCAAGTTTGCTAATGGCAAGGGATTATTCTGCGAGCGGCTTTCGGTCGATGCCAAGGCGCGCGACGGCCCTTGATAATCAGGGTTTGCGGTCATATAGGTAGCCGGAGGCGTAAAGAGCGGACCTCATTCAGACCCGGTGGGCAAAAATGGCAAATATGAGTACTGTTGCTCGGTTAGTCTCATATCATTTGAGAAGTATCTAAGACCAATTGACTGAGTTTTAGTATATTCACCCCTCTAAACACGACGATTCGGGGCTTTATGGAGCTTGAAATCGGTGGAAGCGGGCAATTTCAGCGACATTTTGCTGTTACTAAATTTATGACAGTACTCATATTTGCCATTTTTTGCCCACCGGGTACCGCTAGGGGCTAGTCGAAGCTCCCCCAAACAGCTGGGAATGCGCCGATCGTCAGCATATCTTGTATATGGATGGCTCAGCAAAAGAAGTTGCGGTGGAATGGGGATTGATTTGCGGCTGATAAGCCAAAAACAGTCCCTATTCCACCGCAACTGATGTGGGCGTCCCTAGCGAGTTGGCTGGTAGCGCGGGCAGTAGCTGATGGCGATGGCGTCGACGCCTACGTGGGTCGCGATGGTGCAGCCGATGGGGCCGGTGCCGGCGTCTACGTAGTTCTGGCCTGCGAGCGCCTGGTTGACGAGCTCGTGCTCCTCGGCGGCGCCGGTCGTGAGTACGCGCACGCTCGAACCCGGGTGTTCAGCCAAAAACGCGAGGCAGTCGGCCATGGTGTTGGCGACGATGCGCTTGGCGCCGCGGCCCTTCTTGATGGCCTTGATCTCGCCCGATTTCCACTCCGGCGAAACGGCTAGGCGAATGTTGAGCATTTGCGTGAGCTGGCCGGCGAGTTTAGGTGCGCGGCCGTTCTTAACGAGGTTTTCGAGCGTGCGGGGAATCAGCAGCAGGTGGCGTCGGGCAGCGTCGCGCGGATCTGCGCCTCGGTCTCGTCCAGGCTGCGGCCGTCCTCGCGCATGGCCAGCGCGTACTCCACCAGCAGGCCCTCGGCGCCCGAGCCGGTGCGTGAGTCGATGCAGCGCACGTCGAGCTCGTGCGTTTCGGCCGTCAGGCTGGCGTTGGCATAGCAGGCGGACCACTCGCTGCACAGCGAGATAAAGATGGCGCTGTCGTGGCCGTCGGCGAGCACGCGATCAAAGAGCGCCTTGAACTCACCGGCGCTCGGCTGCGAGGTGTGCGGTAGCTGCTCGGAGCCTGCCATGCGGCGACGTACTCCTCGGCGGTGATCTGCACCTGGTCGAGCAGGTCCTCACCTTCGATAATTACATGCAGCGGAATCACGTAAATGCCGAGCTCTTGGGCGCGGGCGGGGGAGATGTCCGACGTGGAGTCGGTTATGATGGCAAAAGACATAATTGCACCTTTCGTTGGGGCGCTTGCGCGCCGCCTTCTGAGAGCAAAGTGCGACAAGTATAGTGGAGTCGTTCCACATTGCCAGCTTTATTTGTTGAATAGTCAACAGTTTGAAGTGTAAGTGTGGAAATCACCAACTGGGGAAGAGGGATGCCGATGGAGGCGCTGGAGATATGCAGACGGCCGATTGTGCTGTTCGATTTTGACGGCACGGTGGCAGATACGGGCCGGGCGGTGATGACCTCGACGCGCAAGACGCTGGCTGCGCGCGGGTTTTCTGAGGCGCAGATGGGTGACCTGCGCCGCATGATCGGGCCGCCCCTGTGGAAGAGCTTCCACGACTTTTACGGCTTTTCCCGCGAGGAGTCGCTTGTGGTGGCCGACGAGTACCGTGCCTTTTTTGATGAGCTGGGGCCGGAGGAGTACCCCGTGTTCGATGGGATTCCCGAGCTGCTGGATGGGTTGACCGCCAGGGCAAGCGTATGGCCGTGGCGACGTCGCGCATGGAGGCGAAGTGCATCGATATGGTGCATGAGCTGGGGCTTTGCCAGTTCGAAGCCGTGGTTGGCATGAATCCGCCGCAGGGCGCGAGACCAAGGCAGATTCGGTCGCGATGCGCTGGCGGCGCTCGGTGCGACGGCCGACGAGGCCGTGATGATCGGCGACCGCTTTAACGATGTGGAGGGCGCGCACGCGATGGGTGTGCCGTGTATCGGCATCTATTCGGGCGCGGCGGCGCCGGGGGAGCACGAGGCCGCGGGTGCCGATGCGGTGGTGCACTCGCGGCCGAGCTTGCTAAACTTTTCGCTATATAAGTATGTGATGTGAGGGGCGGGCACGCTCGCCCCTCATTGGTAAGGAGGTCGTCCATGAATCAGGTGGAGCAGAGCGTCGCTGAGTATGTCGACGAGGTCTGGGAAGATGTCGTCGCCGATATCGAGCAGCTGGTGAGTTATCCGTCCGTAGCCGTTGCTGCCGACGCAGAGCCCGGTGCGCCGTTTGGCCGCCCGGTCCGTGATGCGTTCGATTGCGCGCTCGGCATTGCGCAGAAGCTCGGCTACCAGACGAGCGACGACGAGGGCTATGTGGGCATTGCGATATCCCTGGCCGCGGCGACAAGCAGCTCGCGACCATCTGCCACGTGGACGTGGTTCCCGCCGGTCCCGGTTGGAACACCGACCGTTTGCGATGGAGCGCCGAGAGGGCTGGCTGCTCGGTCGCGGCGTAATCGACGACAAGGGCCCGGCGGTGCTGTCGCTCTACGCCGGCGCCTATCTGCTCAAGCACGGCATTACCCCGCGCTATACCTTCCGCGCGCTGCTGGGATGCGATGAGGAAGTGGGCATGTCCGACGTTCACCATTATCTGGAGAACCACGCGAACCCCGACTTTCTGTTTACGCCCGATGCCGAGTTCCCGGTTTGTAATGCCGAGAAGGGCCAGTTTGGGGCGACGTTTGCGAGTCCCAAGATCGACGGCGGGCGCATTGTGTCCTGGAGCGGCGCCGAAGCGAGCAACGCCATTCCGTCGCAGTCTATCTGCGAGCTTGCGATTGCCGCCGATGAGCTGCCGGCGCCTGTTGAGAACGCCGACCGCCTGGAGATTACGGCGCTCGAGAACGGCCATGCCCAGATTTTTGCGCACGGTATTGGTGGCCATGCTTCGATGCCCGAGGGGACGATCAACGCCGTCGGCCTGATCGTGACGTACCTGCGCGAGGTCGAGGATACGTTTGGTGCCCGCGGCGAGCGCCTGCTCACGCCTGCGGAGCACGAGTTCGTCAAGTTCTTGGCCTTTGTGCATGCGGACGCCTATGGTCGCGGCTTGGGCATCGATGCGACGAGCGCGGCGTTGGCCCGCTCACGTGCAACCCCGGCGTCATCCGCGTGGTGGATGGCCACATTGAGCAGGTCATCGACGTGCGTTTCCCCGACAGCACGAGCGCCGATACCATCCGCGAGCAGCTCGAGCCGCTCGTGGGCCGCTTTGGCGTGACGTATCGCGTGGGTCGTGCCAAGGTGCCGTTCTCAGTTTCGGCCGACGACCCGGCCGTGAGGGCGCTTATCGATACCTATAACGAGTTACGGGCAAGCATGCCGAGCCCTTTGCCATGGGCGGCGGCACGTACGCGCGCAACTTGCCCGCGCCGTCTCGTTTGGCCCCGAGGAGACCGGCCTGGAGCTGCCCGCATGGGGCGGCCAGATGCACGGCCCCAACGAGTGCGCCAACGAGGAACAGCTCAAGCAGGCGCTCAAGATCTATATCGTGGCGATCCTTCGTCTAAACGAACTCGAACTTAAGGTTACGCGGTTTCCCAATCTAAGTTGCGGTGGAGTAGTTCCTAAAATGGGCCATTTGATGGCCAAGCAGGAACTATTTCACCGCAACTTGTTTTTATTGGTGTAAAAAGCGTGCCATGCTTGGGTGGGGATTGTTATTCGTTTGTAAAGGCTGGGCCGCGCTTGCGGTAAGGGTCTATCAAAAGCCCGTAAGAGACCGCAGATAACGCGGCTGTCGTCCGATCGAGGCCGTATCTTTCCAAACAGCAAAGCGGGCAGGGTGCCCGCGAGTTGTATGTATGAAAGGAAGATCATGCTCGATCAGGCTTATTCTCGTCGTCAGTTCCTCGGCCTTGCTGGTGGTCTTGCCAGCATCGTCGGTCTCGGTCTCGTTGGCTGCGGCGGCGCAGGCGCATCCGACGCCGCCGACAAGGGTAGCGCCGCTGCTGCCGAGTCCGTCTCCGGCGAGGTGACCTACGACGGTGCCTCCTCGTTCCAGGCTCTCGTCGAGGCCGCTGCCGAGAAGTTCATGGATGCCAACCCCGACGTCTCCGTCTCCGGCTCGGGCAACGGTTCGGGCAAAGGTCTGACCGCTGTTGCCGCCGGCACCGTCACCATCGGTAACTCCGACGTCTTCGCCGAGACCAAGCTCGAGGCCGACCAGGTCAAGAACCTCTCGACCACGAGGTCGCCGTCGTGGGCATGGGTCCCGTCGTCTCTAAGAACGTGAAGGTCGACGACCTGTCCCTCGAGCAGCTCAAGGGCATCTTCTCCGGCCAGATCACCAACTGGAAGGAGGTCGGCGGCGACGACGCCGAGATCGTCGTTCTCAACCGCAAGGCCGGCTCCGGCACCCGCGCCACCTTCGAGCTGCCGTCTTTGGCGACGAGGCCGTCGACTTTAAGGCGACGCCGAGCTCGACAAGTCCGGCGACGTTCAGACTCAGATGGGCAGCACCGACAACGCCATCTCCTACCTGGACTTCTCGCACTTCGATGACTCCAAGTTCAACGCCATCAAGGTCGAGGGTGTCGAGCCCAAGAGCGCAAACGTCACCGACGACTCCTTTAAGATCTGGGCTACCGAGCACATGTACTGCGCAAAGGACGCCGACGACGCCACCAAGGCCTTCCTGGAGTTCATGCTTTCCGACGACGTCCAGGGCAAGCTCGTCGAGGAGCAAGGCTTTATCCCCGTCTCTGCCATGAAGGTCGTCAAGGACGCCAGCGGCAAGGTCTCTGCTAAATAAGTAATCGCCCCCGGAAAGGTTTGCAATGGCAAAACAGCTGCCAAAGCGCGACCTTGAGAACGTGGGCCTGGGCGTCACGGCGCGTGCGTAGTGCTCGTGACGCTTGTCGTTGCCGCGCTCATCTTTATGGTCGCCCAAAAGGGCCTCTCGGCTTTTCTCAAGGACGGCGTTTCGGTCGTCGAGTTCTTCACCGGCACCAAGTGGGACCTGGCCAACACGGCTAAAAACGGCCTGCCCTACACCGGCGCCCTGCCCTTGATCGTCACCTCCTTTGCGGTCATGATGCTCTCCACGCTCATCGCGCTGCCCATCGCCATCGGCTCTGCCATCTTTGCGGTCGAGATTAGCCCTAAGTTTGGCTCCAAGATCTTTCAGCCGCTTATTGAGCTTTTGACCGGCATTCCCTCGGTCGTCTTTGGCCTGATCGGCTTTCACGTGGTCGTCGGTCTTATGAAGAGCGTTTTCCACGTGAGCACGGGCCTGGGCATCCTTCCCGGCGCCGTCGTGCTGGCCGTCATGATCCTGCCGACCATGACCACGCTTTCGGTCGATGGCCTGCGCGCCGTGCCCGACAGCTACCGTCAGGGCTCGCTCGCGCTGGGCTACACCCGCTGGCAGACCATCTGGCACGTGGTGCTCAAATCCGCCATGCCGTCGCTCATGACCGCAGTCATCCTTGGCATGACCCGCGCCTTTGGCGAGACGCTCGCCGTGCGCATGGTTATCGGCGGCATCGAGGCCATGCCGACGTCACTGCTGTCGCCGGCGTCCACCATCACCACCACGCTCACCACGTCTATGGCGGTCTATGCCGAGGGCTCGGCCCAGGACGATGTTCTGTGGGCGCTCGGTCTGCTGCTGATGGGCATGAGCCTCATCTTCATCCTGATCATCACCTTATCGGCCGCAGGGGGGCGAAGGCTCGTGGCTAGCACGCGCATCCATATCGACGAGGCGAGACTCGGGCGCGTCCAAAAGCAGGACCGCATCGCCACGGGCGTGCTGACGGCAATCGCCGCCATTGTCATGCTCATCGTCATCTCTATGGTGGCCTATATCCTGTTCGAGGGGGTCTCGACGCTGTTCCAGCCGGGCTTTCTCACGCAGCCGTCGCGCGCCAACGGAACCCAGGGCGGCGTGCTCTATCAGCTGTTCGACTCGTTCTATCTGCTGCTGATCACCCTGATCATCTCGGTGCCCATTAGTCTGGGCGGCGCGGTCTTTCTGGTTGAGTACGCGCCGAATGGCCCATCCGCGACATCGCCTCCACTGCCATCGAGACGCTGTCCTCGCTGCCTCCATCGTTGTCGGCATGTTCGGTTTCCTGGTGTTCTCGGTGCAGCTGGGCTGGAAGTACTCCATCATCTCCGGCGCCGTCGCGCTCACCATGTTCAACATTCCCATCCTGGTGCGCGTGATCCAACAGGCGCTCGAGGACGTGCCGCAGGCCCAGCGCGATGCGTGTCTGGCCATGGGCCTTACCCGCTGGGAGGCCACGCTGCACATCTTGATTCCCGAGCCATGCCCGCCATCGTGACCGGCATCGTGCTTTCGGCCGGCCGCGTGTTTGGCGAGGCCGCGGCACTGCTCTTTACCTCAGGCATGAGCTCGCCGGTGCGTCTGAACTTCTTGAGCTTTAACCTGTCGAGCCCCACCTGCGCCTGGAACGTGTTCCGCCCCGGTGAGTCGCTCGCCGTGCACATCTACAAGATCTATGGCGAGGGTAGCCCGAGGCCAGCAGATCGTCTGGGGCACCGCGGCGGCTGCTGATGATCTGCGTGCTGCTGTTTAACGTAGTCGCCCGTACGTGGGCAAGCAATTGGCAAGGAAGATGACGGCCGAATGAGCGAGATAAATGCAACGCCCGCAACCGAAGCGGCCACGTCCGAGACCCAGGACTTCCTGTCGAGCGTGGGGGAGAGCGAGAAGCGCGTGCGCGTGAGCGGCAAGGCCGTGAGCGACGAGGTCGTGCTCTCCACCAAGGACGTCAACGTGTACTATGGCGATCACCATGCGCTGCACAATACGTCGCTCGACTTCACAAGGGCGAAATCACGGCGCTCATTGGGCCTTCGGGCTGCGGCAAGTCGACCTTCTTGCGTAGCCTCAACCTTATGAATCGCGAGATCCGCGGCTGCCGCGTGGAGGGCGAGATCAACTACCGCGGGCGCAACGTGAACATCAAGGCCGAGAACACCTACGAGCTGCGTCGGTCCATTGGCATGGTGTTTCAGCAGCCCAACCCTTTCCGCAAGTCTATTCGCGACAACATCACGTTTGCGCCCAAGCGCCACGGCATCACCGACCGTGACGAGCTCGACCGCATGGTCGAGGAGAGTCTGCGTGGCGCGGCGCTGTGGGACGAGGTCAAGGACAAGCTCGACAAGAGCGCCTACGCTCTTTCGGGCGGTCAGCAGCAGCGTCTGTGCATCGCGCGCACGCTGGCGCTCAACCCCGACGTGATCCTGTTCGACGAGCCCTGCTCGGCGCTCGACCCCATCTCGACGCTGGCGATCGAGGACCTCATGTCATCGATTGTTGCCGACCGCGCCATCGCATCGTGACGCACAACATGGAGCAGGCGTCGCGCGTGTCCAACCGCACGGCGTTCTTCTACATGGGCGATATGGTCGAGTACGACGAGACCGACGAGATTTTCCAACGGCCCAAGGACAAGCGGCTGAATGATTACCTCACTGGCATGTTCTCCTAGTCCGGGACATGCTTGAGGCCCGCGGCGGCCACGGTTGCCGCGGGACTGATTGGAGAGGCGGGTCATCTCTTGCGTGAGATGGCCCGCCTTTTTGCTCCGCGACCGAAACGACCACCACAAAGGGGACAGACACCTCGTGGTGGTTTGGGGTGGGGCTCGCTGCTATCATGGACAACGTTGAATTTCTACGAAGGAGCAGGGCATATGGCGATTCTTTTGGGATGCGATTCCGTCAGCCTAGAGTTTCCCACCAAGCATATTTTCGATAGCGTGACGCTCGGCGTGGGCGAGGGCGACCGTATTGGTATCGTCGGCAAAAACGGCGACGGCAAGTCGACGCTGCTGAGCGTACTCGCCGGCACGTTGGAGCCCGACGACGGCCGCGTGACGCATCGCCGCGACACGACGATCGGATTGCTCGGCCAAAGGACAACCTGGTCGATACCGATACCGTGCACCATGCCG
>ENA-OQHP01000491-OQHP01000491.1-human-gut-metagenome-genome-assembly--contig:-NODE-491-length-12734-cov-1.169668_pt1 | contig 12734 bp, 18 predicted proteins | sample MGYA00242563_ERZ504717 | MGnify/ENA primary metagenome ERZ504717 (study PRJEB26092, sample SAMD00036212) | human gut metagenome | host: Homo sapiens | study: EMG produced TPA metagenomics assembly of...
CAAAATTAAACAAAGCACAGATCAGAATGGTAACCATGGACGGAAACAGTACATTAAATGAATTAGAAACATTACCTGGAACCGAATCCGGCATATTAATCTTCATTACTTCACTTGTAACCAGTTTTGTATATATTTCAACTGAAACAAGTGCAATGACAATTCCCAGAAACAGTCCCCTGGATGCTGTATAATCCTTACCGATTACATTTGCTACCTGAATAACTGCACCCTCGTTTGTAATTTCTACAAAACTGGGCAGACAGCTTACAAATGAGCAGAGTGCAATAATTCCTGGCATAAATCCCTGCATCTTATTTAATTTACCCAACTCCAAACCAATCAGAACCACTGCTGCCACTGTAAAGAAATTAAGAGTTGCATAATTGGCTGCGTTGAACCAGTCTGTAAACATTGACAGCCACTGCATTCCCGGAAGCTTCCCCAGACTAATACCATTTCCCTCTGTAGCACATACTACATTGGTAATCAATGTACAGAAGGAACCTGTGATAATAACTGGTATCAAAGCTGTAAATGCATTTTTAATTGCACACATATGTTTTTGTGTCGCAATCTTATTCGCTGTAACTAACAATTTTCAGTAAGTTCATCTGAAACTTCATGTTTTCTCCCCCTCTTTTGACTATTTTTACTCATGAGCTTGTTTTTATATATACCTTTACTTTTTATATGTCAAGCTTTTTATTATCAAAAGACATATCTTTTTATTTTATAAAATATGTATATTGTTTTCTTGTCGTATAAGCAACCAAAAAAGGCATATGCGGCTCATATAAGCCACATATGCCCCTAAAGCTTTTTTATAAAAAATATAATAATCTATCGAATACTAATTGTCTTATAACTAAAATCATCTCCTATGTGATGTTGTTCTGAATACTCAAACGGTACTCCGTTATCCAGATACCCTGTTTGGATAATAGAAAGAACCGGGTCTGTGTCTTTGAGTCCCAACCATTTTTTATCAAAATCATTCCGTCTTTGCGCCCGTATAATACGATGGGCACTCTGTATACGAAGTCCCAAATTGTTCTCTATGTAACTATAAATTGAGTGATATAAAATATCCCTCTTTAATCCGGGTATCAGATCAATCGGCATATACACAAAATCAAGTACTCTCCAATCTTTATCATCATACCTGTAACGAATCAAATGATATACAAAGGCATCCTCCTCTATATTCAGCTTATCGGCTATAAACTTTCCTGCATTTATCACCTCAAACAAAACAATATCGGATTGGATCGTTGATTTATCCTTATTAATATAAAGCCCATTTAACTGAGTTGAAATCTGTCCTTTATGATCTTCCAATCCTTTTACAAATGTGCCTGACCCCCTTTTTTAATGACCAGACCTTCCATTACCAACTGATCAATTGCCTTTTTAACTGTAATTCGGCTTACCTTATATGTTTCACACATTTCGGGTTCTGTAGGAAGCTTCGTACTAACTGCATATGTTCCATTTTGTATTTTCTTTCGAATATCTCCTGTTATTACTTCATATTTCGTCATAAGCAATCCCCTCATATCATACTAAAAGATATATCTATAATCTTTTTATTAAATATATGATTATGTTTTTTAGAATTATACATCATATCTTATTTACAAACAAGTAATTTATAGTCTTATTACCTCACTTCTGCTGAAATGCACTCTCATAACAGGCCACCTGTACCCATTCCTTCTATTTTTCTTACAAATAAAAACCTGCCGACAAATGCCTTTACCTATGCATTTCCCAACAGGTCCTTATTCTCTAAAAATACTTCTTGCTTCCCCAAAGATTACTCTTCTTCAGATCCAGATATTCATTATAGGCCTTTTCCAAGATCTGCTTTTCATTGGAGAATTTCAGCAGATGGTAGGCTTCGTAAAATTTGTAATATCCGGAATCCAGAAAGTACTCTTCCGCTGTGGTTTGCTGTAATAGCTGTCGGCCATCATCAGATACCAGTGTACATCCTTTTCCACCACATCCTGTGGGGTATTGAAGGTATACTGGCTTTTGCCGATATATTTGATGATGGAGGCGCTGACTCCGGTTTCTTCCTTGACCTCTCGCAGCGCCGTTTCCTTATATTCCTCTCCAGCTTCTACGGTTCCTTTGGGAAGAACCCAGCCCTCGTACTTGTTTTTGTAATTCTTGTACAGCACCAGGATCTTTCCTCGAAATATAACCACACCGCCGCAGCTCGTTGCTTCAATCATTGCAATCCCTCCTGGTTTTGGTGTGAACCTGGCTGCCCTGCGCAGCGTGACTGGTTTTAGTATACAACGTTTGGAAGGGATATGCAAGAATTTTCACTTTCCCTGTTATATCTGTTCTAATACCTCCTGCAGGTCCAGCGTCTTCATTCCATTTTCAAGTTCAAAATAGGGCACTCCGATTTTTCCCTCTTTCTTTGGCCCGTCAAACAGAGCCTCCTCATCCCTGATCTTTAAAAATGCCTTCATTTCCGTCAGGCTGGCTGAGATATTTCTAAATTCCAGGTCTGCTCCCTTATCCTCCAGCTTGTAAATTGCATACAGTGTATCTTTGCAGAGATGGGTTCCGTTACATGATTACTTTCATTGTTGTGCTCCTTTTTATCTCATTTTTCATAATGTAACAGCTGTCCTATTATCTGTCAATAGTATCTGAAGGAGCAATACATCCCCGGCTAGTTCCCTCTTGACAAAATCCGCTTTCGGATTTATACTCTCCTATACAAAAACCGAAATCGGATTATCAATTTATAAAGGAGCATCAGCCATGTGCAACAGCCATACCGCAAAAGAATTAAATCTTAAATTTAACCAGTTATACCGCCGTCAGTGCAATCTCTACCACACCTATGCAGCGGCCTGTCATCTTTCTGATACTGCATTTTCCATTCTTTACTGTCTCTGTGAAACAGAAGCAGATGAGCATACCACACCATTTACTCAGCACGAACTGGCTGAGCTTTGCAGCCTGCCGCGCCAGACAGTGAACTCTGCCATCAGTGGTCTGGTAAAAAATGGATATGTAAGTCTGGAGCAGTTAGCCGGAGCCGGCAATACCAAGGCAGTATACCTGACAGAAAAAGGGACTCAGCTCTGCCGGCAGATTGTAATCCCCCTGATTGAGGCGGAGCAGCATTCTCTGGCACAGATGACCGCAGAAGAGGTAGAGCTGTGCCTGAAGCTGTCTGTCCGCCAGTTAGACTTGTTTGAGGAGGAGCTGGCTTTAATCCTTCCGAAAAAGGAACACCCTCCGGGGAATAAAGGAGAATTTGACATCATGCAATATTTTATACGATTTCTGAAACCTTACCGAATGACCTGTGTCCTGATATTCTTTACCGTGCTTTTAGATGTGGCCGGAGCCTTCTGGTGCCTACGGTAACCGCTAAATGTTAAATCTTGCCGCAGCAGGCGCAGGCTTATGCCGATCCTTCACGAGGGTCTTATCATGCTGTCTATCTCCCTGATGGCCGGTTTCGGCGCTTTGTGGGGAAGCTTTCTCTGTGCGCGCCTGTCTGCCAGGCTGGGCCGGGACATGCGTGTGGCTGTCTATGAAAAAAGCCTGAGTTTTCCGCAGCGGATTTGAGCGGTTCGGAACAGCTCTATGGTAACCAGAACTTTAAATGACATTAACTCTATCCAGACTGCCTTTGTCATGTGTATCCAGATGGTTCTTCCGGTTCCGATCATGTGTATCCTGGGCATCGTTTTTGCATTTCGAATCCATCCTTCTATGGGATATCTGGTTACAGCCATAGTAATTTTTCTGCTGGCAGCAGGTTTCTTTATTATCCGCAGGGCTGCTCCTATCTTTGAACGGCTTCAGCGGTTTTTAGACCGGGTGAATACGGTTCTCAGAGAAAATATTACCGGTGTGCGCGTGATCCGTGCCTTTGGAAAGGAACACCATGAAGCGGGACGGTTAAACCGGACCTTTTCTGATTATGCCGGTTCTGCCATCCGGGCCAACCGGCTCTTTGCAGCACTGGACAGCATTGCCAATGTAGCGATCAACCTGACGGTCGTTGCCATCCTGTATATAGGCGGCAATCTGACCGGAGCCGGGGCCATGGAAATCGGCGGCATTACGGCTGTGACCGAATACGCAATTTGGATCCTGTTCTATATCATGATGGCACAGATGGTCATCATTATGGTACCCAGAGCCTGGTGTGTATTGAGCGAATGGCTGAGGTGCTGTCACTGGAACCGGAGATACAGGATAAGCTTCCGGTTCCGGCTAAAACTGAAATCGTGAAACCTGATCCCCATACATCTGAGGCACTTGATTTGGGGGCGCTGCCTCCTCCCACACTCTCCTGTCCTTTGACGACGTTACTTTCCGCTTCCCGGATGCGGATGAGAATACCTTAAGCCATCTGCCTTTCAATGTGAGAAAGGCACTACAACTGCCATTATCGGCGGTACGGGAAGCGGAAAATCCACCATTGCAAAGTTGATTCTGCGCTTTCACGATGTTACCTCCGGACGGATTTGTCTGGATGGAACCGATATCCGGGAACTTCCCCAGAAAAAGCTTCGTGACGCAGTATCTTATGTACCCCAGAAGCCTGGCTCTTTCCGGCACCATTGAAGAAACCTGCGGTATGGAAATCCCAACGCCTCGGAGGCGGAGCTGCGGACAGCTCTGGATACAGCTCAGGCGGGCTTTGTATATGACCTGCCGGATGGCCTGGCTTCCCATACAGCTCAGGGGGCACGAATTTTCAGGCGGACAGAAGCAGCGCCTTTCCATCGCCAGGGCACTGGCAAAAAAGCCGCTGTTTATATCTTTGACGACAGTTTTCCGCTCTGGACGCAAAGACAGACGCAGCTCTCCGCCATGCTTTAAAGGATGCCACGAAAGATGCGGCTGTCATCATCATCGCCCAGCGTGTAAGCACCATTCTTCACGCGGACCAGATCCTGGTGCTGGATGACGGGAAAATCGCAGGACTGGGCACTCATTCCTGCTTTTGGAGCACTGTCCGGTATATAAGGATATTGTGCGTTCCCAGCTTCGTGACGCCTGATTTTGTCATATTTTAAGGGAGGTTCATTGATTTTATGGAAAATGACCAGAATTATTTTGATACAGAAGTATTTGAAGCAAAGCATATGAAAAAGACCATTCTGCGCTTTATCCGCTCTATGGGGAAGCAGAAATGGAGACTGACCGTTGTATTTATCTGTATTGCCTTTTATACCTATTTTACGGTCATGGCGCCCTTATACAGTGCAGATGTGGTAGACCTGATCTGGAACCAGATGAAGGAGGCAATGCAGACCGGACAGCATTTTCAGATCACCTGGGAGTTTGGCGGAAGGCAGCTTTTCTCCCTTCTTCTCATGTTTTTAGCCTGCGGTATCTTCTATTCCCTCCAAAGCTTTCTTATGGCAAACTTTGCAGAAAAATTGAATCTGCAGCTGCGGGGGGAGATCAGCGAGAAGTTAAACCGTCTTCCCTTGTCCTACTTTGACCGCCAGCAGCCGGGAGCCATCATGAGCCGGGCCACCAATGACCTCGAAAAGATGTCCGAGGCTCTTCAAACGGGACTTCTGCGCCTGTTTATGGCTGTTGGAACTATCCTGGGTTCTCTTTCTATCATGGCTTACTTTGACGGATTCCTCACTGCGGTCTTTTTGTTCTTCACCGCAATTTCCCTGCTGGCAGCCAAAGCCGCTTCACGAAAGACCCTGTGCTATGCGGCCAGACGCCAGGATTGTACGGGACGGCTCAACAGCCTTATCGAAGAAGCCTACAGCGGCCGTATGCTGATCAAGGCCTTTAACCGGGAAGAGGAAAGTCTGGCCCAGATCCGCCAGGCCGCTGTGGAGCTGGCAGACGCTTCCGAAAAAACAGATTGGATCATCAATGCCATTAACCCCGGAATCCGCGTTATCAACCGGTTCGGACAGGTTGCTGTGGCTGTTTTGGGAGGTGTTATGCTCTTAAAGGGCCACCTGACCCCGGGACGGTTCCAGGCGTTCTTCCAGTATGCCAATCAGGCCGGAGAACCCATTACCGAGCTGTCCTATATGATCAATTCCCTCCAGTCTGCCCTTGCATCGGTGGAACGGGTCTATGAGCTGCTGGACGAAGAAGAAATCCTACCGGATCCTGAGCATCCGGCCTGTCTTCCCGCCCCAAAGGGCCATGTGGACTTCTCTCATATCCGTTTCGGCTACACTCCGGAGCGCACCCTCATGTCTGATATCAGCTTTTCCGTAAAAGAAGGGCAGAAAATCGCTATCGTAGGCGCTACGGGTGCGGGAAAAACCACGCTGATCAATCTGCTGATGCGTTTCTATGAAATCGGCGGCGGAACCATTTTACTGGACGGCGTACGACACCCACTCCTTAAGCCGGGCCGGCCTTTCGCCAGGCCTTTGGATGGTACTGCAGGACACCTGGCTTTTTGAGGGGACCATTGCGGAAAATATTGCCTATGGAAAGCCGAATGCTTCCAGAGAAGAGATTATTGCTGCTGCAAAGCAGCCAGAGCCGACTTTTTTATCCGTACGCTGCCTAAGGGATACGATACGGTTCTTGGAAGCGATGCGGAAACTATTTCCGCAGGACAGCGCCAGCTCCTTACCATCGCCAGGGTCATGCTCTGCGATCCTGCCATCCTGATCCTGGATGAGGCTACCTCTTCTGTGGATACCCGGACGGAAATGGAGATCAGCCTTGCCATGAACACACTGATGAAGGGCCGTACTTCTTTTGTGATCGCCCACCGTCTGTCTACCATTGTGGATGCGGATCTGATCCTGGTAATGCAGAATGGTACGATTATCGAGCAGGGGAATCACAAACGCTCCTGGAATCAGGAGGCGCTTATGCGGAACTGTATAACAGTCAGTTTGCTTAATTTAATTACTGATTTAAACCATTAAATATCTTTTCAGCCGTAATCGGAAGCTCTCTGATCCGGACGCGACTGCATTGTATACTGCATTGGCAATGGCCGGGGACGGAGTATTGATTACGATCTCACCAATGGACTTGGCGCCAAAGGGGCCTGTCGGCTCATAGCTGCATTCCAGCTCTACCTGCACCCTGCCAATGTCCAGACGGGTGGGAAGCTTGTACTGCATCAGGGAATTCTCGCAGACATGGCCGTTTTTCAGATAGGTTACATCCTCGTAAAGAGCCATTCCGATGCCCTGTACCAGTCCGCCCTCTGTCTGTACTCTTGCCAGATTTTCATTTAACGGCGTACCGCAGTCAACGGCTGATACAAACTGGATCAGATCGATCTGTCCGGTTTCCATATCTACCTCTACTTCTGCCGCACCTGCCATGAACGGAGGCGGAGATACGGGAGATGTACAGGATTCGGTTGCCTGAAGTGCCTCGTTATTAAAGCACATAGCTCTGTTTCCGATATCCAGAAGAGAAATCTCATTTTCAAATCCTGAGCCTTCGGGCACCGGAGTGAGACGCTTTACGGATTTTCCGGTAAATTCCAGTTCATCCTCGCCGCAGCTTAAGTATTCTGCGGCCTTCTTTATAATCTTTTTCTTTAAGGTCTCGCAGGTCTTAACCACTGCGTTTCCGGTCAGGTAGGCCGTACTGGAAGCATAGGAACCGGAGTCATAGGGAGAAATATCCGTATCTACGCCGTAGACAACGATATCATCCATCTCACAGTTCAGACACTCTGCCGCTACCTGCGCCAGGGTGGTATCGCAGCCCGTTCCCATATCGGATGCACCGATGGTCATGGAATAAAAACCGTCATCATTTACCTTGATGGTTACAGAAGCCACATCTACCTTTGAAATAGATGAACCCTGCATAGCCATGGCAATTCCTACGCCGCGGACCTTTCCATTTCCCATATCCTTTCTGGGATACTTCTCATCCCAGCCGATCATTTCCTTTACACGATCCACACAGCGGTCCAGCGTGCAGCTTTCTGCCGTTTCTCCGTAATATGCAGGCATTACCTGTCCTTCACGGATCATATTTTTTTCACGCAGCTTAACCGGATCCATATGAAGCTCTGCAGCCAGCTCGTCAATGGCAGACTCTACGGCAAAAATACCCTGGGTCGCACCATAGCCGCGGTATGCGCCTGCAGACATACGGTTGGTGTAGACTACATCATAGGCAAAGCGGAAGGCCTTTGGAGTTCCGTACAGAGGAATAGATTTGTGTCCGGAAAGTCCTACGGTCGTCGGCCCGTGCTCGCCGTAAGCGCTGTGTTGGACAGGGTGTAAACGTCGATTGCCTTGTAAAAATACCTTCGTCGTCGCAGCCTAATTTTACCTTTACTTCCATCTCATGGCGGGGAGAGGAAGCAATCTGGGACTCGTAGCGGCTGTAAACGATCTTTGCGGGCTTTCCTGTCTTCATGGTAACGATGGCAGGGTAAACCTCTGCGATTACAGTCTGCTTGGCTCCGAAGCCGCCGCCGATCCTGGGCTTGATCACACGGATCTTTGACTTTGGCACATCCAGCGCATGAGCCAGAATCCGGCGCACATGGAAGGTAACCTGGGTAGATGCGGTTACAACCAGTCTTCCGTAGATATCCATATAGGTGAAGGCCCGGAAGGTCTCCATCATGGCCTGCTGATTTGCCTTTGTATGGTAAACACGTTCAATTACATGGCTGCTGCCTGCAATGCGGCTTCCAGGTCTCCGGCCTCATCCTTACCACAGGCACAGAGATTGCGCATATTGTCAGCGCCAACGGGACAGAGGGCCTTCCAGTCCTCCTCAGGATGAACTAAAATATCTCCGTCCTTTGCATCATGCATATCAAGAACAGGCTCTAATACCTCATATTTTACCTTGATTAAACGCATGGCCCGGTCTACGCAGGCCTCATCCTCACCTGCTATAATAGCTACCGCGTCGCCCACGAAGCGCACTCTCTGATCCAGGATCAGACGGTCATAGGGACTGGGCTCAGGATAGGTCTGTCCTGCCATGGTAAAGCGCTTCTTCGGCACATCCTTCCAAGTGAGGATACATTCGATTCCCTGTACCTTGGAGGCTACGCCGCAGTCGATCTCGCGGATCAGCGCATGGGCATAGGGGCTGCGCAGAACCTTTACGATCAGGCAGTCCTTCATGGCAAGGTCATCCGTATACACCGGCTTTCCCGTCACAAGAGCTTTCGCATCTCTCTTGATCAGGGGTGCGCCTACTACACGCAGTTTTTTGGCCTCAGCGGGCCGCTTCTGTGAATATGCCATCAGTCCCTGCCTCCTTTCTGCTTTGCATCCAGATACTTTTTAACTGCACGAAGCTGGGACATATATCCGCTGCAGCGGCAGAGATTTCCGGCTAAATACTCCTTGATCTCCTCCTCTGTAGGATCCTTTAACTCCCGCTCCATGGCCAGTACGTTCATAATAAGCCCGGGCTGCAGAAGCCGCACTGCTCTCCGCCCTCAGCGGCTAAGAACATGCCAAATTCCTCTGCCTCCTTCTGAAGTCCCTCCAGAGTAGTTACATGACGTCCATCCGCTCTGAGAGCCAGAGTGGAACATGACAATACGGGCTTTCCGTCCAGCCAGACAGTACACAGGCCACAGTTTGCTGTTTCACAGCCTCTTTTTACGCTGTAGCAGCCCAGTTCACGCACCAGATCAAGAAGCACCGTATCCGGACGCACCTCTGCCTGAACCTGTTTTCCATTTAAACGAAAGCGAATCTCCATTACCGGCTCACACTCCTTCCCTTTAAGCGCTCCATGAGGCGTCTTACATACACAACTGCCAGGCTATGGCGGTACTGTCCGCTGCCTCTTGTATTATCTCCATAGGAAACTGCGTCTGCTGCCTGCTTTGCCATTTCCTTTATGGTGTCAAAATTATCTTCTGTAAATTCTACTAACGCTGCCTTTGCCGGTCTGGCTCCGATGGATACGAACCACTGGTTGCCAGATTTGCAGCGCAGACTGCAAGCAGCGGGAAATCCGTACTGGAATTTCTCTGGCTGATATAGGCAGCCTTTCTTCCGTCCTTTTTGATGACCACACGGACAAGGATATCTCTGTCATCCTGTGAACCGGACGGGCTGCGAACTCTTTGATCGGCACCATGCCGCCGTGGTACAGCTCTACATAGCGTCAAGAGCCAGCAGGCAGGTAATGATATCGGAAAATCCGAAACGGGCATATACGCTTCCGCCTACAGTTGCGCAGTTGCGCATCTGAACTCCTACGATATGTCTGGTGCACTCCTTAAAAATGCCTCCGAAATATGTATTCAGTCCTTCATGAATTTCCAACTGTCTCAGGCTGCACATGGCTCCTATGGAAAATTCCTCTTCATTTTCTTCAATCCGGTCCAGCCCAAGACCGGATAAGTCGATGACCATACGCTTTGTCACGTTGTCATTTTCAGCCACACCATGCCTCCTACTACCAGGCTGCTGCGTTTCTGGCACAGCTCGTATGCCTCAGCCAGGCTGGTTACCTTAACATAATCATCTGCTCGAAACACCTGATCGCTCCTTTCGTCATTTGCAACGTTTCCTTTTGTATCAGACAAACAGAGGCATTATAGCACGAAATACCGCTGTTTTCTACATAGTTCGCTATTTTTCAAAAGATATGCGTCAAACATGGCCCTGGCAACAGGCCCTGCTATCTTTCCTCCGCTTCCCGACTCCTCCACCAGCACCGTAACTGCAATCTTTGGAGCTTCTGCCGGGGCAAAGCCCGTAAACCAGGCATGCGTTCCTTTCCGGTTTCAAATTCCGCAGTTCCTGTTTTAACTGCAGCGGTGTAATCCCCTGTACGGACCGCAGAGCCTGTGCCCACATCCGTCACAGCCTTCATAAGCTCTGTGAGCTTTCCCGCCTCATCTGCCGTCATCATGGAACCATAGGCTCCGGAAGAAACTTCTTAACCTCTTCCCCGCCTGCACTTACTACCCGGTCTAACAGATAAGCTTCATCAGCGTTCCCCATTAGCCACAGCCGAGGTGATCAGGACACTGTGCAGGGGCGTGATCAGGGTAGTTCCCTGTCCGATGGAGGTCTGCAAAATCTCCCAGATATCGGCTCCGGCTTTCATATCGAAGCTGCTCTCTTTATAAGGAAAGCCGGAAAAATGGCAGCGGCCGGTTATATAAAAGTTCCTCTGCCGTAGCTGCAAACCGGTTTAAATCCAGCTCCAGCCCCATGCTTGAAAATGCTCCGTTGCAGGAATTGGCAAAGGCCTTTACAAAATCCTGGCTGCCATGAGCCTCGCTGTGAAAGCATTTGATGGAATACTCTCCATTGTGATATACGCCATTGCAGTCAAAATGAAAGTCTTTGTAATTGTCCGGATGCTCCCTGATATATTCCAGGGCAGTCAGGATCTTAAAGGTAGAACCGGGAGCATACAGCCCTGGGCGCGCGGTTTAAAAGCTGGCTTTGGGTATTGGCGCTATCTGTGAGAGCAGCCCAGTCCGTAAGCAGCGTATTGGGATCATAGTCCGGCTTTGACACCATCGCTAAAATCTTTCCCGTGTCCGGCTCCATGGCGATCACCGCTCCTCTTCGGTCTCCCAAAGCGGAATAGGCGGTCTGCTGAAGATTGATGTCCAGAGTGGTTACCACATCATCTCCCAGATTTTTCCTTCCGCTTAATTCATTTACCGCCTGCTCGATGAGATTTACATGGGATGTAAGGAGATAAAAATTTGCCAGAGACTCAATTCCTGTCTTTCCCTTGGTGGAATACCCTACTACATGTGCAAATACATCCCCATGGTCGTAAACCCGCAGCTCATTTCCATCCTCATCCTCCTCATTGTGAGCCAGAACCGTACCGTCAGACGCCAGGATCTTCCCCCTGTGAACCCGGTCGGAAAAACGGTCCAGACGGGCATTGTAGGAATTATTGATCACCTCCGGTCCCTGTATCTGTATAAAATACCCTACATATAAATAAGTGCCAGAAACAGCAGGGCAATTCCATAGGTAATCCTGAGGATACTGCGGTTTGCAGGAGATTCCCCTGTCTGTTTTTTCCTTTTTTGCCATCAGTCCTCAGCCACCCCCATCTCTTCTTCGTCATTTCGTTTAATAATATACAGTCCCTGGATCATGGCAAAGAGCATAAAGGTGCTCACAATGGAACTGCCGCCATAGCTTACAAAGGGAAGAGTCACGCCGGTAGACGGGATAAACTTCGTCACGCCGCCTACAGTTAAAAATACCTGCGTCACATACTGGATTCCCAGCCCAAAGGCAATCAGCTTGTAAAACATGGCCTGCATCTGGGTTGCGATCATCATAAACTGGATAAAACAGCCCAGACAGATCAGAAGGACGCAGATAGCAAAGATTGCTCCCATTTCTTCGGAGATAGCAGCAAAAATAAAATCCTTTTCCACTACCGGGATCCTGTTTGGCATTCCCTGGCACAGTCCCATGCCAAACCAGCCACCTGTTCCAATAGCAAACAGGGACTGGGTGATCTGATATCCTGTGTTATCAATATCTGCCCATGGATTTTCCATGCCTGTAATCTTCGTCTTACATGGTCAAAAGTGTAATATGCAATGGATGTAGCACCTTTTCCAAGAACACCTGCCGCGATCAGATACAGCCAGTTTCCTGTAGCAATAAACAGCATGATCACATAGCTGATAAAAAGATCAGGCGCTTCCCAGGTCTTTTGACAACACCAGGATCACTACATGAAGAGCTGCCACCACTGTGGTAATGCATATGTTCTTAAAATCCAGTGACTGATAA
>ENA-OQHP01000492-OQHP01000492.1-human-gut-metagenome-genome-assembly--contig:-NODE-492-length-12725-cov-8.486744_pt1 | contig 12725 bp, 17 predicted proteins | sample MGYA00242563_ERZ504717 | MGnify/ENA primary metagenome ERZ504717 (study PRJEB26092, sample SAMD00036212) | human gut metagenome | host: Homo sapiens | study: EMG produced TPA metagenomics assembly of...
TTTTTTATTTTATTTGTCCTTCAATTCGTTTAGTCAAACAAATTAGCTTTCATATTCCCATAGTTTTAGCTTTTTTTCAAATTATCTGTAGCTTCTCTTAATGTTTTTATATCTTTATTATCTAACCATTTAGCATAATCTTGATAATAAGCTATTTTGCTTTCACATGCTTTTAAACGCAAATTATGCAATGTTTCTGCTGATTTTGGCACTTCTACAGATTGTAATGCTTCTTGTAACTCTTTCAATTGAGGTAATATTTTATTTTCAATATCGTTTTTCAAATCAGTTCTAGTTTGACTACTACCTAATGTTCCTAAATTCAATGCTGCATTTAGATTTGCTTCATTTTCTGTTAAAATCTTTTCTTTATCAATGATAATAAGCGCTGTTTGACTCAAATAATCTTTTATAAATTCTTTTCTGCCATCTTCTAGAGCTTTGATAAAATCAGCAAAATTGTCTACACTAACAACTTTCCAATAACCATCTGCTTGTTCTTCTAATGACACTTTAAATACAAATGGCTGATTAATTTCACTTTGAGTTACTTTTATACCAGCTTCAGCTGTACCATTATCTTCATTTGTATTGATATAATCAATTCCTTCAAAAGTTAAATCAGTCAATCCAGATTGTTCTAATATCATATCTGAATTTATCATGGCACCTTGAGCATCTGCTGTTGTGTTTCCAGATTGCCAACTACCTGTTTTTACATAATTATTTAAACCTTCTTGTAAGCTAGCAACTATTGGCGCTTTAAACATTGTAGCTAGACTATTCATTGCTACTTTTGCTTCTTCTGGCAAATTAGTTTGCGATGCAATTATACCATCTAGCATATTATTAGTTACACCTGCTACAACATTATCAACATTTACATACTTATTAAATTCATCTACGTCATGATTTTGTATTGATTCTTGTATAGCTTTTAGCGTATATTCGGGTGTCTTTACATAAAAATTAAAATATGCCAAGCCTCCACCTATAACAACAAGTACTAATAATATTGCTGCTGCAAAAATCTTTAATTTAGTACGCATTGATAATACCATAGTTTTTCCTCCAATTATAATTTAATTAATAATTCCCATAATATATTATATCTTCAATATCAATTATGGCACCTATTCACATCTTATGCAATACTTTATCTATAGATATTATCTAAAATATAGTATTAATAGATTGACACTATGGCTCAAGTAACATATTATTATCTAAGAACTTAATTTATACTTGGATAGAGGTGTGCTTCGTGATAGGTATTGTAATCGTATCTCATAGTTCTTTAATTGCTGATGGAACTAAAGAGCTAGCTCTCCAATGGCAGACCCTGCATTGAAAATCATGGCCGCAGGAGGCACATCAGATGGAAAACTTGGCACCGATATGAAAAAAATAAAATCTGCCATCGAAAAAGTAAATGGAGCTGATGGAGTTCTTATACTTACTGATTTAGGAAGTTCTGTATTAACAACTGAAATGGTTATTGATATGATGGATGAAGATGATAAAGATATCAGTAAAATTCAAATAGCTAATGCGCCTTTAGTTGAAGGAGCTGTTATTGCTGCTGTTGAAGCTTCATTCAATAGTGATATATTCAGTATAAAAAAGACTGTTGAAGACATCATCATAAAAAAGGTTCCATTATAAAAAAAGCTGTACATATAATATGTACAGCTTTTTCTTTATCATTTATAATTCTGTTTTATTGCGAACTAATTCTGCACGGTGAGCTTTTATCTGTTTTAATTTAAAAATCACCATCGGTATTACCATCATTGGAATACCTGCATATAAAGTAGAACGTAAATCATCAGTAAAGGCAATTACAATAAGACAAAATACTTGTACCCAAATTCCAAATAAAGTTACATAAGGGAAAAATGGGGTTTTGTATTTTAATTCAGATACTCTATTTTCTGCCATCATTTTTTGCGGAAATTATATTGACTCCAGCAAATAGAAATCCAAGCCATAGCACCGGTAAATCCAGAAACAGCTAATAAATAAGTATATGCTGTTTCACTTGTATCTAAAGTATATAATAAAATTATAATCCAGCAAGCACAAATAGATACAATAATTGAATTTTGAGGCATACCATTATGATTTAATTTACCTAAAAATTTAGGTGCCATTTTATGTCGAGAAAGTCCATGTAATGCTCTGCCTGCACCATATAGACCTGAATTAGAGCAAGAAATTGCTGCTGTAAGAATAACAAAAGCAAACATATATCCAAGCCAGTCAAATCCATAACGATGAAGTGCTGCTGCAAATACACTTTCTGTCAAAGTTGCTTCGTCCCATGGCAATATTGATATCAATAAAGTAATTGGTATTATATATAAAGCAATAATTCTCCAAGTAACATTGCGAACTGCTATAGGAATACTTTTTGCTGGATCTTTACATTCTCCAGCAGCTAAGCCAATTATTTCTGAACCTTGGAAATTAACTAAGATAATTACCATTGTCATGATAATTGCCCAATATCCATGAGGAGCAAAACCGCCACTACCTAATAAAATTTTTGTTCCAATAGGTTCGCCAGTTTCACCAGCCCAGCCCATACAAATAGCAAAAGCAATAATACTGAAAACTACTAATGCGACTATTTTTATAATTGATAACCAAAATTCACTTTCACCAAACTTGCCTACACTGAATAGGTTTATAAAGGTAACAACTAGACCAAACGATACAGCCCACCATAACTGACTGACCTCAGGTACAAATTGATTCATGATAATCCCCGCTGCAATCATCTCTGCAGGTACATAAACAATCCAATTCAACCAATATGCCCAACCGACACCACATGCCCATGTAGGCGATATATGGTCGTTTGCATACGTGACAAAAGAACTAGACACAGGCTGAGCTACCGCTAATTCAGCCAAACATAGCATAACGCATAATACTACTATTCCGCCCAATAAATAAGCTAAAATAGAAGCAGGTCCTGCTTGTTCTAATACATAACCAGTACCTAAAAAATAACAGCTCCCAATAATTCCCCCAAGAGAAATAAGCTGTATATGTCTGTTTTTCAGACCCCTATTCATTATAGGTTTGTTGTTCATCTCCTTAATAACACAACCTTTCTTATATTATTTTATATACTCTAAAGTATATTTATTTTTATTACAAAAATAATACTATAAAATTCATCATTTTACCATACAAAAAGAAAAAAACTTATAAAAATTTTCATGCTATTTATATTATAATTATTTTGAGGTGAAATTATGCTTGAATATAAAACAATCGAAGGCGAATACTTTACTGAATGGGAAATCAATAAATCCAGATTTTTAACTTATATTAAACATGTAGAAACAGAAATAGAAGCTCAAGAATTTATTTCGTCCATAAAGAAAAAACATTTTGATGCTCGCCACAACTGTTCTGCTTATATTATCGGCGAACGCAGTGAAATCCAAAAATCAAGCGATGATGGCGAACCTAGTGGCACTGCTGGCGCTCCTATGCTTGAAGTACTCAAAAAAAATGAATTAAGTGATATTGTCGTTGTCGTTACTAGATATTTTGGTGGCATAAAATTAGGTGCTGGCGGTTTAATTCGTGCCTATGGAAAATCTGTAACCCTGGGACTTGATGTTTCCACTATTGTAAAAAAATCCATCTTTAATTGCTATAAACTAGATTTAAATTATGATTTGCTAGGCAGTTTTGAAAATTATCTCCACCAAAAAGAAATCCGCATACAAAATAAAGATTATAGTGATATCGTAAGCTTTACTTTATTATTAGCCCAAAATGACAGCGAAAATATCCTAAAAGACATCACTAATTTATCTGCCGGTCGCATAAAAATAGAAGAATTAGAACCTGTTTACTTAAATATTCCCTTAAATGCAAAATAAAAAAATCCTTAGTAGTTAGATTTAGCTACTAAGGATTTTTATTAAATTTATTTATTAGCTTTGCGGAATTTTTCCATAAAGTCAACAAGAGCCTGGCAACCTTCCATTGGCATTGCATTATAAATAGATGTACGCATACCACCAACAGAACGATGACCTTTTACGCCACCTAAACCATGTTCTAAAGCTTCTTTAGCAAATTTAGCTTCTAATTCTTCGCTTGGTAAGCGGAAAGTAACGTTCATGAAAGAACGGCTATCTTTATCTGCATGACCAACATAGAAACCATCACTATTATCAATAGCATCATAAACTAATTTAGCTTTAGCTGCATTTTTCTTCGCCATAGCTTCTAAACCGCCATTTGCTTTTATCCATGATACTACTTTACCTACCATGTAAATACCAAATGCAGGAGGTGTATTATATAAAGAATTTTTCTTTAAATAAGTATCATAACGAAGCATTGTTGGCACTTCTTTTGGAGAATTTTCAAGGAAAGATTTGCGAGCAACGACTACAACAACACCAGCAGGGCCAAGATTTTTTGTGCACCTGCATAAATTAAACTGAATTTAGAAAAATCAAGTGGACGAGATAACATATCAGAAGACATATCCGCGATTAAAGGCACATCGCCAGTTTCTGGAATGTAATGATATTCTGTACCATAAATTGTATTATTGTAGCATAAATGAAGATATGCTGCATTGTCGCTTAATTTAATTTCATCTTGAGTTGGAATATGTTTAAAATCTCTATCTTTGCTAGAAGCTGCTACAAAGCCACGATTTAAAAGTTTTGCTTCATCATAAGCTTTAGTTGCAAAACTACCAGATAATACATAGTTACCCACTTTGCCATCAACAGCAAAATTCTGTGGAATCATAGTAAATTGCATACTTGCTCCACCTTGGCAAAATAATACTTCATAATCATCACCAAGACCCATAAGCTCTTTTATATCTGCTTTTGCTTGATTATGTACTTGTTCATATTGTTTAGAACGATGACTGATTTCTATAATTGACATTCCACTTTTAGCAAAATTTAAAAATTCAGCTTGAGCTTCTTGTAATACTTCTAAAGGTTGCATAGCAGGACCAGGATTAAAATTGTAAATACGATTTTCCATCGAATAAGCCTCCTAAAAATAAAATATAAGTTCTCCTTATTGAACTTATATTTTAATAATACTTTTACCATCTTACAATATTATATTTTAAATAAACATTTTGTAAAAAATATGATATTATTTTAAAATATCTATGATAATATGTCAATTTTACTGCTACAAAAGTATTTTAGTCAAGTAATAATATTCTATTTTATTGCTAATTTGTAAATCAAGCTTATAAGTTTTAATACTTAACCATATTTCTACATCATTTCATAAATATGATATAATATTTATTAATCACTTTATTTTTATACGTGCAATGATTAATTATTTAAAAGGAAGGTATATAGATGCGCACTAGCGAAGAAACTAAAGACATTACGCTTTTAGGTCAAAAAAATGTAAAATACGAATTTAATTATCGTCCAGATGTATTAGAAACATTTGATAATAAACACCCTGACCATGATTACTGGGTAAAATTTAATTGCCCAGAGTTCACTACACTTTGCCCTATCACAGGTCAACCAGATTTTGGTACAATTTATATCTCTTATATTCCTGATGAAAAAATGGTGGAAAGTAAATCCTTAAAATTATATTTATTCAGCTTCAGAAATAATGGCGATTTTCATGAAGATGTAGTAAATATCATCATGAAAGATTTAATTAAACTTATGAACCTAAATATATTGAAGTATGGGGAAAATTCTTACCTCGTGGCGGTATCTCCATTGACCCATATACAAATTATGGTCGCCCTGATACAAAATATGAACAATTAGCTCAAACTCGTTTTGTAAATCATGATTTATATCGCTTAGATAAAGTAGATAATCGTTAATTAAAAATAAATTCCATAAGATGAATTTTAATCAAACTAAAAGGAAATGATTATATGCTTCAAGTTTATACAGGCAATGGCAAGGGTAAAACTACAGCAGCCATCGGTCTTGCTATTCGCAGTTTAGGTGCTGATAAAAAGTTTATTTTTGCCAATTTATGAAAACTTTAGCTTATAGTGAACAAGCTATTTTACAAAAATTCGCCCCACAATTGAAATTGACAACTAGTGGCAAACCTTATTTTATTGCTAAAGAAGGTATGTTGACTGATGAAGAAATCAAAAAATGGGGAGATATGCTCCAAGTTTATCCCGAAGGTAAACCACCTAAAGATTATGTAAAATTAGTTAATGACAGTTTAAAAAATTTACTTGAAGAAATAAATAATACTCACTACGATTTAATTATTCTTGATGAAATCAATGTCGCTATGTATTATGACTTAATCACTAAAGAAACTTTAGAATTTGTTTTAAATCAAATACCTTCAGATATTGAAATAGTTTGTACTGGTCGATATGCTCCTCAGTGGCTATGTGAACGTGCAGATTTAGTCACTGATATGCAAGAAGTAAAACACTATTATCAACAAGGACTCCAAGGTCGCAAAGGTATTGAAAACTAATTTTATTAATCTTCTACAATATGCTAAGAAATTTTATTTTTTTAAACTTCTTAGCATATTTAAATTAAACATTTCTCAAGAGGTGCTTTATAATCTATGAAAATATGTATTGAAAATAAAGACCGCCATGGATTAGTCTATGATATATCAAAAATCTTACTTAAATACAATGTAAATATAATCTCTATGGAAGTTATTAAAAATACTACATATTTAGAAACAGAAGCTTTATCTTATAAAACAGAACAGAAATATTATCTGAGCTTCATGAATTATCTGGTATTGTTCAAATAAAATCCATTATGTTAATGCCTCATAATGAAAAATACCAACAAATGGATATTGTTTTCAACACCATTAATGAGGGTATTATCATCACCGATAAAAACGGAAATATCATCTACATCAACAAAGTTGCTGTAAAAATTCTAAAAATTCCCAATGATGATATTTTAGGGCAAAATATTTCCAAAGCATTACCTTTTTGTAAATTATTATTAAAAACATTGCAAACTGGAAAAAATATCTTCATCATGAAGTTTATGCTGAAGAATATGATAATCACTATATGGTCAGTAGTCAACCACTATTAGATGAAAATAATAATTTATATGGTGGTGTTGCTGTCATTCGTGATATGGAAACTGTTCGTCAAATATATCAAAAATCACAGGACAGCTTCTATTAGTTTTAAAGATATTATTCACCAAAGTGATATTATGGAAAAATTAATTTTGTCGGCTCAACATTATGCTAGCAGTAATTCTACTATTCTCATACGTGGGGAAACTGGCTCAGGGAAAGAATTATTTGCTAGAGCAATCCATAACGCTTCACCACGCCATGATAATATCTTTCTCGCTATCAACTGCACAGCTATACCTGATACTCTACTTGAAAGTGAATTATTTGGCTATGAAGAAGGTACATTCACTGGAGCTAATAAAGGTGGTAAATTAGGTCTTTTTGAATTAGCTAGTGGTGGCACTTTATTTCTTGATGAAATAGGCGATATTTCCTCCACTCTCCAAGCAAAATTATTGCGTGTACTTCAAGAACATAGAGTTCGTCGTATCGGCGGTAACCGCGAAATTCCTATTAATGTTCGCATTATTTCAGCTACAAATTGTAATCTCGAACAAATGGTCAAAGATGGATTATTCCGCCAAGATTTATATTATCGCTTAAATGTAATACCATTATACCTACCGCCACTTAGAGAACGCAGAGAAGATATTCGTTTACTAGCAAATTATCTTTTCCAATCCACAGTAAATAATATTAATACAAGTATAAAATCCATTTCTCAAGAAGCTTTTGAAAAGCTCAACAATTACGATTATCCGGGAAATGTCCGCGAATTAAGTAATATCATTGAACGTGCTATAAATGTAGCTAGAGGACCAGAGATTACTGCTGATGATATTATACTATTTAACCAAATGCCCACAACCAATAATGGCAGTAATTTAAATAGTTACTCTACCTTAAATTTAAATGAAGCTCTTCGTTCCACTGAAAAGAATATTATTAAAGAAGCAATGAGAAAATTTAATTCTTCACGTAAATTAGGTGCTGCACTTGGTTTATCTCATACAAGTATAATTCGCAAAATGAAAGAATATAATTTAAATTTTGATAAAAATAATTAATAAAAAAGTCTTACTCATTTGAGCTACACCTCTAAAAGTTGGACATAGAAACAACTTTTAGAGGTGTAGCTCACTTTGGTAAGACCTTTTATTAAATCAATTTCCAGATTCTAATTTAGAATGTTTATAGCTATAACCAAAATAAACAATACAACCAATTACACACCAAACTACAAAACGAATCCAAGTATGAATTGGTAAGTTATACATCAAATAACCACAACAAATCATAGCCATTGGAGATACAAAATAAATAGCTGGACATTTAAACCCACGAGGAACTTCTGGACGAGTTATTCTCAAATAAAGTACGCCAAAGCCGGCAATAAAGAATGCGGATAATGTACCAATATTTGCCATTTCAGCGATTAAATGAATAGGTGCAAAACCAGCGATAATAGATACTAAAATACAACCACCAATAGTTACTAAATAAGGAGTTCTGTATAATTTATGAATTTTACAGATACCTGCTGGAATCATACCATCACGAGATAACGCAAAGAAAATACGTGCTTGACCATATAAAAGTACAAGTAATACAGTAGTAATACCACAAATCGCACCTACTGCAACAATAGCAGAACCAATTGGATAACCGATTACACGAAGTGCATATGCTACTGGTTCTGGTGTATTTAAATCAGAATAAGGAACAATACCTGTTAATACAAGTGCTACGAAGAAGTACAATACAGCACAAACACCCAATGAGCCTAAAATACCAATTGGTAAATCACGGTCTGGATTTTTAGCTTCTTCAGCTGATGTTGCTACAGCATCAAATCCGATATAAGCAAAGAATACAATAGCTGCCCCAGCGGATATACCTTGTGCTCCATATGGTAAAAATGGCTCCCAATTCATTGGATCAACATTAGGAACTGCTAATATAAAGAAAAGTGCAATAACTGCTAATTTTACAAATACTAAAATGCGGTTAACCATTACTGTTTCTTTTGTTCCTCGTACTAATAAAATACATAAAAACATAGTTATCACAATAGCAGGTACATTAATAATACCGCCTTCTTCTGGAACCTTTGTAAATGCAACTGGTAATTCAATACCACCAGAAGCCAACAACCCTACCACATAACCTGACCAACCAGCAGCAACAGTACTGCAAGTAACTGTATATTCTAGAATTAAATTCCAACCTACAATAAAGGCTAAGAATTCACCTAATGAAGCATATGTATATGCATATGCACTACCTGCAACGGGAACCATTGACGCATATTCGGCATAAGCAAGACCTGCAAATGCACAAGCTATGGAAGCTAATACAAATGATAAGGAAATACCAGGGCCTGCATACAATGCAGCACCAATACCTGTTAAAACGAAAATACCTGTACCAATTACACTACCAATACCTAAGAATACTAAGTCAAATGCGCTTAGATTTCTAGTAAGACCGGACTTTTGTGCCATTGAACGTAAAGCACCTATATCTTTCTTACGGAACAAATCCATAAAAAACACTCCTTTTTCTACAACACGAAAACATCACTTACTTTCTCTTTTTTTCAAAAATAAAGGCCTGGTAAAACCAGGCCTTAGCTTTTTATTTTAAGATTTCGTGAATATCATAATAAGGTAAATTCAAACCTTCTGCTACGCCTTTAAATGTTACTTTACCATCTATAGTATTAATACCTTGCATTAAACCAGGATCGTCAAGGCAAGCTTGTTTATATCCTTTATTAGCAATTGCTAAAGCATAAGGCAAAGTAGCGTTTGTCAATGCCAAAGTAGAAGTTCTAGATACTGCACCTGGAATATTTGCTACAGAGTAATGAGTTACACCATGTTTAACAAATGTTGGATTGTCATGAGTTGTGCAATGATCACAAGTTTCAACTGCGCCACCTTGGTCAATTGCAACATCGACAACAACTGAACCTTTTTTCATTGTTTTAATCATATCTTCAGTTACTAAAATAGGAGTTTTTGCACCTGGAATAAGTACAGAACTAATTAATAAATCAGCTCTTGCTACCCATTTAGCAATATTGTAACTATTAGACATTTCTGTGACTACACGGCCATGGAAAATATCATCAAGATAACGAAGTCTGTCGATAGAAAGGTCGATAATAGTAACTCTAGCACCTAAACCAACTGCCATTTTTGCAGCATTTGTACCAACGATACCGCCACCAACGATTACTACTTGACCTGGGCAAACACCACTAACGCCACCTAATAATACTCCGCGTCCACCATATTGACTTTCAAGGAACTGAGCACCTAATTGAACAGACATACGACCAGCAATTTCACTCATTGGGGAAAGAAGTGGTAAGCTACGGCCATCTCTGCCTCTAACTGTTTCATATGCAATACCAACAACTTATGACGTAATAAAGCATCTGTAAGTTCAGGTTCTGGAGCTAGATGTAAATAAGTATAGAGAATTTGACCTTCATGGAATAAATCATATTCAGCAGGTAATGGTTCTTTTACTTTAACAATCATATCAGCTCTATCAAAGAGTTCTTTTGTATTTTCAACAATTTCAGCACCAGTAGCGATATAAGCTTCATCTGGGAAACCACTGCCAACACCAGCAGATTTTTCTACTAATACAGTGTGTCCTGCACGTATTAAAGCTTCACTTCCCGCAGGTGTTAAGCCAACACGGTTTTCATTGTTTTTAATCTCTTTAATAACACTAATAATCATAATATAAACCCTCCTTCAGGTCGAAAAAATTTATTATAAGACTATGTATAATCATTTCTGATTTACACTTTATATATAATGCAAATCCCGTGCCAAAATCAAATATAAAAATTTTATATTGATAAATAAGCATTTTTTATCATCACTATTATTTTTGTAATATTTTTGTTACAAAACTGTAATAATATTATTACAGCTGTAAAATTTTTATTACACTTTATAAAAAAATAAGAGATTAAAGTGTAAATTCTTTAATCTCCTATGGATAATCTCCTATTTATTTAACAAAGAATGTTTATAACTATATACAAAATAAATAATAATGCCTACAATACACCAAACAATAAATCTAATCCATGTAAGTGCTGGCAAATTATACATCAAATAACCGCAACTAAGCATAGCCATTGGCCCAACAATGTAAATTGCTGGACATTTAAAACCTCTTTTTATCTCAGGTCGTGTAATACGCAAATACAATACCCCAAAACCAGCTATAAAAAATGCTGATAAAGTACCTATATTTGCCATTTCCGCAATTACATTAATTGGTACAAATCCAGCAATCAAAGAAACTAAAATACAACCACCAATGGTTACTAAATATGGTGTATGATATTTCTTATGCACTCTACAAATTCCCTTTGGAATCATACCATCACGAGACAAAGCGAAAAATACACGTGCTTGACCATATAATAAAACAAGTAATACTGTAGTAATACCACAAATAGCACCTACTGCAACAATAGCTGAACCAAAAGGATAACCAATGACACGAAGAGCATAAGCTACAGGTTCTGCATTATTTAATTGAGTATAAGGCACTATTCCAGTCAATACCATTGCCACAATAAAATATAATAAAGTACAAACTGCAAGTGAACCTAAGATACCGATAGGCACATCTCGAGAAGGATTTTTTGCTTCTTCTGCTGATGTTGCTACAGCATCAAAACCAATATAGGCAAAAAATACAATTGCAGCGCCAGAGGCAATACCTTGATAACCAAAAGGTAAAAAAGGATCCCAATTTCTAACATCAATATTAGGAATAGCTAAGCATAAGAAAATAAAAATAACTGCTATTTTTACAAAAACCAAAATGCGATTTATAAAAATACTTTCTTTTGTACCTCTAACCAACAAAATACATAAAAACATAGTAATAAAAACTGCAGGAAGATTTATAATTCCACCTTCTGCTGGAACTTTTAAAAAATCTATAGATAAATTTAATCCACCTGATGTCAACAAGCCCACTACATAACCAGACCAACCAGCTGCAACTGTACTACATGTTACTGTATATTCTAAAATTAAATTCCAACCTACTAAAAACGCCATAAATTCACCTAATGAAGCGTATGTATAAGCATATGCACTTCCAGATACTGGTACCATTGAGGAATATTCCGCGTAAGCCAAACCAGCAAAAGCACAAGCAACCGAGGCCAATATAAAGGAAATGGCAATTCCAGGGCCTGCATATAAAGCTGCACCTACTCCGGTTAATACAAAAATACCTGTTCCAATAACACTACCAATGCCTAAAAAACTAAATCAAACGCAGTTAAATTGCGTACAAATCCAGATTTTTCAGCATCTTGTGCTAAATGTGCAATGTCTTTTTTTCGAAATAAATTCATAACATTCACCTCATTATTAAATTGTATTTTGATAAAGAAAAAGCACTGAGATATTTCAGTGCTTTTTTCTTAACTGGCAACTTCCTATCCTCCAGCACGTCTCCATGCAAGTACTTTCGGCCTCTAAATGCTTAACTACTGTGTTCGGTATGGGTACAGGTGGAACCATTTAGCATCGTCACCAGATATTCTCTTTTCTTTTGAAAGATATTAATCTTTCAAAACCACTCAGAAGATT
>ENA-OQHP01000493-OQHP01000493.1-human-gut-metagenome-genome-assembly--contig:-NODE-493-length-12718-cov-1.409340_pt1 | contig 12718 bp, 18 predicted proteins | sample MGYA00242563_ERZ504717 | MGnify/ENA primary metagenome ERZ504717 (study PRJEB26092, sample SAMD00036212) | human gut metagenome | host: Homo sapiens | study: EMG produced TPA metagenomics assembly of...
GATAAAAAAGGTTTATTGCGTTTGTTTAAAGAAGGGAGTTGATACCGTATCAGTAAATATGTTGAGATTATCCTAACCGATTTCAAACAGCCGGTCTTTTATATAATACCGGCTTCTTGTTGAGCTTTGTATTTGTGGTATCGTTTACATTTGCATATAAGGTTTATAAAAGGGAAAAATACCCACTTCAAAACTCCGCAATATGGACCCTGTTTCTGTGTTACTGGCTGGTTCTGATCCAGACTGCTTTCTTTTCCAGAGAGCCGGGCAGCAGGAAGCAGATCAGCCTGATCTTGTTTGAGACCTGGGGACACAGTGTGCAGTCCCATGCTTATTTTATAGAGAATATTTTTATGTTTATTCCCTTTGGAATTTTGGCGCCGGTTTTATTTAAACGAATGAAGAAGATGTACTGGTGTGTACTTGCTGGCTTTTTGGTGTCCTGTACGATTGAAATATCCCAGCTGCTTACACAGAGAGGATATATGCAGATTGATGATGTGCTTACCAATACAGCAGGGGCGATGGCGGGATGGCTGATCTGGAAGATCGTCACGCTTCTGACAGGCTTTTTGAAGTCCGAATTCACTTGAATAAACCTGACTCTCGGATATACTAGTACAGAAAGCGAGACCGGAGGTTATTAAAAAATGGATAATGATTATCTGATTAAAAACCGCCGTTACAGGCGTATTTTTATTTGCGCTTCCTATGATAATAGGAACCTGTTCCAGCAGACGTATACAATGGTGGACTCTGCCATTGTAGGCCGTTATGTCAGTGAGCAGGCCCTGGCAGCAGTAGGAGCGTCTTATGCTCTTACGAATATTTTTATCTGCGTTGCCATTGGCGGTGGAATTGGCGCGTCGGTGATCGTAAGCCGGTATTTTGGCGCGAAGGAATATGGACGGATGAAGACGGCTGTGTTTACAGCTCTTCTTTCTTTTCTTGGCATCAGTCTGTTCCTGGGAATAGCAGGACTGATCCTTGGAAAGCAGATCATGATATGGTTGAATACCCCGGCAGACTGTCTGGATATGGCGTCAGAGTATCTGCGGATCTATTTCCTGGGGCTGCGTTTTTGTTTATGTATAATGTACTTTCTGCTATGTTTAATGCACTGGGAAAATCCAGGATCCCTCTGTATTTTCTGATCTTTTCTTCCATATTTAATGTGATCCTTGACATTATCATGGTAACGAAAATGGATATGGGAGTGGCCGGTGTTGCCTGGCAACGCTGATCGCCCAGGGAATATCTGCGGTACTTTCCTTTGGTGTTCTCCTTAAAAATCTGAAGGGACTGGAAGGAAAGCAGAAGACCTTGTTTGACAAAATGGAACTGGCGGAAATGACGCGTATTGCCATCCGTCTATTCTTCAGCAGTCTACGGTTTCTATTGGTATGATGTTAGTACAGTCTGTAGTTAATGGTTTTGGCTCTGAAGCCCTGGCTGGATTTTCCGCAGCCATGCGTATTGAGTCAATCTGCGTTGTACCTATGTCTGCTATTGGAAATGCCGTATCTTCTTTTACGGCCCAGAACATTGGCGCAGAAAGAAAAGACCGTGTTGTTATGGGGCTTCACGCTGCAAGCAAAATGGTCATTGTCTGCTCCGTAGTGATCTGCTTCTTCCTGGAAGTGTTCAGCCATTCTATGATCATGCTGTTCCTTGGAAATGAAGGAACCCAGATCGCTCTTTTTACAGGAATTGGTTATCTTACGTTTATGGGCTGGTTTTTCTGTTTCATTGGGTTTAAAATGGCAGTGGACGGCCTGCTTAGAGGTGCCGGTGATATGAAAATGTTCACAGTTGCAAACCTGGTAAACCTGGGGATCCGTGTGATAATTGCTGTCACCTGTGCGCCAAGATTTGGCATTGCATGGTCTGGTATGCAGTTCCTGTAGGCTGGTTTGCAAACTGGGTTATTTCCTATGCAGAGTACCGCACAGGAAAATGGAAAACACTGTAGTGAGTGCAAAAACGGAACTTTAAGAAACTGTTATACACTATATGAAAGAGGTACAATATGGAACGTTACCTGAAATTCAGAGAAGAATATCCCCGTTTCTTTTACAGAGGTTATGATATAGAAGAAACATTAAATGAATTAAAGATCACTTATACATTTGAAATAGAAGGTCTTTCTGTTTTTACACCTACCTGGACATTTCCAAAAAATGGAAATCCAGAAGCAAAATGGATGGAAGATCCTCTTATGGAAAAAATGATCTTTCCCTGGGAATGGTAGAGTTGGTCAGCTACTGGAAGATCACCTGCTCTCCACAGGTGGTGATCGAGGCAGGAAGTTTATCAGAAGAGCAGATCCTCTGGTGGAAAGATCTGTATTTTAATGGTCTTGGCGAATTTTTCTATGTAAATAAGATCACAGAGGCAGATCGGAAGATTTATGGAGATCGTCTGCCCGTTAAGTGAAGAAGAAGTCTGCGGCAAACAGTTACGAAAAGAAGCAGGACACAGCAGGCGCCGAACAGGGCGTTCTTGTTCCTGTAGGTGGCGGAAAAGACTCTGCAGTTACATTAGAGTTATTAAAAGGTGCTAATGTACCGGTCTTTGCCTACATTATCAATCCAAGAGGGGCAACCATTCATACCACAAAGTCTGCGAAACTGACAGCAGACCATGTGATCAGTGTACACCGTACACTGGATAAGAGAATGCTTCAGTTAAATAAGGAAGGTTTCTTAAATGGTCATACCCCATTTTCAGCGTTAGTTGCATTTCCAGTGTGATTGCTGCAAGAATGGCAGGTCTTTCTTATATTGCCCTGTCAAATGAGTCCAGCGCCAATGAGAGTACGGTTCAGGGAAGTACTGTAAACCATCAGTATTCCAAGAGTTTTAAGTTTGAGGAAGATTTCCATCAGTATCAGACCGATCATCTTCCAGGCAGCGCCTATTATTTCAGCATGCTGCGTCCTTTAAGTGAGTTCCAGATCGCAAATATTTGCAAAGCAGAAGCAGTACCATAAGATATTCAGAAGCTGCAACGCAGGAAGCAAGACAGACAGCTGGTGCGGCCATTGTCCGAAATGCCTTTTTGTATATCTGATCCTTTCTCCATTCCTTTCCAGAGAGGAAGTAAAGGAGATTTTCGGAACAGATATGTTAAATGATCCGGATATGCAGCCAACCTTAGAACAGTTAGTAGGAATTCAGGAGGAAAAGCCTTTTGAATGTGTGGGAAGCAGGGATGAGATCAACACAGCTATTGTTATGACTATAGATAATCTGGAAAGATCTGGAAAAGAGCTTCCTTATCTTTTAAAATATTACAAGACCACAGGCCTGTATGAAGCTTACAAGGCAAAGGGAGATCAGTTCTCTTCTTATTTTGATAAACAAATTTGGTTCCGACTCCATGGGAGAAGCTGGTAGAGAAAAACTGTAAAGATGAGGCATAAAACTATGATGATCGAAAGAATAAGACCCTGGGTCCAGGGGAAAAAGGTTCTGATCCTTGGATTTGGCAGAGAGGGAAAATCTACCTGGAATGTACTGAAAAAGCTGGATTGCTGCTCTTTCGTAGATGTGGCAGATATGGCAGAACCGAAGGAAAAGCCGGAGGGGATCAGAAACTGGATCGCCGGACCGGATTATCAGAAATGTTTAAATGAATATGATGTGGTATTTAAAAGTCCTGGCGTTGTATTAGAAAAGCGGTTCAGTCTTATTCCAGTCAGATCCTGTCCCAGACAGAACTGTTTTTCCAGTGTTTCAGGGATCAGATCATCGGAATTACAGGCACAAAGGGAAAAAGTACGATCACAACCCTGATCTATCATCTGTTAAAGGAAGCTGGGATGGATACGATCCTGGTAGGAAATATCGGTATTCCTGTGTTTGATCATATGGAAGAAGTGGGAGAGGACACAAAGATCGTATGTGAACTTTCCTGTCACCAGCTGGAATATATGACTGTTTCTCCGCATATTGGAATCCTTACCAATCTCCATGAGGAACATCTGGATCACTATGGAACACTGGAGAAATATATACAGCAAAACGCCATATTTATTTAAACCAGAAGGAAGAAGAATGTACTGATCTGTAATGTACAGTGCCTGCCTGAACCGGGTACCTGCAGATCTAAACTGATCGCAGCAAAGCCTTCTTTTGAAGAGCCTGTATTTCAGATCCCGGGAGTACCTGGTCAGGGAGCTGTTTCAGAAGAAATGGTCAATATCTGGGAAAAAATGGAAGTTATACAGGAAAATGATACTACAGAGGCCAGATATGACGGCCATTCCATTGAAATTCCTGTATCCCAGATCCGCCTTTTAGGTCAGCATAATTATTTTGATATTGGGATCGCCTGGGCAGTATGCCGCCTTTTAAATATCAGGGACGAGGTGTTCTTAGAAGGGCTTAAAACTTATAAACCGCTGCCACACCGCCTGCAGTTTTTAGGAGAAAAGAATGGGATTAAATACTATGATGACTCCATTTCTACCATTTGTGAGACAACGATCCAGGCTTTAAATACTTTAAAAGATGTGGACGCCGTTCTTATTGGTGGTATGGACCGGGGGATCGACTACAGTGAGCTGATCCATTTTCTGTCCGGTCATCCGGTACCGTATATTATATTAATGGAAGCAACAGGAAAACGCATTTTTGAGGAGATCCGGCAGGATTATCCGGATTTCCAGAAAATGGAACGTCTGATCTTAACTGATCACTTAGAAGATGCAGTAAAAGAAGCGCAAAAACTTACAAGACCGGGCCACAGCTGTTTAATGTCTCCGGCAGCTGCCAGCTATGGTATCTTCAAGAATTTTGAAGAACGTGGGGAAGTTTTTGCCCGTCTGGTATTAAAATAAGCCGGAAAACATAGAAAAATCACATTTTTTTAAGAAAATATAAGGATTTTAGGACTTGTGTACCAGAATAAAATAAGATACAATCTGTAAGAAGCTTTTGGAAACGTGAAAGGGAATAATGTGGGAACCTACGATACGCTGAATGATGTACTTGTAAATCTGTTTCGCGATATCAACAGTATAGAAGAAAATGCGATAACCAGTCAGGAATATAAAGATCTGACCAATAACGATATGCATGTGATCAATGCCATCGGGGTCGGGACAACGAAAAATATGTCATCTATTGCAAAGGAATTGTCAGTGACGGTTGGTACACTGACAATTTCCATGAACAGCCTTGTGAAAAAAGGTTATGTGACTCGCTGCCGCAGTACGCAGGATCGCCGGGTGGTTCATATTTCTCTTTCGGAAAAAGGTGTCAAAGCTTATTATCATCACAAACATTTCCATGAACAGATGATACAGGGAGTGGTTGAGGTGTTGACGGAAGAAGAATTGCAGGCTTTGATCAAGGCACTGACAAAACTGAATTCCTGGTTCAGAAGTTTTGGCAAGGATGAATAAGGAGGCAACATCAGAATGAAAAAATGGTTATTAGGTTTACTTACAGCTATGATGGCAGTTTCACTGGCTGCATGTACACCAACAACTGAAAAGAAACAGGAAACAACTACAACTGCAGCTGCAGCGAAGCAGGAGCAGATTGAAGCACAGACTACCGGCGGAGCCAGCGATAAGGTACCGGATCCAAATGTAGCACCTGTAGCGATCATTTCCGTATATCACAAGGGTGATGGTGACAGCCTGGTTCAGGATATGGATTCTTTGGACAATGATGAACTGGATCCACAGGCTCTGGTAAGTAAGATGACCGAGTATGGTATTTTACAGAAGGCACACAGGTTTTAAATTTTAACATCACCGGAGAAGGCGATGTTAAGAAGGCAGTATTAGACCTGAACAAAGTGGAAAATGATGAAGGCGTTTCTGACAGCGTATTTCTGGTAGAAATTGGAAATACCTTTATTGAAAACTTTGAGTTATCCAGCCTGACTCTCAAGGAAAATGGAGCAGACCTGGCAGGAGCTACAGATCTTACTTATGTAGCTGATTATGAGAATGTAGATTAATAATGATTATAAATGATCGTAATAATGGATCATATAAAGACACCCTGAAAGATAAGATCTGGTTTTCAGGGTGTTTTTGTGTTTACAGACAGACATACTTTTATACACACACTGCATACAATAAGTACTGACGTAGTAAGTCAGAACTGGCAAAAATGGGCTGTGGGAAGTGAGGAGTGGAAGTATGGCTGGTTATCGCAGGTTGATATCGTATATTTATGCATATGAAGGAGAAGAAAAAGGGAAAAACATTGGTTTCGCGAAGCTGGAAGCCAGGAACGGACAGTGCCGTCTGAGCATAAATGTAAAGAAGATCTATGCAGGGGGCAATGATATGGGAGTATATCTGCTGTCTTCTGGTCAGGAGATCTTTTTAGGAAATATTTTTATCCGCAATGGCAGCGGGGATTTCAGGACCTGCGTTAATGTGGAAAATGTAATGGGAACAGGCTGTTCTATGGACAGCTGTATTGGTCTGGTGATCCATGAAAAGGGAGAGGACTGGAGGATCTACAAAACTGTCTGGGAGGATGCAGTAGCCCAGGCTGCAGAACTGGAATTTGCAGAGGTTACTTCTGAAAAGAGGGGAGATCTCGATGAGCTTTTGAAAAAGCACATTGAAGAGCTGAACCAGGAGATCGACCAGGCGGCAGAGGAAGCAGCCAGGGAGCTTGAAAAGCAGACATTGGAACAGGAAGCAGAAGTGCAGGAAACGGAGGCTCAGGAAGCAGGGCTCAAGAAGCAGAAACGCAGGACGTTGAGACACGGGAAACAATAGAAGCTCCTATACCATCTGCACCAGCCCCACAACCCCAGACCAGGTCCAAAACATCTCAACCAGAAGAGATCCCCTTAGGCAACCCAGAAGAATTAGAACGCTTAGATCAGGAAGAAGAAAGATGGGGGCCGGACGAGCTGTGGAACAGGTTTCGGAAACATTATCCTAAAATGCAGGCCTTTGACAGTCCGGGAACTGTAGAGATTTTGTCCATCCGGCCGCAGGATATCGGCCTTCTTCCAAGGGAGAACTGGGGATACGGAAATAACAGTTTTCTTCTTCATGGTTATTACAATTACAGATATCTTATTTTTGCCGTGTGGGAGATGAAAAACATGCCAGATCCAGGTACATATTAGGGGTTCCGGGACATTATTACAGCAATGAAAAATATATGGCATCCATGTTCGGCTTTCCTCATTTTGTGCTGGCAAAGACCCAGCCGGCCCAGGACGGCCGTTTTGGCTACTGGTATGCAGATGTAAGAATGGAAAATGTAGAGTAGGCGTTTCTCATTTTTCAGTGTATACTAAAACCTGTGGAATAATAAATATACAGCTCTGATACCGAATTGCTACGTGCTTTGCACTTCGCAATTCTAAAAACATGAAAGGGATAAAGATCTATGGATGAAGCAGCACAGAAAGGTCTTGTCACCAGACAGAGGCGCTGGGAAGCGAGAAATGAAAAACGCCGTCAGAAAGCGTTGGAAGAGGAAGCGAAAGCTGCAAGAATAAAGGCAGAAGACGAAAAATACATGAAGGAAGCCATTAAACAGGCCAAAAAGCAGCCAAAATAGGAGATGTTCCCATTGGCTGTGTTCTTGTAAAAGATGGGGAGATCATTGCAAGAGGTTATAACCGGAGAAATGCGGATAAAACAGTCCTCTCCCATGCAGAGGTCACTTCTATAAAAAGAGCCTGCAAAAAAGAAGGAGACTGGCGCTTGGAAGACTGCACTCTTTATGTGACTCTGGAGCCATGCCCTATGTGTGCAGGTGCCATTGTACAGGCAAGGATCCCCAGAGTGGTCATCGGATCTATGAACAGCAAGGCGGGCTGTGCCGGTTCTGTCCTCAATTTATTAAAAGAGCCTGGCTTTAATCACCAGGCTCAGGTCGTTACAGGTATATTAGAAGAAGAATGTTCTGAAATGATGTCAAGCTTTTTTACTGAGCTGCGAAAGAAGAAGCGTCTTCCGGAAACTCCTTAAAAATACCCCGGATCACAAACAGGGACAATATAAAAGTGGCAATGTCTGCCAGTGGCTGGGCACACTGGATACCTAAAAGTCCTATGGTATAAGTCATGATCGTAAGCAGCGGGATCAGGAAAATTCCCTGACGGGCTGTAGATACCAAAGTAGCCCTGAAACCGTATCCAATAGACTGAGGCATCATATTTCCCATGATCACAGCTCCCTGGAGAGGCAGGGTGATCAACTGCAGTCTGAGAGCCAGCGTTCCGATTTCAATAACAGTCGGGTCATTGCGTCGGAATAGTGTGATAATAGAGCGGGCTGCCGGGAAACTGATCACGCTGAGTACCAGAAGGATAATGGTGCTTACACGGATGCAGAACCAGCAGGCTTTCTTCACGCGGTCGTAAGTCCGGCGCCGAAGCAGTAGCTGCATACCGGCTGAAAGCCCTGGCCAAAGCCGATAATGACAGAGTTGATGAAAAACATAAAACGGCTGACAATGGACATGGCCGCAATCGCAGCGTCACCATAAGGCTGACACATAAAGTTCATCAGGATCGTAGCCACACTGGCAATTCCCTGACGTCCTAAAGATGGGATGCCTCCATAGAGGACCTCGCGATAGATCGCCAGTTTCGGGCGGAATTTGCGGATGCTGATGGAAATGCAGCTGTCCTGATGATTGCACATCCATAAAAGGATACAGAAACTGATAAACTGGGAAAGTCCGGTAGCTAAAGCAGCACCTGCAGTTCCCATGTCCAGAGTAAAGATAAACAGCGGATCCAGTGCAATATTTAAAAGACCGCCGACTGTAATGCCAACCATGGCAAAAGAAGCTTTTCCCTGGAAACGCAGCAGGTTGTTCATAATAAAAGAGCAGATCATAAAGGGTGCTGCAACGAAAATATAGTGGGCATAGGCTTCTGCATAAGGTGCAATGGTTTCTGTTGCGCCTAAAAGAAGAACCACCCGGTGGATGTTAAAGGTGGCAGAAACAGTGATCACCAGTCCCATGATGATACCTGTAAAAAGGCAATAGAAACGATCTGTTCTGCCAGTTCTCTTTTTCCGGCACCAAGGGAACGGGTCATATAGTTGCCGCTTCCCATTCCGATCATAAATGCCAGTGCCTGTATAATGGACATGGCAGAAAAGATAACGCCTACAGCACCGGAGGCGCTGGTTCCCAGCTGACTTACAAAAAATGTGTCAGCCATGTTGTAAATAGAGCTGATCAGCATACTGACAATAGTAGGCGCCGCAAGCTTTGGAATGATATGGCTGATGGGGGCGTTTGCCATTTCGTAATACTGATCATGCTTTTTTTCAGTATGACTCATATAAATTTCTCCTTAATTTTTTGTTCGTTCTGAATTTATATAACAGAGGAAAAAATGAAGTACAAGTGAGCCTTGACAAATGCTGGTCTCACAGGTATACTGGATAAGCATAAATTTGTCATAAAGTTTCCACGCAGCCGGGGAGATAGCGGTGCCCTGTATCTGCAATCCGCTCCAGCAGAGGTGATGCCTTGCCTCGGATCGGTCATTGCGGAGCTGCCTTATGTAAGTGGCGTTGACGTTTGGGTCTTACGCAACGGGAATCTGTGAACCGTGTCAGGGCAGGAATGCAGCAGCACTAAGCAGGAACTCTCGTGTGCCGTAAGGCAGCCTGGATCGAGCTAACTGCATGAGTAACGTCCGTGATGCCGGTACAAAGCAAGGCGCGTGGATTAATATATAATTGATAACGAATGACCCGTCTGCGTCAGCAGACAGTGGAGCGCGATAGCGTGGGGGTCATGAGTGACTACAAGCACAAAAATAAGCAAGCCTGAGGACTGTCATAAAAGAAATATGGCAGATTTCCCCAGGCTTTTTGTGTCAGGACACATTCTTTTAACTTGCCCTTGAAATCTTGCGTTATAATTGCAAATAGGTATAGTAGTAATCATTCTTATGGGCAACAACGAAAATCCTGATTTCTGATTATGGAGGAAATGCAATATGAGAAGAATTGGTATCTTAACAAGTGGTGGTGACTGCCAGGCTTTAAACGCTACAATGCGAGGCGTGGCAAAATCTTTGTACAATATGTTAGATGATGTGGAGATCATCGGATTTGAAGACGGATATAAAGGTCTTATGTATGCAGATTATCAGATTATGAAACCAGCGGATTTTTCCGGTATCCTTACTCAGGGCGGAACCATTCTTGGAACATCCCGTCAGCCATTTAAGCAGATGCGGGTCCCGGATGAAAATGGCCTTGATAAGGTAGAAGCAATGAAACATACCTATAAAAAACTGAAATTAAGCTGCCTGGTAGTCTTGGGCGGAAATGGAAGCCAGAAAACTGCCAATATGCTCAGTGAAGAAGGCTTAAATGTAGTATCCCTTCCAAAGACCATTGATAATGACCTCTGGGGAACCGATATGACCTCGGATTTCAGAGTGCAGTGGAAGTGGCTACCAATGCCATTGACTGTATCCATACAACAGCAGCTTCCCACGGAAGAGTCTTTATTGTAGAAGTTATGGGACATAAAGTAGGTTGGCTTACTTTGTATGCAGGTCTTGCAGGCGGAGCAGATATCATTCTTCTTCCGGAAGTTCCATATGATATCCAGGTAGTATGTGATGCGATCACAAAGCGTACCAAAGCAGGAAAGCGTTTTTCCATTCTTGCAGTGGCAGAGGGAGCTATTCCAAAGAAGACGCCGCTATGTCCAAGAAAGAATTAAAAGAAAAGAAGAAAAACGGCGTAGTTTATCCATCTGTAGCTTATGAGATCGGCGCCAAGATCCAGGAAGTGACAGGAAGTGAAGTACGTGTCACTGTTCCGGGCCATATGCAAAGAGGCGGGGAACCATGCCCTTATGACCGTGTGCTGGCAACCAGACTGGGAGCAGCTGCGGCAGAGCTTATTATAAACGAAGAATATGGCTATATGGCAGCTTTGAAAAATAATGAGATCACTAAAGTACCATTATCCGAAGTAGCTGGAAAATTAAAAACAGTAGATCCTAACTGTTCTATGATCAAAGAAGCAAAACGGATCGGTATCAGCTTTGGTGACCAGTAAAAAATAAGGAGTAAGAAAATGTCGTATACGGCATTATATAGAAAATGGCGTCCTGTCTCTTTTGAAGATGTAAAGGGACAGGACCCTATTGTCCAGACCTTAAAAAACCAGATCACATCTGAACGTATTGGTCATGCCTATCTGTTCTGCGGAACCAGAGGTACAGGTAAGACCAGTATAGCGAAGATCTATGCCAGGGCTGTAAACTGCGAACATCCGTAGATGGAAGCCCCTGTAACCAATGTCCTTCCTGCAAGTCCATTCTTGCAGGAACTTCTATGAATGTAGTAGAGATCGATGCAGCATCCAACAATGGTGTGGAAAACATCCGTGACATCAGGGAACAGGTACAGTACCGCCTACAGAGGGAAAATACAGGGTTTACATCATCGATGAGGTCCATATGTTATCCATCGGTGCATTTAATGCCTTTTAAGACTCTGGAAGAGCCGCCGTCCTATGTAATATTTATTCTTGCGACCACAGAAGTCCATAAGATCCCTATTACCATTCTGTCCCGGTGCCAGAGATATGATTTTAAACGTATTTCCCTGGAGACTATAGCTGGCAGACTGCGTCAGCTGACTGAGGCAGAGCATATAGAGGTGGAAGATAAGGCTCTTATGTATGTTGCCAAGGCAGCAGATGGCTCCCTTCGAGATGCGTTAAGCCTTTTGGACCAGTGTGTGGCATTTCACTATGGAAAACTGCTGACTTATGAAAATGTACTGGACGTTCTCGGAGCAGTAGACTCCGGTGTATTTAGCAGTATGTTTAATGCAGTGATCGAAGGACGTACCAAAGACTGTATTACCCAGTTAGAGGAGATCGTGATCCAGGGCCGTGAATTAGGTCAGTTTGTAACGGATTTTATCTGGTATCTGAGAAATCTGCTGCTGGTACAGAGCGCAGATGATGCAGAAGGTCTTCTGGATATGTCAGAAGAAACTTAAAACAGTTAAAAGAAGACTCTACAAAGACAGATGGAAATACGCTGATGCGTTATATCCGTATTTTCTCAGAACTTTCCAATCAGCTGCGCTATGCCAGCCAGAAGCGGGTTATGGTGGAAGTGGCTTTGATCAAACTTACCAGACCGTCTATGGAACCGGACCTGGACTCTGTTCTCCAACGTTTAAAACAGTTAGAAGCAGCTGTAGAAGATCTGGAAGCAGGAGGTTTCAGACCTGGGACCATGGTCACGGCTCCCATGGGGGCAGTCCCTGTAACTGCAGGTGTACAGCCTCAGATATCAGGAACACAGGGACAGATGGCAGTTCCAGTCCAGGGGGGTCCTACAGGAAATCCGCCTGAAACAGCTGGCGCAGCCGGTATTACGCCTCCAAATCAGGTCAGCCTTCCACCGGCCCAGTTAGAAGATCTGAACCTGATTCGCAATGAATGGGCAAAGATCATACGAAGTGCTGGAGGCAGCGCAAGGGCATGTTTCAGGGATACAGTGGTAGAACCTGGCGGAGAAGGCTGTCTTACCATTGTATTTCTTGACTCTATGAGCTATGATATGGGAAGCGTCCTACGGTGATCGGCCAGTTAGAACAGCTGGTCCAGGCTAATTATGGAAAATCTATTTATTTTAAGACCCGGTTAGCCGGTCGCGGAGAGCGCCTGGACACAATATACGTGACAAAAGAAGATCTGGAAGATAAGATCCATATG
>ENA-OQHP01000496-OQHP01000496.1-human-gut-metagenome-genome-assembly--contig:-NODE-496-length-12649-cov-2.143348_pt1 | contig 12649 bp, 18 predicted proteins | sample MGYA00242563_ERZ504717 | MGnify/ENA primary metagenome ERZ504717 (study PRJEB26092, sample SAMD00036212) | human gut metagenome | host: Homo sapiens | study: EMG produced TPA metagenomics assembly of...
CTGCGGATCGGGTTATTGAAGCGAGGATACCCACATATGTTTCTGCGGAAATCTTACATCAGGTTGGGAGGATGTTACAGGTAGAGTTGGCGGAAGTTATAAAAGGGAGTTACGAAGGCTATCTGGGGGTGGATATGATGATATGCCGTACCCAAAACGGCGGGTATGCCATTCATCCGTGTGTGGAAATAAATCTTCGTATGAATATGGGAGTGGTAGCACGTTTGATATATGATAACTATGTGTGTGATGGCGTGCAGGGACGGTATGTTATAGAATATTATGCAAAGCCGGTGAGGCATGGCATTCTCATCTTGCGCTTCAAGAAAAGCATCCTTTATATTTGGAAAATGGAAAAGTGAAGTCGGGTTATTTGTCACTTACACCGGTAGAGAACAATACGTCTTATCAGGCATATATCTTAATTTGATTTTCCGGATAAAGGAAAATCAAATTAAGAGGGGATGGTTACCATCCACCCCCTAATGCTTTATACAATTTTACTAATGTAATTTGTTTGTCTCTTATTGCATTACTTAATCCTATTTGTGCATCGAAATAGCTACGTTGTGCATCCAATACATCCAAATAGCCTATTACTCCATTGATGTATTGCAATTGGGCCAGTTCCATTGTTGCTTTAGAGGAACGTTCCAGTTGCAGACGCGATTCGTAGATATCTTTTATCTTATTGAAGTCCACAATGGCATTGCGGGCCTCTTTGAATGCAGTCAGCACTGATTTTCATAGCTGTAGCATTCCTGTTCGTATGCGGCTTTCTTAGCCTTTAGGGTTGCTCTGTATTTTCCCATGGCGAAGAGAGGAGTGAGAAGATTGCCACTGATATAATGAATGGGTGATTTAAAGAAATCAGAGAATTCTTCACTTTCTACGCCATATTGTGCTGTGAGGCTGAGTCGTGGGAATATATTGGTATAGGCAATACCTACACTGGCATTGGCTGCTATTAATTTCTGTTCTGCTTCGCGTACATCGGGACGACGTTCCAACAGAGTGGAGGGTAGACCTACTGGTAATGTTTCAGGTAGTTTTACCTCTTCGGGTAGAATGGAACGCTGTATGCGGTGCGGGTATTCGCCTGCCAGGAATGCGATATCATTTTCTTTCAATGAAATTTTCCTTTCCAGTTCAGGAACTAAAGTTGCGGTACGTGCATACTCCACTTGTGCCTGTTGATAGGAAGTTTCTGAAGTTAGTCCTCCTTCAAAACGAAGCTTTGCCAGGCGTACTCCTTCTTTACGGGCATAGAGTGTTTGACGAACGATGTTCAGCTCATTGTCTAATGCGACCAATTCAAAATAGGCTTGTGCCACTTCGGACACAATACTCATTTTCAAAGCACGTTGCGCCTCGATGCTTCCCAGAAATTGTGCTATGCTTTTGTCTTTTGCCCAACGCAGGTTACCCCATAAGTCTAATTCCCAAGTCACGGTAAGTTTACCACCTGTTCGGGGTCATTTTTATAGTTGTCACCACCATAATTACTTCCTTCTTTTTGGGCATAAGCGCTTCCGTTCAGTTGGGGGAAAAGGTTGGCAAAGTCTATGCGCTTCATTGCGGCAAGTTCTTTTACACGTGCCGCAGCTATTTTCATGTCTTTGTTGTTATCCAACGTCTTTTCTATCAGGCTTTGCAAGGTTGTGTCCGTATAGATTTCCCACCATTGCATATCGGCTATAGATAATGTATCCTGTTGTCGTAATGTATCTAATTGTTGGGGAAGATGTAAGTCGGGACGTGTGTAGTGCTTACCTAATTGGCAAGAAGTCAGCAAAGTCATTCCTGATACGGCTATATATAATAATGTATGTTTCATCATTTCTTTCATCTTTTTATATCCTTATTTTTGTTTCATCTTCGCTTTCATCTTGTATATCAGTACAAAGAAGAAAGGTACTAACAAAATTCCCACAGTTACAGCAAAGATCATTCCGAAGAATACACCTGTACCAATAGCCTGACGGCTGGCTGAACCTGGCCCGCTGGCAATGACCATAGGTAACATACCTAAGATGAATGCCAATGAAGTCATCAAAATAGGTCGGAAACGGAGCTGTGAAGCATGAAGTGCAGCTTGTACTACATCTACTCCTTTGTCTACTTGTTCTTTGGCAAACTCTACAATAAGAATTGCATTTTGGCGGCTAGTCTACCAGCATCACCAATCCGATCTGGAAATAGACATCATTCTCCAGTCCACAGCCCCATACACCTAGATAAGCACCTAATGCGGCTACAGGCAAAGAGAGTAATACTGCAACCGGTACCATCCAGCTTTCGTATAAGGCAGCAAGGAACAAAAATACGAACATGAACACTAATGCCAGCACCATGCCGGTCTGTCCACCTGCCTGTTTTTCCTGGAAGGATAGTCCGCTCCATTCTACACCGATATTTTCCGGTAGGTGTTCGCGGGCTATTTGTTCGATAATTTCCATAGCCTGTCCTGAACTGTAACCGTCTGCGGCCTCACCGAGAATCACAGAACTGTTGAACATATTAAAACGTTTGATGCTGCCCGGACCAGTGGTATACGAAGTGGTACCCAGCGAGGTGAGCGGTATCATGGCATTGTCTGTACCCCGTACAAAAACAGGTTGATATTCTCCTTATGTTCCCGGTAGTGCTTCTGCTTGAATATATACACGGTAGATGCGGTTAAACATATTGAAATCGTTTACATATACCGAACCTGTATAAGCTTTCATAGTCGAGAATACATCGGCTAAAGGTACTCCTGAGAATTTTACTTTGTCACGGTCTACATCAAAATAAAGTTGGGGGATATCCGCTTGTAAAGCCGAAGATAAACCTGATAATTCCTTACGTTTTGATGCATAATACATCAATGTATCCGTAGCTTGTACCAAATTTTCGAAAGTGGCATCTCCACGTGCTTCCAATTGCATTTCGAACCCGCCCGAACTGCCCAATCCCGGAATAACGGGAGGGGTGGAAAGATATACCTTGCATTCGGGGTATTGTGACATGTCTTTTTTTACCTGTGCCATAATATTGTCAATAGTTTGCGAGTCACGTTCCTCCCAAGGTTTTAAGATGACAGTCAGTTCACTTCGTGCCTGACTGGTTCCTACACGCGGACTGCTTCCCGCCACACTTTGCACATATTCCACTGCCGGATTTTCATCAGGTATTCCACAGCACGTTCTGTTACGATACGTGTACGTTCCAACGTTGCACCTTCGGGTAGCTCCAACTCTATTTTAAAATACCCTTGGTCTTCGATGGGGAGGAAGCTGGTGGGAATGATGCGATGGATTAACAGGATGGCGATCAATACCATGCCGAATGTGCTCAGTACCGACGCGGGTGTTTCACAATGTGTTTGATAAGCCTACATATTTATGATTGCCGATAGCCAGCCACTCATTGATACGGCGGAATACGATATTCTTTTTCTTGTTCGGATCTTCCGGTTTCAGGATAAGCGAACACATGACTGGACTCAATGTCAAAGCTACTACCGTAGACAGCAATACGGATACTACGATGGTTACCGTAAACTGGCGATAAAGTTGTCCGGTAATTCCACCTAGAAAACTTACGGGAACAAATACTGCTGCCAGTACCAAAGAAGTGGCGATAATGGCTCCTGTAAGTCCTTCCATAGCTTTCTTGGTAGCTTGGTAGGGAGATAGTTTCTCCTCTTCCATGATACGCTCCACATTCTCTACTACCACGATAGCATCGTCCACCACAATACCGATGGCAAGTACCAACCCCAACAGGGTCAGGATATTAAGCGAGAATCCGAAAATCAACATGAATCCGAAAGTTCCAATCAGTGAGATAGGTACGGCAACTAGTGGGATAACTGTTGCACGCCAGCTTTGGAGTGAAAGGTATACTACGATAATAACCAGTATCAGGGCTTCAAACAGTGTTTTGTACACTTCATGAATAGATTCCGAAATATATGTGGTCATATCGAAAGGTATCTCGTAACTCATTCCTTCGGGGAAATTCTTGCTGATTTCCTCCATAGCTTCTTTCACGCTTTTTGCTACTTCCATAGCGTTGGCTCCCGGTAACATATAGATGGCCAATACCGCTGCATTTTCTTTGTTAATGGCACTCTCGGTATTGTATGATTGTGCTTCGAGTGAGATGCGGGCCACATCACGTAAACGGATGATGGACCATCGGCATTGGCACGGACTACGATTTCCTCAAACTGGCTTACAGTAGATAGACGTCCCTGAGTAGTGATGGGAATGGTTACGTCTAATCCTTGTACGGGTTGTTGTCCCAGTACACCGGCTGCTGATTCCCGATTTTGGTCTTTCAGTGCATTCTGCAGATCGGCTACGGTCAGACCGAAATTGGCCAGTTTGTCGGGCTGTACCCAAATTTGCATGGCGTAATATCGCTTCCGATGTTTGAAACACGTCCTACGCCAGGGATACGGCGGATTAGGTCCAGTACATTCAGAGTAGCAAAGTTGCTAAGGTATATTTCATCGAATTTCGGGTCGTAGAGGTAAGGCATAGGGTTAGCAATTGACTGGCAGCCTGTTTCTCTACCGAAATACCATTTTGTATAACTTCTGCTGGAAGACGTGATTCTGCTAACTTGATACGGTTCTGTATTTCTACTGCCGCCAGATCGGGATCTGCCGAGATATCAAAAGTGACGGTGGCTGAAAAACCTCCCGAATTGGAACTGTTTGATTCCATGTAAAGCATTCCTGGAGTACCGTTCAATTCCTGTTCTATAGGAGTGGCTACCGCTTGTGATACTGTCAGGGCACTGGCACCCGGATAGGATGCGCTGATTTTCACTACCGGCGGGGTAATCTGCGGATATTGGTCAATGGGTAGCATCGTGAGACCGATGATACCGACAATGACTATTAATATGGAGATGACAGCTGAAAATACCGGTCTGTCTATAAAGAAACTAACTTTCATAATGTCTATTGTTTTTTTGAATGCGTAAATTTTCCTCCATAGGGGAATTCGTATTCGGGAGTGAAATTATCCGATCGTATCTTTTTCCTCCGTTTTTTTGTCTTCTACAGCAGGACTTACTTTTACTTTCATGCCTGGATTCAGCTTGTGGTATCCTTCTATAACAATGTCTTCTCCGGGAGCCAAGCCTCTTTCCACCACTACTTGATTCTGGAATTCAGGTCCTAATTCAATGAAACGTCTCTCTACTGTAGAATCTTTGCGCATTACATAAATATAGGCACCGCCTTTTTCTATGATAACGGACTTTAACGGAACTACCGTAGCTTTTTCTCTGACATCCAATAATAGTTTTACTTTGGTGAACTGTCCAGGAAGTAATATCCGTTCTGGATTCGGCATTTCGGCACGTACGGAGAATGTACCTGTGCGTGGATCAACTTGCGGTTCGGCAAAGTCTACCAGTCCTTTGTATGGATAAATAGTATTGTCTGCTAGAGTAATGGAAACATTGGGTTGCCAAGAGCGGTAGAGTCTTTTTGACCTAAGTTCACATTACGCTCTTTGCTTTTCAGATAGTCTAGAGCTGTCATGCTGAAATCCACTAATACAGTATCACTTTTTACTACGGTGGCAAGCAGTGATTTGCCACTTGGACCTACCAATGTCCCTAAATCCACGTGGCGTTCACTGATATGTCCTGCTAACGGAGAACGAACTATCGTATAACCTAGTTCCAGTTCTGCTTGATCAAGGTCGGCACTACTCATAGCTACCGAGGCTTCTGCTGTTTCATATGCAGCAGTAGCATTGTCCAAGTCCAACTGGCTGGCAGCATTTTGTTCATATAGCGGACGGATACGTTCTAAATCGCGTTTTGCTTTTTGTGCCTGTGCTTCATCTTTTTTCAATTGGGCACGCGCTTTGTCAGCTTTGGCTCGATATTGATCTTGATTGATAACAAACAGCACTTGATTCTTAGTGACATATGTACCTTCTGCGAAAGCATTTGTTCTAAATATCCCTCTACTCGCACGTACTTCAACGAATTGCTGTGCACGTACGCGTCCTACATATTCACCATATATTTCCACATCGTCTTGCGTTGCCGGTGCTATGGCAACTACTGGAAGTTCCGGCATCTTTGCCGTCGATGGGAAACAATCAGGTAAATCCCGATAACTAGTCCAATACCTATTACTACAAGCGCTGTTCTTTTCTTTTTTAGCGCAATTTTCTTTGTGTGTAAAAAATAGTTTCATACTTTAGTTTTGTTATTGTTTAAGATGCCGTCAGTAGGAATACAAGCAGCGTGCCAAACTACTGTAAATAGCCTTTCCTTTTCATAATCAGTGTTTTATTACTGCCTTTTGTTGATAGGGAAGTGTGGAAAACAGGCAACAGCTGTAGAATAATTCCACAGTAGGCGAATTAAATTTAGTAGAGGATTATCGATTTGGATGCAAAAATAGTAAAATAGTGGGTAATTTTAAAATATTTATTCATTATTCATTATGATGAGGACGATGTTGTAGTGTTAGCAGATATGTATGTAATTTAAATTTTGCTTGAGATCGTCATATCTGCAACCTTGTTGTTTTGAAACTACGCTCCCTTTCATTTTGAAAAGGGTAGTGTTTCCCTTTTTTTTATGACTTCATATAATATCTGTTTGTTTATCAATAGTTTATAATGTTGTTTTTCATTTTGGCATAGTATTCGCTATATACTTGTCGAATATAAAAGGTATAAAAAGATGGGAGAATTTTATAATCCAGATAAATTATATAAAGGTGGAAGCCGGAATAATAGCTTGATAAATAAAAAATGATATTCCGTGTATTGGGGGTATTACTTTTTATTGAATCTGCTATGTTCCTGCTTTGTGCGGCTGTTTCCTTATGTTACGGTGAGCAAGATTATCAATATTTTCTATATACCATTCTTTTGAATACATTGGTCGGTGGAGTTTTGCTAATTTGTAGTAGAGGTGCTGAGAATCGGCTGACACGACGAGATGGTACTGCATTGTAACTTTTACTTGGTTTTTGTTTACGTTGTTTGGAATGTTGCCTTTTTATTTTAGTGGAGGAATCCCTTCGGTGACGGATGCCTTTTTTGAAACCATGTCGGGTTTTACTACTACAGGAGCTACTATATTGGATGATATAGAATCTCTTTCACATGGTCTGTTATTTTGGCGTAGCTTGACACAATGGATAGGTGGCTTGGGTATTGTCTTTTTTACTATTGCTGTGCTTCCTATTTTCGGGGGAGGAACTATACAACTTTTTTCAGCTGAGGCTATCGGGGTGACGCACGACAAAACACATCCCCGGATTGATGTGATGGCTAAGTGGCTGTGGATGATATATGCTATTCTTACAATTGCAGAAACTGTGCTGCTGATGATAGGAGGAATGAGTTTTTTTGATGCGGTATGTCATTCATTCTCAACAACGGCTACAGGTGGTTATTCTACCAAACAAGCTAGTGTAGCTTATTGGAACTCTCCGTTTATAGAATATGTAATAGCGATATTTATGATCCTTTCGGGTATTAATTTCTCTCTCTATTTTATGTGTCTGAAAGGGAAAGGCAAGCGTTTATTTCAGGATGATGAATTCCGTTGGTTTATGAAATCAGTGAGTATTCTGACACTTGTTATTACGTTTGCCTTAGTTTTCAGAATCATTATGATTGGGAAAAGGCATTCCGCAGGCTCTGTTTCAAGTAGCTACGGCGCATACGTCATGCGGCTTTGCAACGGATGATTATAACTTGTGGCCATCTTTTACATGGATGCTTCTTATTTTTGCTATGTTGTCAGGTGGATGTACGGGGTCTACTAGTGGGGGAATCAAAATATGCGCCTTATGATTCTGGCGCGTAATATCAAAAATGAATTCAAACGGATGCTGCATCCTAGGGCTGTATTGCCTGTTCGTGTGAACCGTCAGGTATATCGCCTTCCATCATTGCTTCAGTGAATACATTCTTTGTATTTTATTTGTTCTGTATTTTGGCCGGATGGATACTGCTGATGTTTTTCGGGGTGGGGATAATTGAAGCGATGAGTACAGTAATTTCTAGCTTAGGCAATGTGGGACCGGGGCTAGGAGCATTCGGTCCTGCTTTTTCATGGGCGGCGTTGCCTGATGCTGCTAAATGGATATTGTCGTTCCTGATGTTGATAGGACGTTGGAATTGTTTGCTGTGTTGTTGCTTTTTTATTCAGGATTTGGGAAAGACGATAGTTCTCCGGGAAAAATTGATATGTATCATTAATTAATGGGTATTCATTGAAATGAAGTTCTAGAAATATGTATTTTTACAAAGGATGATATATATTTGTGCTCGGATTTACAATACATTCATGTTATGGCAACTTCGAGAGAGATGACTTCGGGACGTCCGTTCCCTTTGATATTGAATTTTGCTTTTCCTTTATTGCTGGGTAATTTACTTCAGCAGACTTATTCCTTGATGGATGCTGCTATTGTGGGTAAGTTTCTTGGAATTAATGCTTTGGCTTCTGTAGGAGCTAGCACTCGGTGGTGTTTTTGATATTAGGCTTTTGCAATGGCTGTTGTGGTGGCTTCGGTATTCCTGTCGCACAGAAGTTTGGAGCAAGGGATTATGGTATGATGCGGCGTTTGTGGCAGTTAGTTTACAATTGGCAGCGGTGATGTCTGTAGTAATTGCTATTGTAACTAGTATGTTTTGTTCGGATATTCTTCAGATGATGCAGACTCCGGAGAATATTCTTGAGGATGCTTATCTTTATTTGCTGATTACTTTATCGGGGTGCCCTGTACCTTTTTCTATAATTTGCTTTCAAGTATTATTCGTGCATTGGGTGATAGCAAAACTCCGTTTGGTTTTTGCTTTTTTCTACGATATTGAATATTTTGCTTGATCTCTTTTGTATTTTGATACTTGATTGGGGAGTGGCGGGAGCAGCTGTGGCTACGGTATTCTCACAAGGGGTTTCGGCTGTATTGTGTTATTTGTATATGATGCGTCATTTTGAGATTCTGAAGGGAACTCCGACAGAGCATAAATTTCGAGGAGCGTTGGCAAAGACTTTACTGTATATCGGTGTGCCGATGGGATTACAGTTCTCTATTACTGCTATTGGCAGTATTATGTTGCAAAGTGCGAATAATGCATTGGGTACTGCTTGTGTGGCTGCTTTTACGGCTGCTATGCGTATTAAGATGTTTTGTATGTGTCCGCTTGAGAGTCTGGGTATAGCTATGGCTACTTATAGTGGACAGAATTACGGTGCGGGAAAACCGAAGCGTATCTGGCTGGGAATCAAGGCGAGTGTGTTAATGATGGTTATTTATTGTGGTTTTATGTTTGTAGTCTTGATGTTGGGAGCACGTACTTTTGCCTTGTTATTTGTTGACCCAGCAGAATGGGAGATATTGAAAGATACGGAATTGTTTTTGCATATTTCCGTTTCTTTCTTTCCGGTTTTGGGCTTACTTTGTATCTTGCGTTATTCCATTCAGGGGGTGGGCTTTACTAATTTGGCTATGTTGTCGGGGGTATCCGAAATGATTGCCCGTATAATGGTCAGTCTTTATGCAGTACCAATATTGGGCTATTTAGCTGTTTGTTTTGGTGACCCTACGGCATGGATATTTGCAGTTATTTTTCTGATTCCCGCATTTATATATGTGTATGGAAGAATAAAACGGATGTCTACTTCAGGAATGGTAAAATACTAATTTGGTGTGTGAGGTGCTGAAAAAAACTTTCAGCACCCACAGATAAATTTTCTGAGCAAAAACTATTAGAAATTACTTTTCTTTTCTACAAAAATTATTTCTTTTGTTACAGGGTGAACAAACTCTAGACTTCAGCATGTAAATAAAGTCTGTCTGCTTTTTGTCCGTAGAGTTCATCTCCTCGTATAGGACAATGTAATCCTTCCGGATGGGCGGCATGTACTCTTAATTGGTGTGTCCGTCCTGTCAATGGATAAAAGGCAATAAGTGTGTTTCCTTCTTGTTCGTTTAAAACCTGATATTGTGTGATAGCGGTTTTTCCATGTTCATGGTCTACTACTTGTCTGGGTCTGTCAAGAGGATCCATACGGAGGGGGAGTATTATGGTTCCTTCTTTAGAAGAAATCTTGCCATCCAATAAGGCAATATATCGTTTCTTTATCATTCTATTCTTGAATTGTGCTTGCAGGTGCTGATGTACTTCTTTGTTTTTGGCTATTAATAACACACCGGAAGTAGCCATATCCAATCGGTGGACTATCAGAGGACCTGTGGCATCTGGATAAAGTATTTTTATATGTTGATAGACAGAGTCTATTTCTCCTTTTCCTGGAACCGAGAGCATTCCTGCTGGTTTGTTGATTACGACTAGGTAATTATCTTCATATACTATCTCTAATGGCATTTCATGATAATGTTTTTTTAACAAGGGATTTTCTTCCACTTCCAGTCCCTGTAACATATGTCCCAGGATAGGTCCGCATTTTCCTTTACATGCAGGATAGTAGTATCCATGATGTCTTATTTCTGCTTTTGGAGAATCTCCCCACCAGAATTCTGCCATAGCAATAGGTTTTAATTGATGCTTATAGGCATATTGGAGTAATTTGGGAGCTGCACATTCACCGGCTCCGGCAGGAGGAAATTTTTGTATAGTTTGTGCAAAAATACGACATAAATCTTTTGTTTCTCCATGGGCGTTTAGTATTTGAAACTGCTCAAACAGCTTTCTTTGTAAAGTGGCAGAACGTTTTTTCCTTTCTATCTTCATCGTTTCTATTTTTGTGATGAAAGTATCGGCTTCTGCTTGTAGTGAAGCGATTTTTTCTTTCCATATTTTTTCCATGCGTTTTAATTCAGCTTTTTGAAACTGGCTTTCACGTATCATTGCAGCTAACTCCTTTGCGTCGGGAATTCCTGTCTTGCGCCGGATTTCTCTGTTTTTTTTAGCGGATTTGAAAAACTCTTTAGCTTCAGTCAATTCCTGCTGGGATTGTATTTTTTTCTTTTTCAATTTGTCGGAGTAGATCTATGTAACGAGGGGTCGTTTCTGTGTCTTTTTAATGCATACATTGATGGCGGATATACGTTTTTCCTCTATTTTGAAGAATCCCTGTGGTTGTAACAAATCATAAATTGGCGGGACGAAGAAGGATGACAGTTTTTACCAGCCAATGTTCCTGAAAATGCAGCCAAATAACCTATTTTATTCTCGGGTGTTTGTACAATTAGGACACCAAACATTTTTCCTTGTTGCAATTCTTTTTGCCATTGGGATTGACTTGTCAGATAGGCTTGTACTTCTTTAGTCGCTATTATGCAAAGTGGATGAGGGGTATAGTGAAAAGGATAAGTGAACTTATCGGGTAACTTTATAGTGGTAATGGAATTCTTAAAAAAATGTATCATAGTTCGTTTAATATAGTTGCTAATGATTTGTTTTTCTTGTGAGGTCACTATGCGGACAACTCGGAATGAATGATAAAGTTTTTGTTTAATTCCTGTAATACTTCAGTTGACTGCTTTTCAGTCTGTAAGGGGAATATAGAGATACGATTTAAAGTTAGGATAATATCGCGTTGAGATTTGCGAAGTTCTATTATTTTTATAAGCGTTTCTTTCTCTCTTTTTACCATATAATTCCCTTCTATTTTGTTCGTGTCTACATTGTTCCCTATTTTGAAATCGCTAGTTGTTTTTATGACGGTTGTTTGTTCTTTGTAATCAGATGCCGCAATATGATTTTTTTTTCTGTCTAATTTTATTTCCATAGCTACACTTTTATTTTGCGATTTTATATTCTTGGGCAAAGATAGGCATTTTCTTTCCAATAATCTTTTTATGTTGTGCAAATTCATTACAGATGCTATTCAACTGTTTTTTTTCGTATTTTTGCCGCAATTTATAAGAAAAATTGGATGTTAATTTGTTGTTTTGGATAAAAAAGAGAAAATAGATATGAGAAAAATTGTTGTGTCCGCAATGCAAAAATTGCAGGGTTATACGTTAAAAATGAGAAGAAAGAAAGGTTGTTAGTTTATGTATCGGATGAAGGGGAAGTGGTACCGAAAAATTTGGAAGAGAATATGGAAGGGTTTGATTTAACTATTATTTATTGTTTGGGGGTGTTCATGGAGTGGCTCTCCAAAAAACTGGTGAAGAGGTAGGTATGAAAGGAAAACTTAAAATCTCATTTATTGGTGATTTTAGACGTGTTCGATAAATTGTTGTTGAATGATAAATTGAACTCTAATTTGCCCATTGATGATTTGCACTTGAATGGGGCTGGATATCGGATATTAGTTTATACTTTGAGAGTGTTTTATGTTAGTAGGGATGAATGAAAATAATTGTTGAATTTAAATATAGGAATAGCGATGAATATTTTATTGGTGAGTAATAGTGACATATGTCGTAGTCGTATGGCACAGAAGATATTATCTTCTTTTGGATATGGGACAAAGATATTTACCTCTGGAGTTCTGCCGGGAAGAGTGGTACCATCTTCAGTGGTAGGGGTGATGGAACAGAATGGATATGATTGCTCTCGTAAGAAAGCTAGTGATGTGGATATATATTGCCATCAACCATGGGACTATGTGATTACTCTTTGTGAAGAAGCAAAGGAAGTGGAGGGTGATTTTAATAAGGAAGTGAAAAACTTGGAAGACATTTTTC
>ENA-OQHP01000497-OQHP01000497.1-human-gut-metagenome-genome-assembly--contig:-NODE-497-length-12644-cov-1.549493_pt1 | contig 12644 bp, 16 predicted proteins | sample MGYA00242563_ERZ504717 | MGnify/ENA primary metagenome ERZ504717 (study PRJEB26092, sample SAMD00036212) | human gut metagenome | host: Homo sapiens | study: EMG produced TPA metagenomics assembly of...
TGCTGGATTACATCCTCATTTCTCAGATTAAGCTTGACCAGATCATAGTTTCCTTCCCAGCCCTCGTACCACAATCCATCATTATAGTTTGAATTGCCATCGAACGCTATACGGTCAAACCAGTTTACATATGGTGAGCTTTCTCTGTTTTTAAGCACATCCTGAAATGCCCAGAAGCCTCTTCCCACATGATTGAACACACCATCCAGCACTACCTTTATGCCGTCCTTGTGCAGATTGTCACAAACCTGTGCGAAGTCCTCGTTTGTGCCAAGCCTTGTGTCTATTTTTGTATAATCCCTTGTATTATATCCGTGTGTATCAGATTCAAACACCGGTGAAAAATAGATTGCATCTGCCCCAAGCTTTTGATATGAGGTATCCAGTCATTCACTTTCAAAATTCTGTGCTCCAAAACACCATCATTCTCAAATGTGCTCCACAGAAGCCTAACGGATAAATCTGATAAATACACTTCATATGCCCACATTATTTTGCCCTCCTTGATAGTTGTGTAGTGGTTTTGTACCTGTTATCTGTTATCTATTATACACAATTATGTACTTATATGCTACATTTTTTTGTTACTTTTTACCTACATTAAGTATTTTGTTACCTTGTATAATTAAATTTCTAATAGAAATTCCTGTAGATAACACATGCAATAACCACATGGATAAAGAAAATAAGCGGCATCCCCTTTACAAAATACCAATGCTTTGTCTTGTGCCTGAAGGCATACATCCCAGCCCAGGTACCGGCGCTTCCGCCCAGCAGGCTGAGCCCAAATAATGTCTTCTCCGGGATGCGCCATGCGTGTGCCTTGGCCTTACACTTGTCAATTCCCATCGCAGCAAAGCCTGCTATATTCATAAGAAGCAGATAAATCAGAAAAATTTTCATATAAATAATGCTCCATTCTATTACTCCGCACATAAATTTATAAATATATAAACATATCTGCATATATTAATAAGTCCACAAAAAACAATAGCCCAGCCTTTAAAGGCCGGGCCAGATAAATTAATTATTAATTCTTAGCTTTTTTAGAAACCTTAGCCGGTGCAGCCGCCTGCTTTTTAATGGCGCTCTTGCCCAGATAAAGCTTCATCACATACCACAGCTCTGTAGCGATGCAGATTGAAGAATATGTTCCGCAAAGCACACCTACCATGAGTGGTAATGAGAACTCTCTGATTGATGTATGACCAAAGATAAAGAGTAACAATACCATAACAAATGTAGTAAGCGAAGTATTGATGCTTCGTGAAAGTGTCTGTGTAAGGGACTCGTTTGCTATATCAGCAAGCTCATCTGCTGAGTACTTCTTGATACCGTGAAGGTTCTCACGGATACGGTCAAAGATAACGATTGTATCGTTGACTGAGTAACCTACGATTGTAAGTATACATGCAATAAACGTACTGCCGACTGAGATTCTGATAAGTGCATATGCTGTGACTACAACAAGCACATCATGTACCAGCGCAAGGATAGCACTTGAAGCAAATCTGATGTCCTTGAATCTGAACCAGATATATAACAGCATGAAAATACATGAAATAATAACTGCCTTTACAGCGTTTGTTCTCATCTCACCACTGATTGTTGAGCTGATACTCTGAGTCTCTATAGTTGATGCATCAACATTAAAATCCTTCTCAAGAAGAGCTGCGAGATCCTGTCTCTCATCGAGTGAAAGTGTACGTGTCTTTAATGTGACATCATGGCTGCCCTGAACTGTAGTAACCTGCACTGCACTATTGCCAAGGAGCTTTGATACTGAAGGCACGATGTCCTTCTCAACCTCTGCGGCTGTATAATCCTTGCCAAAGTCTGCAGTGGTTGATGTACCACCTACAAACTCAAGACTGTAGTTTAATGCATTGCCGCTTGTAGCACCGAAATAAATCATGCCGCCAATACCTGCAAGTATAACTACACCTGAGATAACAAAGTATTTAACTCTGTTCTGTACAAATCTGATAACCTTTCTCTTCTTTGCCTTGCCGTAGAACTTCTCAGCTCTGACACCGACACCGTAAAATGCTCTTGTAAGGTATTTTGCAATAAAAAGAGCTGTAAACAGTGACAGAATAATTGAAATCATAAGTGTGTATGCAAAGCCCTTTACTGTACCTGAACCGAGCACCATAAGCACAAGTGCTGCGATAAAGGTTGTAACCTGTCCATCGAGGATGGCTGAAAGAGCCTTCTTGTAGCCCTCATTTACTGCAGCAAGCACTGATTTGCCACCTGCGATTTCCTCACGGATACGGGCAAATACGATAACGTTTGCATCTACTGCCATACCGATACCAAGGATGATACCCGCGATACCCGGCAGTGTAAGTGTAATCTCAAACCAGTAAATAACAGTACTGTAAGCATTGAGTAGAGTGCAAGTCCGATAGATGCAACCACACCGAGTATACCATAGAGCACAATCATGAATATCATGATTAAGATAATTCCGATAATTGCAGCCTTTACTGCATTTGTGAGCGCTGTTCCACCGAGCTGTGCGCCAACAACATTTGACTCTAACTCCTCGAGCTGGAGGTTGATGGCTCCGACACGGATAAATGTTGCAAGGCTTGTTGCCTCGTCGTAATCCTTCATTCCGTTGATTACACAGTTACCATCTGAGATAACGGCGCTTACTGTAGGAACGCTGATGAAATGATCATCATAGTATATACCGATTGACTGTCCTGCATCCTTTGCCTTCTTTGTGGCATCTGCCCATGTGTCAATAGCCTTATCCTTGAGCTTTAATGAAACAACAGGCTCCTTGGTTGATGTAGATGATGACTGGTCATACTGGGCGCTTGCATCCTTTACATCGTTACCATCGAGGATGACTGAGCCATTGGCCTTTAAGGTGTCAATATCATAGTTGAGCTTGTAGCCGCCCTCAACCGATGTGTCCTGTGTATAGTTGGCATTTCCGTCACTGTCATACTGGGCGATGAAGTACAGTGATCCCGGACTTCCAAGATCCTCGAGTACCTTGTTAGGGTCGTCAACACCCGGAATCTCTACAGTGATACGGTCATCCCCGCTCTTGTATACAGAGTACTCTGTTGTGTAGCTCTCTGCACGCTCCTCGAGCTTTGCGATAGTATCATTTACATCCTTGTCTGAAGGATTCTTGTCCTTGATATGGTAGGTGATTGAAACACCACCTGAGAGGTCGAGACCAAGCTTGATATTCTGATAATCCTTATCCTTGGTGCTCTCACCATTAGCAGTTGCCTCCTGCTTTTGCTTTGTGTCGGTGATTACTGCAGTGGAATACCAGCCCAGCAAGCCGATACAAATGACTGCCACAAGGATAATCACCCAACTCTTTCCTTTTTTCATTTTCTTATACCTTCCTGTCATTTTGCTACCATCCATATAGGTATACAGATGGCAAATATATTCGCACACGGGTCACAAATACCGCTATCCGTTTCCCGTGACAAATTCAAATTATTGTGCATCATCTGCCATATCAGCCTCTGCTGCCTTAATCATGATAGCGCACTCTATACGCTTCTTCTGCAGCTCGCAGCCTAAATCATAGGCATCAGTGATTGTGCCGTGGAAGTTGTATGAGTTGGCGGCACAGCCACCGCTGCAATAGAATCTGGCAAAACAGTTGCGACATTTTTCCTTGGCATAAACATTACAGCACTTAAACTCATCCTGGATGTCAGTGGCCTTGATGCCATCCCAGACATTACCCATAAGGAAGTCCTCATTGCCCACAAACTGGTGGCATGGATATAAATCTCCCCATGGAGTCACTGCCAGGTACTCAGTTCCTGAGCCACAACCGGAAAGACGCTTATATACACAAGGTCCTCCCTCTAAATCTATCATAAAATGGAAGAAATTGAAGCCGTTTCCTGCCTTGTTTCTCTTTACCATCTCTGCTGCAAGTCTGTCGTACTCATCAAAGAGCACAGGTAAATCAGATTCCTTAAGTGCATACTCATCTGTAGGCTGTGCCACCACAGGCTCAACCGAAATCTGTTTGAAGCCTAAATCAGCCAGATGAAGCACATCCTTTGAAAAATCAGTATTGAAATGTGTGTATGTACCTCTCACATAGTACTTGTCCTGATGTCTGCTCTCCGCAAACTTCTGGAATTTCGGAACAATAAGGTCATAACTGCCGGCACCCTTTCTGAAAGGTCTCATGCGGTCATGAACCTCCTTGCGTCCGTCGATACTAAGAACTACATTGTCCATCTCTTTGTTGGCGAACTCCATAATCTCGTCATTTAAGAGCACACCGTTTGTGGTGAGTGTGAACCTGAAATGCTTGTCATGAAGCTTCTCCTGCTCTCTTCCATATGCCACAAGCTGCTTCACCACATCCCAGTTCATAAGAGGCTCTCCTCCAAAGAAGTCTACCTCTAAGTTTCTCCTGCTGCCTGAATTGGCAATCAGGAAATCAAGTGCCTGTTTTCCTGTCTCGTAGCTCATGAGAGCTCGTCTGCGTGATACTCGCCCTCCTCTGCAAAACAATATCTGCAGGCAAGGTTGCAGTCGTGCGCTATGTGAAGGCAAAGTGCCTTTACAACTGTCTGGCGCTTCTTGAAATCTATGATACGTTCTTTGTATGTATCTTCTGTGAAGAGCTCTTCATTATCCTTAAGCTCATTTACTTCCTGTATTGCTTCTTCTATCTCCGTCTGTGGATACCTGTCCACAAGCTTTTCAATAATCTCCTTAGCTGAGTTGTCCTCAAACAGCTCAATAACGTCATATGTGACATCATCCACCACATGGATTGCGCCACTGTTGACATCTAAGACAATATTATAGCCGTTGTTCTTGTACTGATGAACCACTACAATATTCCTCTCTTTCTATACACATTTTAAAATTACCACTGCGAAAAGAGTGTGCACCTATCAGCGCACACTCTTTAAATCCGCTTCACCTATGACTATTTGTACTGCTCACAAGTCTGGTTTCCAACTGTACAAGATGTCTTGCAAGCTGACTGGCATGATGTCTGGCACTCGCCACATCCGCCCTTTTTAACTGTGTTCTGTAATTTTCTTGTATTTAATGTCTTTACGTGTTTCATTTTATCTCCTTTTCATTTAACGATGTCTCATTGACACATCATATTTGCTTTCAACATTATATCACAGCATTATCAATATGAAAAGTCCTTTTTTAGCGAAAAACAAGCGCTGAAAACATTACCAGAAGGAGTATTATCAAAAGCTCGAATATATTTTTTGATTCACCTATATCTATGACCACTGTTGCTATCACATACGTTATCCAGTATGCTACGACCGTCACCCTGATAAAAACGTCTGCGGTGAAAGCAGCATTTGAGCAAAAATCCGCACACAAACCCCACCACTATATTGACCGCCATGGCAAGTGCAAACTTTATCCACTCCGCCATGTCGACAAAGCACTGTACTATAGAAGTATGATAAGGCACAAAAGCGCCGTAAGATGCATAATACATATTGTTATCACAGGACCTTTGATTTTTCTCCACATAAAAACGCCCTCCACACATCATATATATGTGCAAAGGGCGGTAATTATTCATGTATGAAATTCATTCGTGATTACAGCTCACAGTTATTAACTGTTCTAGGGAATGGGATAACGTCACGGATATTGCCCATGCCGGTAAGATACATTACGCATCTCTCAAAGCCCAATCCAAAGCCTGCGTGTCTTGCAGAGCCGTATTTTCTTAAGTCAAGGTAGAACTTGTAGTCATCCTCTGAAAGTCCAAGCTCATTTATTCTGGCAAGAAGCTTGTCATAGTCATCCTCTCTCTGGCTTCCACCGATGATTTCTCCGATTCCCGGCACGAGACAGTCAACTGCTGCAACGGTCTTTCCGTCGTCATTCAGCTTCATGTAAAAGGCCTTTATCTCCTTCGGATAATCTGTGACAAATACAGGGCGCTTGTAAATCTGCTCTGTAAGGTATCTCTCATGCTCTGTCTGTAAATCACAGCCCCATGATACCTTGTAATCAAACTTGTCATTGTGCTTTGAAAGGATGTCGATAGCCTCTGTGTATGTCACACGGGCAAAATCATTTCAACAACATTTCTTAATCTGTCAAGCAGCCCCTTGTCCACGAAATTGTTGAAAAATGCCATCTCCTCAGGTGCATTTTCAAGCACATAGTTGATAACATACTTGAGCATGCTCTCTGCAAGCATCATATCATCTCAAGGTCTGCAAAAGCAATCTCAGGCTCAATCATCCAGAACTCTGCCGCATGACGTGTGGTGTTTGAATTCTCCGCACGGAAGGTAGGTCCGAAGGTGTAGATATTCTTGAATGCCATAGCATATGTCTCGCCGTTTAACTGTCCTGAAACAGTAAGGTTGGTAGGCTTATTAAAGAAATCCTTTGAGAAATCCACCTTTCCATCCTCTGTCATAGGGAGATTGTTCAAATCAAGTGTGGTCACCTGAAACATCTCTCCTGCACCCTCACAGTCACTTCCTGTGATAAGCGGTGTGTGCACGTACACAAAATCCCTCTCCTGGAAGAATTTGTGAATAGCATATGCGCAGAGTGAGCGCACTCTGAAAACTGCCTCAAAAGTATTGGTACGAGGTCTTAAGTGTGAGATTGTACGAAGATACTCAAATGTATGTCTCTTCTTCTGCAGAGGATGAATCCGGTGTGGATGCCCCCTCAACAGTCACCTCTGCGGCTTGAATCTCAAATGGCTGCTTTGCATCCGGAGTGAGCACAAGTGTACCCCTTACGATAATTGCAGCTCCGACATTGATCTTGCCAACCTCATCATAGTTGTCTAAGCCATTTCCGTATACAACCTGGATTGGCTCAAAAAATGTACCGTCGTTTACCACGATAAATCCAAAGTTCTTTGAATTACGGTTGCTTCTGACCCATCCTCCGATAGTCACCTCTTTGTCAGCGAATTTGTCCTTGTTGCGGAAAATCTCGCGTATGTTTGTAAGTTCCATTATCTAATCCTCCATTTAAGCTGCCTGCGCATCACCACAGACAGCATATTTATCGTTATTATTCGGCATCCGCGCTGCCACTTGAAGTATCCGGCGCTGCACTGCCATCCTCAAATGTCACATTTGCTTTCTCTGTGACTGTATCAATAGCCTTGTTTACAAGGTACTGGTTCTTAAGGTATGTCTTTCCCTCATCCTTGTGTCCGCTTCCAAAATACTTGTATACCTCAGAAGCCTTGCTGAACTGACCATTGCTGGCTGATACGATGTAATCCACATAGCTGTTGAAAGCATCATCATCCATCTTGATATTTTCCTTCTCAGCGATAAGCCCAAAGATGAACTCTGTCTTTATCTGGTCTGTCAGATTTTCCTTCCACTTCTCTGTGGCCTGATCCACTGTCATGTTGTAGTTGGACTTTAAATATTTCTTAAGTGTCTGTCCATCCTTGACATTTTCTTTGGTAAATGAAGCAATATACTCATTGAGTCTGGCCTGTAGATACTCATCAGGAATCTCGACTGTGCTGTTTTCAATCATGTAGCTCTTTATCTTGTCCACCTCAGCGCTGTAGAGCTGTTGCTTCAAATCCTTCTCAATCTGTGTGGTAAGCTGGGCATTTGTTGTCACTCCGGCCTTTCCAAACACTGTGTTGACCTGCTCGTCTGTCATATCAGCAAGTGCAACAGGATCTGCTGAGTAAATGCCCTTTACTGTATACTCAAATGTAACTGTCTGTCCGTTTAGGTCATCGTTGCCATAATCCTCAGGGAATGTCACGTCACCCTTAACCTTGTCACCCACCTTGGCTCCGATTAAAGGCTTTGTAAATCCATCGATAAATGATGAACCGCCGACCTGGCTGTTATTTGTCACATCAAGCATCACATCTGTAGCTGAGCCACCATCAATGCTTTGCCATCCTTATATCCTGTGTAATCAACCTTGACATAATCGCCATCTGCAACTGTATCACGATCTGTAACCTGCTTGTACGCATCTGCACCATATGACTGAAGCACATTGGTCAGATATGTCTGCTTTGCTGTATCGTTTATCTCATAATCGTTTGAGACTGTAATTGCAACACCTGAATAGTCTGCAAGCTTTGTAACCTGCTTTGCGTAGTCTATGTCAAACTGTCCGCTTCGCATCGTCTCGCTGCCGGCCTCGGTGCCTGACTCTGTTGCGCTCTTTGAGCCACCCTTTTGCTCTTGCCGCTTATCACAGCAACAAGCGCAATAATTACCACGATAAGTGCAATCACAATCACTGCTATGACTGCCTTCTTACCTGTATTCTTCTTCTCACTCATTGGAATCCTCCTGAAATCTGTAAGTCATGTTATTTATATGTATAATGCCCTGCCACGGCAAAAACGCATCCGCAAAACACTATACCTGTCTACAATATCACATATCAGGTTAAATTACAACGAGTGAAATTTCTTTATCTTTGCAAACACCGGAGGAGTATGCATCCTAAGCCCTACTGTCACCCTGGCATTCTTTTGCAGCCTTACCGGCTTAAGCAGATGTGTCACAAACCTGATATCATCCGGGAAAATGTCGCTTGTATATGTATGAACGCCGCTTTCATCCTCCACATCCATAAACAGCTCGACCTCGACACCTGTTGTATTGGTTCCTCTATAGTCAACCGCTGCTATATACTCACCGGTATATTCAATATCCACCGTCTGGCTTATCGAATAGTCAAAATTGGCATCTGAAGAGATAAACACTCCATCCTTACCCAGTGTATACTGTCCTTCTTCGAGGCTTGTCTCAATCTGCCAATTATTAATCCATCCTTAAATTCAGGATTTGAGATTAGATTTCCATGAATCATAAGAAGCTTCATGAAATCCTCCACCTCCGGTGTTTCTTCATACTCATAAAGTGATTCAATATACTTGTCAAGCTCTTTAATCGGCGGATTTTTCGGATCAAAGTCCCTGATTGCATCCCAGCCCGGCAAAGCCCTGCCATGCTCGTCAAACATACCCATATTCTCAAACCAGGTTCCCATGCCTTTACCAGGCACACCGACAGGCTCCCAGTAGTATACACCTGTCTTTCCGGTATCCTTTGACACCTCTGCTGCTATCTGCATGATTATTTCAAGAGACTTCTTCTGCTCTGCGCTGCCTGCATCAAGGCCTGCAGTCTCCATGAGTTCCTTCGGGATATGATCTCCCTTGCAATGCCTCCACGGATGAGCTGTCTCCACAATATAAACCGGCAGATTATATAATTTTATGAGCCTGCTCATAGTATCCTTCAAATCCATGAATGTACCATGCCAGAACGAATAAAAGGAAAGGCCAATCGCGTCAATCGGCAGCATGCCCGCATTAAACATAGAATCAAACCAAGGCATAATACAGTTATATCTGCCTCCCTGATCCAGATGAATCATGACCTTTGTCTCCGGGAGCAGCTCCCTGACAGCTCTGATTCCCTCATTTACAAGCGCAGCCAGCTGCCTGTACTGTGGCACTGCACCATCCGGAAACAGCATACCACTCCTTATTTCATTGCCAATCTGAACCATATCCGGCGCACAATCCATGATTTTTAATCTGTATAGCACATCATATGTGTACTTGTGCACTGCTCCTTCAGCTCATCAAAGCTTAAATTCTTCCACGCATCAGGCTTATTCTGCTGTCCCGGATCTGCCCAGTAATCTGAATAATGAAAATCAAGCAGAAAATGCATTTTGTATTTTTTAATGACATGAGCCATCTCGAGAACATATGTAAGACTGCAATACCCCTTAGACTCCGGCACCTTATCAGGCTCATTCCATATGCGCAGACGGACTGAATTTACATTATTCAGCTTTAAAAAATCAAATACCCTGCACACATGACCTTCCCTGTCCATTATTTGTATATTATTGTCAACCATCATAGGAACGGATGAAATATCCACTCCCTTTAAGAAATTGCTATCCTTTTTCTGCTTGTGCTGCTGCTTAAGCTGATACATCTTTGTGTCAGCACTTACGAGATAATCGTCAAAACTCTTACCACTGCCCGGCCTCGTATATATGATGCCGTGACTGATAAACAGGCTGTGCTGCTCCATGATATCATACACGCGCTTATATACTTCTCAGCAGTGTCATGTCTGTCCCCAGGGATAAACACGATAAATTCATCTCCACCGAATCTATATACCATACTTCCCTCAGGCTTTTGCTCATCAAGCACCCTCGCCACAGTCTTTAAAAGCTCGTCACCGTACTGGTGTCCGTAGGTATCATTTATGTCCTTGAAATCATCCACATCGAGAAATACTATGGTGCAGCGACATTTTGAGCTTCAAGCTCAGCAAACATAGGAATGACCATCTCATTGCATGCCACACGATTGTATAGGCCTGTGAGCGCATCATGGTTGTAGAGATTCTTAAGCTCATTATTTGTATTCTCAAGTACCTTTTGCTTAAAAAGATTCTCAAGCCTCTTGAGCAGGGCAGACTGTATATCAAACTGCTCAGGATGGTCGTACAAAAACTCAGGATTCCTGAGTATTACATAGCCCACTATCTCGTCCCTGAAATGCAGCGAACAATACATATAGCAGGTGTTTTTATCTACACTCTGCATGTACTGCATAAGGTCATTTACACTCTTAAACTCAAGCTTTCCATTGTCCTTGTCATCCGCATAGAGTACAACCTCGTCGTCAATATCATAGCCATGCTTCCTAAAGTGTGCATTGTTCCTTGCAGCTGCCAGATCAGAAACACCGACCACATACACTCCGTCACACTTCATGCTCTGTATATAGTCAGAGTATCTCTCAAACAAATCATAGTATTCATTGCACTCCTCGAGCTCTTTCTGGAGGATCATTACTGCATCCTCCTCCTGCTCTCTTGCAACGGAGCCTTTGATAATATTCTTTATGTAATTACGATAATCCACTCTGCCGGTATTAGGGCATCCGCAGCTCTCAGCCGGGATAAACTCAGAATCAAGGTATTTATCAGAAGCATCGCCCGTGCCATTCCAAAGCGCCTTAAATATCTCAAGAGCATTTCTGCCTATATTGCCCCTGTTGTTATCCACTGTTGTAATCTGTGGGTTAAAATACGCAGCCTTATCCAGATTGTCAAAGCCTGTGACCTTAAAATCCTGTGGTACCTTGTATCCAAGAACCTCTGCTGTCGCACACAGTCCTGCTGCTATATTGTCATTTGCACATAAAAAGACATCCGGTAACGGCTTTTTGCTCTCGTGCCAATCACTCATATACCTGACGCCTGTCTGATAATCAAAATCACCAAACATGTACATATCAGCTGTAAGTGGTATGCCATAATCACTTAAAGCCTCCTTGAAGGCCTCAAAACGCATTCTGTTCTCATAATGATACGGCGGACCACCTGCAAACACAAAGCTTTTGCAGCCATGCGCATAGTACATATGATCCATTACCTTGCGAAACAGCCTCTTATTATCGTTGCCTACATAGTAAAACCCATCAACCTTATACCCGATACTCACTACCGGCACATTTACCGACTGAAGCTTTCTGACCATATACTGTATCTCATCCAGGTTGGTCGTATTGGTGCAGTCAAATACCACTCCGTCGAAACTGTTTAAATCAGGCAAATCGTTCAGCGCATACTCGCCTTTGTTAAACTTTGAATCCTGACTCCAGGTTCCGTTGGTGTTGTAAAAATACAGGCACACATCCAGTCCCAGCTCTTTAGAGCCTCCCATGATACCCTCAACCCACGAATATATTACATATCTTCTCCAGCCATCAGCCAAAAGAGCAATTTTCTTCATTAATAAATACCCCTTTGCGTCTTCTAAAGACTTTTCCAAAATATAGTTCTATTATACTACGGTTTTACCTATTCTTGCAATAAAGATTGATTTTTTTTAGCATATTTGATAGAATTAATTTAAATAAGCAAATTTTTAGGAGGGATACGTTTTGAATCCAGCATTAATCGTACTTATTGTTATCGCAGTAGTGCTTGTGGTAGCATTTATAGTATTAACAATCCTCGGTAAAAAAGCACAAAAAAGAAAGGAAGAACAGGACGAACAGATAGCTGCTGCATCACAGACAGTCAATATGCTAATCATTGACAAAAAGCGTATGAAGCTAAAGGATGCCGGTCTCCCACAGCAGATTATTGAGCAGACACCAAAGCTTATGCGCCGCTCAAAGCTGCCTGTAGTCAAGGCCAAGGTCGGACCAAGAGTCATGTCTCTTATCGCAGACGAGCAGATTTTTGATGAGATTCCTTTAAAGAAAGAAGTTAAGGCTTCTGTCAGCGGTATCTACATCACAGCTGTCCGCGGTATCAGAGGACCTCTTGAGAAGCCTAAGAAGAAAAAGGCTTCCGTGCAAGAATGGCAGAAAACTACAGCAAGGCCAACGAACAGCTCAAGGCTGAAGAGGCTGCAAAGGCTGAAAGAAAAGCTGCTAAAGAGGCAGCCAAAAAGGCTAAGCAGAAATAATATCATGATTTAATTTTCATGTACATAAACAGAGCATGTGGGATGGCTTTCATCCTCACATGCTCTGTTTTTATATGCTTTATCCATATATGCTTTATATATTTTTTACCCCATAGCTTGGCAGACTTTTATGCAATTTTGACTGCTGCGCCTTTTTTTCTT
>ENA-OQHP01000498-OQHP01000498.1-human-gut-metagenome-genome-assembly--contig:-NODE-498-length-12631-cov-3.388676_pt1 | contig 12631 bp, 16 predicted proteins | sample MGYA00242563_ERZ504717 | MGnify/ENA primary metagenome ERZ504717 (study PRJEB26092, sample SAMD00036212) | human gut metagenome | host: Homo sapiens | study: EMG produced TPA metagenomics assembly of...
CTTCGTGTAAATTATCTAGATATGTACGCAGGTATTGTAGTTTTAAGTTTAATAGGTCTATTTTTGTTTGGTTTTTTGGACTTAGTAGAAAATTATTTTTGCAAATGGAAGAAAAAAGTATAAGAAGATATGGTTCTAGTAGCGATATTAGAACCATATCTTTTTTGTAATTAATTTTAATTTTTTATATAATTTTTTGAAAATTGTATATTGACTTTATATAGGGAGATGGGTATAATTAAACCATAACAAGATTGTAAATTTGTTGATGTAAACGTTTGTTTTTTGTATTTATGTTGAGATTTTTATTAAATTCTAGCTTGTTACATAAAAATTTTTGAGAAATATATATTGACTTTAAGTGATGAGAATAATATAATGAAGCTGAGTTAAATGAAAAATTGTAAAAATAAAAACAAACATTTGTTCAAGAACTTTAAGATATGTATAAAATAAGTTCGTATTTTGACAAAACGTGTAAACGTTTTCCGTTTTCAATTTTATGAAATTGAATTTTCTAAAAAATCATATGGTTTTATTTATTGATATAATATTGCATTTATAAATAAAAAATATGGTATTTTGAAATATTAACTCGTTATCAATTTCATATTGATAATAAAATAAATGAGTAGGTGATTTTTAATGAAGGAAAACACAGTAATCACGGTTAGTAGACAGTATGGTTGCGGTGGTCGTGAATTAGCTAAAATTTAGCTAAAAAGCTAAATGTAAAGTTATATGATAGACAAATTGTTCATATAGCAGCAGCTAAATTAGGTATCAATGATTTATCTGAACAGGATTTATTAGAATTAGAAAATACTGTTCATCCATTGACATTGACATTCATGCCATTCCATTCTTTCGGTACTCGCATGGGCGAATCCAGCAGAGGTATGTTCTTATCTGAAGCTAGTGTAGTAAGAAACTTGCTAACGATGGAGCATGTGTTATCTTAGGTCGTTGTGCTGATTATGTATTAGAAGATATGCCAAATCATTTCTCCATTTTCGTTTGTGCAGACGATGAATATAGAGAAAAAGAGGTAAAGAAGTTTACGAAGGTAAAACTTTAAAAGAATTAAAACGAAGAAAATGAAAAAAAGAGCTAGATACTACAATTATTATACAGGTAAAAAATGGGGCGAAGCTTCTAACTATGATTTAATTGTAAATACTAGCAATGCATCTTTAGACAAAATAGCAGATGCTATCATTGAATATATTAATAAAGTTCAAGAATAAAAGAACTAAAGAATATAGAAGGGTAACAGCATAGATGCTGTTATCTACATAAGTTTTGTTAATAATTTTTTTATTAAATTTTTTATTAAATATTTATAATTTTATTTAGGAGGACTTATAAATGTCAGGTAATAATGGTAATAAACTTATGCAACGCATATCATATGCTTGTGGTACTTTCGGACATGATATCTTCTATATGATGGTTAGCACATACTTTATCATGTTCATCACAAGTAATCTTTTCAACACAGAAGATCCAAGTCATAATGAATATATGATCGGTATCATCATGACAGTAATCCTTGTAATTCGTGTAGCAGAACTTTTCATTGACCCATTCATTGGTAACACTATCGATAAAACAAACACTAGATGGGGTAGATTTAAACCATGGGTTATTGTTGGTGGTTTCGTAGCAGCTTTAAGCTTAGCAATTTTGTTCACTGACTTAGGTGGTTTAACAACATCTAATCCATTACTCTACTTAATTATCTTTGCTATTTTATACTTAGTAATGGATATCTTCTATTCAGCAAAAGACGTTGCTATTTGGTCTATGGTTCCAGCAATGTCCTTCGATTCTAAAGAACGTGAAATTACAGCAACATTTGCTCGTATTGGTTCCGTATTTGGTGCTCAGCTCGTAACAGTAATGGTTATTCCTATCGTATTATTCTTCTCCAAAGACGCTAACGGCGGTGTTGGTGATGCTAATGGTTGGTTAGCTTTTGCTTTAATCGGTGGCGGTGTATCCTTATTAGGTGCTGTTATCCTTGGTCTTGGTACAAAAGAACAAGCTTCCGCTCTTCGTGAAAACAAAAAAGAAACAACTTTCAAAGAAGTATTCTCTATCTTAGGTAAAAATGACCAGTTAATGTGGATCGCTATTACATTCCTTATCTTCTGCTTCGGTCAGGACTTAGTAAACTCCTTCCAGATGTACTATTTCGCTTACATTTTAGGTGATTCCACTTATTTATCCTTCTTAGGTATTATCAACGTTATCATTGGTTTATTAGCAGTTGCTTTATTCCCTATATTAACAACTAAATTCAAAAGAAGAAACTTATTCTTCTATTCTGTCGTAATCATGATCATTGCATTGATCATCTAGCTTCGCTGGTACAACATCTGTATTAGTATTAATCGCAGCTGGTTTATTCAACTTACCACAGCCACTTGTATTCTTAGTAGTATTAATGACAATCACAGATACTGTTGAATATGGTCAGTTAAAAATTGGTCACCGTGATGAATCCCTTATTCTTTCCATCAGACCATTAGTTAACAAATTATCCGGTGCTGTAACAAGTGCTATCGTTGGTTTCACAGCTGTTTGGGTTGGTATGTCTGGTAAAGCTACAGCTGATAGCATTACTGATAGCAATAAAATGATGTTCGAATTAATCATGTTTGCTGTGCCAATCGTATTCATGCTCATCGCAACATTACTTTACAAAACAAAAGTTACTCTTACTGAAGAAAAACATGCTGAAATCGTTAAAGAACTTGAACGTACTTGGAAAGATATCAGTAAATAATATATAAATATGAAGATAAAAGAACTGTACTAAATTTTAGTACAGTTCTTTTTTTATAATTTTACATAATATACAACATTTAAACAAATTTTAGCAACATAAAACATTGCTATTGGTAACGATATAAAATATAATAATAACAAAGCTTTTAGATAGAAATGTACATTTCAGGTTAATTGTAAACGTTTTCGAAATAAAAATTTTCGAAAAATCATATACTTTTATTTATTATTATATATTTGATAAGTTGAGCATTTTCTTATTTATTATATTTTAATATTAAAGAGAGGGATTTAATATGAACTCAAATACAGTAATTACAATAAGTAGACAGTATGGTTGCGGTGGTCGTGAATTAGCTGAAATTTAGCTAAAAAATTAAATGTAAAATTGTACGATAGACAAATTGTGCATATCGCAGCAGCTAAATTAGGTATCAATGATTTATCTGAACAAGATTTATTGGATTTAGAAAATACTGTTCATCCATTGACATTGACATTCATGCCATTCCATTCTTTTGGTACTCGCATGGGTGAATCTAGTAGAGGCATGTTCTTATCTGAAGCTAGTGTAGTAAGAAAACTTGCTAATGATGGACCATGTGTTATCTTAGGTCGTTGCGCTGATTATGTATTAGAAGATATGCCAAATCATTTCTCTATCTTTGTTTGTGCAAATGATGAATATAGAGAAAAAAGAGGTAAAGAAGTTTACGAAGGTAAAACTTTAAAAGAATTGGACGCAGAAAACGAAAAAAGAGCTAGATATTACAATTATTACACAGGTAAAAAATGGGGCGAAGCTTCTAACTATGATTTAATTGTAAATACTAGCAATGCTTCTTTAGATAAAATAGCTGATGCTATCATCGAATATATTAACACAGTTAAATAATTTTAGTGTAGTCATTAAATTTTTAATAACATAATGGGAGGCCTTTATATGTCAAGATTTTTATCACGTGTGGCATATGCGTGCGGTACCTTTGGGCATGACTTTTTCTATGCAATGATTGGTACTTATTTTATGATTTTCGTAACAAGTAATTTATTTAATACAGATGATACAAGTTATAATGAATATATGATAGGTCTTGTAACAACAGTTATTCTTGTTATTCGTGTTGCGGAACTTTTCATTGACCATTCATTGGGAATACTATCGATAAAACAAAAACTAGATGGGGTAAATTTAAACCTTGGGTTCTTTCTGGTGCAGTTATTGCCGCAGTTACTTTAGCTATCTTATTCACAGATATTGGCGGTTTAGCTGAAACAAGCCCTATAATGTACTTAATTGTTTTCGCTATCTTATATATAATTATGGATATTTTCTATTCAGCAAAAGACGTTGCTATTTGGTCCATGATACCAGCACTTTCTTTTGATTCTCGTGAACGTGAAATTACAGCTACTTATGCACGTATTGGTTCTGTATTCGGTGGTCAGCTCGTAACTATCATTGTTATTCCAATTGTTTTAGCTTTCTCTGAAAATAGCAATGGTGGTGCAGGTGATGCTACAGGTTGGTTCGCATTTGCTGCAATTGGTGGTTTAATTGCTACTGTAGGTGCTATCATTCTTGGTATTGGTACAAAAGAACATGACTCTGCTCTTCGTGAAAACAAAACAGATACATCTTTTGGACAAGTTTTCTCTGTATTAATGAAAAATGACCAGCTCTTATGGATTGCATTTGCTTATCTTATCTTTGGTTTAGGTCAAAACCTTATCAATAATTTCAACCTTTACTATTTCATTTATGTATTAGGTGATTCTTCTCAGTTCTCCTTCTTAGGTGTAATCAACGTTATCATTGGTTTAATGGCAGTTGCTTTATTCCCATCATTAACTAAAAAATTCAGCAGACGTAATTTATTCTTCTATTCTATCGCTATTATGTTAATTGCAGTAGTTATTTACTACTTTGCAGGTCAAAATGTATATTTAACATTACTTGGTGCTGGTTTATTTGCATTACCACAGCCACTTATCTTCCTTGTTGTATTAATGACAATCACAGATACTGTTGAATATGGTCAATTAAAACTTGGTCATCGTGATGAAGCACTCGTACTTTGTGTACGTCCTTTAATTGATAAATTAGGCGGTGCTATCACATCTGCTATAGTAGGCTTCACAGCTGTTTGGGTTGGTATGTCTGGTAATAAAGTTACAGCAGAAAGCATAACTCCTGATGATTTACTCAACTTCCAAATTATCATGTTTGCAATTCCATTTATCTTACTCATCATTGCAACATTCATTTACAAAGCTAAAGTTAAATTAACAGAAGAAAAACATGCTGAAATTGTTAGAGAACTTGAACGTACTTGGGGTAAAGATAATAAATAATTGATGTGAAAGTTATAAAAAGGATATTCTTTAAAAAGAATATCCTTTTTTGTTTAAATATAATTATTAAAAATTAAAATTTTATTGAATTTTCATTTAAATAGACGTTTTATAAATATAATGGTATTATTATTAATAGAAATTTGAGGAGAAAAGAGGCCTGGCACTAAATGAAAGTTTATCTCTATATTAATAAACAAGGGTTTAAAGAAAATACTTTTAGAGTAGCTTTTAAAGAATTGGTAAAAGTTGTGAAAGACGAGCAAAGTAAGCCTACTGCTTATTTAGTAGGTAAGTATGAAGTAAGGGATTATGAACATAGTTACGATGTGCCTTATAATAAAAAATACGAAAATAGATATTTTGCTATACCTATCAGCGACAGAGAAAAAGGTTTCTTTAATTTAACAACTATTTTTTGCAATAATGATTTGAGCGATTATGAAGTAATTAATGAAGCAACTTTAAATGCAGTGATTAATACTTTACTTAAAGAAACAGATGAAAGATTATCTAGTAGCATTAGCTAGAATATGTAGGTGGACGTTCTAAAGAAAATCAGAATATCATTGAAGATATTTCAGCTTCTTCTTTTATTGCTATGATTAATATGTTAAATACTTGGGCAAAAGAAGAAAAACAGGAAACTGAATTTAAATTACAAATTGAATTTTAATAATATTAATAATGGAATTATATTTAAGGGATTGGCTTTATGCTTAATCCCTTTTATTTTTGTTTGATTAGTTGTAAAAACAACAGAATTTATATCTTTTTTATTTATAATAATAATTAATTTATAAGAAAAGAGTGTGTATAATGAAAAAATGGTTGATAGTTTATTCTAGTGTAACTGGAAATACAAAACAAATAGCAGAGGCTATTTATGATGGTTTTGGTGAAGATATGGCAAATATTTTTGCTATACGAGATGAATTTAATCTTGAGGATTATGATAATATTGCTGTAGGATATTGGCTTACTCGTGGCGAACCAGATAAAATGGTACAGGAATTATTGAAAAAATTAAATAATAAAACAGTAATTTTATTTCAAACACAAGGGGCAGAATTAAATAGTGAACATTCTATAACTGCCTTTGCTAGAGCTGCTAGTTATTTAGGAGAAAATTGCAAAGTATTGGGAACTTTTGCCAGCCAAGGAAAAATAAATCCAGCAATGCTGGAAAGACGTAAAAATGCTGATAAAAATGATCCTCATGCAGCGACACCTCGTAATCTTGAACGTTGGCAAAAAGCTTCAATGCATCCTAATGAAGAAGATTTTTCTCGAGCAAAAGAATTTGTTAAGGCCATGCAACGAAAAATAGCTTTGAGAGAAAAATATTTAAATATGAAAAAATAAAAGAAAATAAAAAAGACGGTTTTAATACCGTCTTTTTTGTTGTGTTTTAAGTTTTAGATAAGAGATTTAATATCTTCCTCTACACTATTGATACCAGAAATACCGAAGTTATCCACAAGAACTTTGGCTACATTTGGAGATAAGAAAGCTGGGAGTGTAGGGCCAAGTTTTATATTTTTAACACCAAGATAAAGAAGTGCTAAAAGAACGATAACAGCTTTTTGTTCATACCATGCGATATTATAAGCAATTGGTAATTCATTGATATCATCTAAGCCAAATACTTCTTTTAATTTTAAGGCAATCAAAGCGAGTGAATAGCTGTCATTACATTGACCAGCATCTAAAACGCGAGGAATACCACCGATATCGCCTAGATTTAATTTATTGTATTTATATTTTGCACAGCCAGCAGTTAAAATAACTGTATCTTGAGGGAGTGCTTTAGCAAAGTCAGTATAATAATTTCTAGCTAATTGACGACCATCACAGCCTGCCATAACTACAAATTTTTGATAGCACCAGATTTTACAGCTTCAACTACTTTATCAGCAAGAGCTAAAACTTGATTATGGGCAAAACCACCTATGATAGAGCCTGTTTCAATTTGTGTTGGTGGTGGGCATTTTTTGCATGTTCAATAATAGCAGAAAAATCTTTAGTTTCGCCGATTTCACCAGGAATATGTTTACAACCTGCAAAGCCAACAACACCTGTAGTATAAATTCTGTCTTTATATTCAGCTTTTGGTGGTACAAGACAGTTAGTAGTCAATAAAATAGGGCCGTTGAAGGATAAAAATTCTTCTTTTTGTTTCCACCAAGCATTACCATAGTTACCTGCAAAGTTTTTATATTTTTTGAAGAATGGATAATAATGTGCTGGAAGCATTTCGCTATGTGTATATACATCAACACCAGTTCCTTGAGTTTGTTCAAGAAGCATTTCTAAATCGCGTAAATCATGACCAGAAATTAAGATTGCTGGATTATTGCGAACGCCGATATCTACAGATGTGATTTCTGGATTTCCATAGCGAGAAGTATTAGCTTCATCTAAAAGTGCCATGACTTTTACACCGAAAGCACCAGTCTCTAAAGCAAGAGAGGTTAATTCTTCTCCAGATAAATTATCATCAATTGTTTTAGCTAAAGTAGCTTGCAAAAATGCGTCAATTTCATCATTGAATTTACTAAGAGCATTTGCATGTTTATTATATGCTGCCATACCTTTTAAACCATAAGTGATTAATTCGCGAAGACTGCGAATATCTTCATTTTCAGTAGCTAAAACGCCGATAGTAGCACCTTTTACTAGGTAAGTATTTTCATCATTAGTAGTCCAAAGAGCTACAGGGGATAAATTATTTTTATTTTGTAATTTTGCAAGTAGTTCTTGTTTATAATTTAAAGTGTCTGTGATGCGTTTTTTGATAATATCATCATCAAAATTAGCGTTAGTGATAGTGATAAAAAGATTTTCACAGATGAATTGATTTAATTTACGACTGATATCTTGTTTTTCTTGACGAAGTTTAGTAGTGATTTCGCAAAGACCTTTAGTTGCATAAATTAATAAATCTTGCAGTGTAGCAGTAGTGGCAGATTTTCCACAAACACCTACACGAGTACAGCCTGTACATTGAGCTGTTTCTTGACATTGAAAGCAAAACATTTTATTTTCCATAATTATCTCTCCAATAATTTTATTTGTGATTTAATTGATATACTTATTATAATTAGCCTTAAATTAAAAGTATGTTGTAAAAACAACAGATTTAAAGATAAAAATAAAAAAGCTAGAATATATCTAAAAAGATGTATTCTAGCTTAATTTTTTTGATTTTATTTTTTACCACAAGCCTAAAAGATGTTGAACTAATAAACTTACACAAGCAATAGCTACCCAACAGCAAAATCCCATGATGATAGGACGACCACCATTTTTATTAAATCAATAATATCTGTGTGAAGACCGATAGCTCCCATTGCCATGATAATGAAATACTTGCTACAGAATTTCATTAAGGCAAAGAAAGATAAAATAGCAGAAGATATTTCAGTAGAAAAAATATTTCTATCCATAAAATAATTTAAGAAAGTAGTGATAATAGAAGCAATGATAAAATATAAAATAAACATTGGAAATGCAGATTTTACACTAGCTTTGTTTTGACCAGAAGCTTTTTAGCTTGATAAAAACCTAAAATTAATGTGATAGGAATGATGGCAAGTGTTCTAGTGAGCTTTACGATAGTAGCACTGTCTAAAACTTCTGTACCAGTGTTATGCATGCTATCCCAAGAAGAAGCTGCTGCTGTAACAGAAGAAGTATCATTGACTGCAGTACCTGCAAAGATAGCAAAACCATGATCAGATAAACCTAAAAAATTACCTAAAGTAGGAAAGATTAAAGCAGCGATGATATTAAATAAGAAAATAACAGAAATAGCTTGAGCGATTTCTTTATGATTAGCATCAATGACAGGTGCTGTTGCAGCGATTGCAGAACCACCACAGATAGAAGAACCTACACCGATTAAGATAGAAGATTTAGCAGGAATATTGATTAATTTAAAAATTATGTAGGCTGTAATTAATGAAGTGGCAATTGTAGAAATGATGATTGGCAAAGATGTAGCACCTACAGCGATGACAGTGCTTAAGTTTAGACCAAAGCCCAATAAAATAACAGCATATTGTAAAATTTTTTTAGAAGTGAATGTAATTCCACTTTTTAAGATATCTTTTTCGCGAACAAATTTTGATAATAGCATACCAAGTAAAATGGCAAAAACAGGACCGCCAATGATTTCAAATTCTTTACCTAAAAATAAGCAGGTAAGGCTAAGACAAAACAAAGAAATACTCCTTGAAAGCGGTCTTTAATTAATAACATATAATAATACCTCCTATATTTAATTACCTATTAAATGTTTATTTTAAATTGGTAATTTTTATAACAAGGAGATATTTTAACTTATTTTTTTATTTTGTGCAAGTTTATAAGTTTTATTTTTGTGTTAATTCATAGATATCTAAACGACGATGTCTTAAAAGTGGTATCTGTTCACGAACGAGATTAATTTCATTTAAATTTATAGTTGTAAATAAAGCTGTTTCTTCAAAATCTGCTTGATTTAAAATTTTTCCCCATGGTGAAACAATAATGCTATGACCATAAGAATGATAAGAAGCATTTAAATTTCTAGCAGGAGCTGTACCAATGGTGAATACTTGATTATCTACAGCACGACTTTGGAATAATAATTCCCAATGAAGTGGGCCTGTAGTCATATTGAAAGCAGCGGGAACAAGGATAATTTTTGCTCCTAAATCTACCATTAATCGAGCGAGTTCAGGGAAGCGGAAATCATAACAAATGCACAATCCCATTTTGCCCCATTTCGTATCGAAAACAGTGATACTATTTCCAGCAGATAAAGTATCTGATTCTTTAAAACGTTGACCATTTTTCACATCAATATCGAATAAATGCATTTTCGATGCTTAGTGATGCAATTACCATTATTATCAAAAACATAAGCTGTATTAAATAAATGATTTTGGGCATCTTTTTCAGGAATAGAGCCTGCACTTAAATAGATATTATATTTTTTAGCTAGATTTTGACAAAATTTGTAAGTAATATCTTCTTCAAATTCAGCATATAAAGGAAAAGATTTATTATCATAAGGGCAGTTAAACATTTCTGGTAAGGTTACAATATCAGGCTGAAGATGAAGAATTTTTGAGATAAGTTTCAATGTAATTTAATGTTTGTTCCTTTGAAGATAAGACTTTTGTTTGTAATTGTAAAATATTAAGCATAGATACCTCCAAGAATATTATTGTTATATTGACAATTATAAAGCTAAATCATATAATTTCACTATGAAATATTAAATGATAAGAGGTTGGAAAAATGAAAAAATAATTTTAGCTATAACTTGTGCGTCAATTATTAGTAGTGTAAATAGTTTTGGTGTGGCAAATGCACATTATCATGATTATCATGGACATCATGATATGAATATAAATACGCAGACAAATCGTCTAAATTTTGACCCATTAATCAATAATGAAATTGTAGATAGTATGCATATGCCGATGATGAATGAAGAATTTGTACAAAGTGGCAATGTGGATAAAGATTTTATTGCTAATATGATACCACATCATCAAGGTGCAATAGATTCTGCAAAATTAATTTTAGAATATGGCAGTAATGAAGAAGTAAAAGCAATAGCTCGTAATATCATAAAGACACAGACAAAAGAAATTGAAGATTTCAATGAGCTTTTAGCTAATGAAGATTTTAGCAATAGTAATTTAAGTGAAAAAGCTTATACTGAATTTGTGGCTAAAGAAAAAGAAAATATGGCGGAAATGATGAATAAAATGATTGCTGTAACTAGAACTCGCGATAAAAAACAGCAGATTATACTTTTGTTTTGGCAATGAAATATCATCATGAAGGTGCGCTAGAAGCTAGTAAACAGATTTTAGCATATACAAAAAATCCGCAAATAAGAAAAATTGCTAAAAATATCATTAAAGACCAAGCAAAAGAAATAAAACAATTTGATAAATTAATAGAGCAAGGTTTATAATAAATGAGAATGTAAATTAAATATATTTTTTATAATGAATGGTTTACATTTGTCAAAGCAAAACGTATAATAATCTTTATGTGTTTTGATTTAGTATTTATTTAAGGAGGAATTTACCTGTGAAATGGGCTGAAATTAGCATTCAAACTTCACATGAGGCTACTGAAGCTGTAGCAGAGATTTTTCATGAACTTGGAGCATCTGGTGTATTGATTGAAGACCCAGAACTTGTGAATACTTATATTCATTCTGGAGCTTGGGATTATACAGATATACCGCTTGCTGAAGAAACAGAAGTTGTTACAGTGAAAGCATGGCTTCCTACTGATGAGGATTTACCAAGTAAATTAGAACAGTTGCGTTTGCATATTGATGAAATGAGCCAATTTTTAGATAAGGGTTCAGGCGTGATTAATTGCAGTGAAATCCAAGATGAAGATTGGGCTAATAATTGGAAGCAATTTCCATCCAGAACGCATTGGTGAAAAAATTGTAGTAAAGCCATCTTGGGAAGAATACACTCCATTAGATAATGATATAGTAATTGAATTAGACCCTGGTATGGCATTTGGTACAGGTACACATGCTACAACATCTATGTGTATTCAATTATTAGAAGAATATGTAAAACCAGAAATGAAAGTTTTCGATGTTGGTACAGGTAGTGGTATTTTAGCAATTGCTGCTTCCAAATTAGGAGCAAAAGATATCGAGGCTGCTGATTATGATAATGTAGCAGTTGATGTTGCCAGAGAAAATATCGAAAAAAATCATGAATGTGAAAATATTAAGATTTTCCAAAGCGATTTATTAAAAAATATGAATGGCAAAGCTGACTTAATTATAGCTAATATTATAGCAGATATAATTATTCGCATGTTTAATGATGTAGATAATTATTTAAATCAGCATGGTGCTATTTTGACAAGTGGTATAATTGCTGACCGTATAGCAGATGTTACTAAAGCTGCTGAAGAACATGGTTTTATGGTAGAAAAATGAATGAAAAGCTGGTTGGGCTGCAATTATTTCCGTCGCAAGGAAGATATGCAATGAGGCGTTTATTTATAGATGAATGTCTAAGTGAAGATATCACGATTAAAGGCGATGATGCCAAGCATCTTCTTTATGCTATGAGGGTAAGACCTGAGCAAGTTTTTACTATTGTTGATAAAGAAAGTAAAGTAGCACAAGCAAAAGTCATCTCTTGTACTAGCGATACAGTACAATTAAAATTATTGCAGTATATAGAAGATGCTGATACAGAAGCACCTATAGAAGTAGTCGTTGCACAATGTTTGCCAAAAGGCGATAAAATGGAATTCATCGTACAAAAAGCGGTGGAATTAGGAGCAGCAAGTGTTGTTCCTGTAGTCAGTCGTCATTGTGTAGTGAAATATGATGAGAAGAAAAAATTAGCTCGTCAACAAAAATGGCAAAAATTGCTGATGAAGCAGTAAAACAGTGCGGTAGAACAATAAAACCGACAGTAGAAGCTATTGTGAG
>ENA-OQHP01000499-OQHP01000499.1-human-gut-metagenome-genome-assembly--contig:-NODE-499-length-12614-cov-2.206455_pt1 | contig 12614 bp, 19 predicted proteins | sample MGYA00242563_ERZ504717 | MGnify/ENA primary metagenome ERZ504717 (study PRJEB26092, sample SAMD00036212) | human gut metagenome | host: Homo sapiens | study: EMG produced TPA metagenomics assembly of...
TGCCTGATGCTTCCAAGCACGGCTCCGCCTAGCTGGCTTAAAGAGCTTTGAGCGCAAATCATTTTTGAATTTATTACATCTATGACAGATTCTGCCTGGGATAAATCAATCCTGCCGTTTAAAAATGCCCTTTTAGTAAACTCTCCGGGCTCTGCCGGTCTTGCTCCGTTTTTGATTACTGCTTCAAGCACTCTTTTCATCACATACACACCACCGTGGCAGTCTATCTCCACAGTATCCTCCCTCGTGTATGTATTGGGAGCCTTCATCAAAAGCACCATAACCTCATCTATTTTTTCATCGCCGTCATATATAAACCATAATGAATGGTATGTGACTGACAGGCGCTTATTTTCTTTTTATTATTCTTGCTTTTATAAATCCTATCTATTACCGAAAGTGCATCATCTCCGCTTATCCTGATAATTCCGATTCCTGACGGAGACATAGCTGTGGCAATAGCCGCTATTGTATCATTTTGCATATGAAATTCCTCAAAAATTCTAAGATAATATATATTCAAAAAGGATACCTGAAACCAGATACCCTTTTAATGATTTATATCTATTATTTCTTAAGTGTCACAACAACGTGTCTGTAAGGCTCATCACCCTCGCTGTGTGTTTCAACAAATCTATCATTCTGAAGTGCAGAATGAATCACTCTTCTCTCAAAAGGATTCATCGGCTCAAGAGAAACAGGTCTCTTTGTACGCTTAACCTTGAATGAAATATTCTTGGCAAGATTCTCAAGTGTCTCTCTTCTTCTCTTTCTGTAATCCTCAGTATCAATCTTTACTCTGTAGTAATTCTCAGACTGCTTATTGATAGCAAGATTTGTAAGGTACTGGAGTGAATCGAGAGTCTGACCTCTCTTGCCGATTAAAACGCCCATCTCAGGACCGTTAAGCTCAACATCAACATTTCTGTTGTCCTCATCCACTTTGATATCAATAGTAACCTCAAGCTTCATTGCCTTAAACACACTGTCAAGGAATTCGCGAATCTCATCCTCAACACTTGCCTCGGCCTTTTTAACCTTGATGACAGCATCACGGCTGCCAATTCCAAGAAAACCATTGCTTCCCTTATCAATTACCTCATACTCGAGCTTATCGCTTGTTGTTCCAAGTTTAATAGATGCCTCTGTCAAAGCATCGTCAATTGTTTTTGCAGATACTTCAATGTATTCCACTATTTTCTCCCCCTATTTGCGTGAATTGCGTTCATTAAACTCTTTAACCATATTAGCCTTTGAAGCAAGTGAGCCTGCCTTTGCATTAGCCTTGTACTCAGCGGCCTTTGCAAGCTTCTCCTCTGTGCCTGCTGATACAGATACGTTTGCCTTATTGTCAATTGACTTTGTCTTAATCTGAGCTGCCTTCTTTATATAATCCTCAGACAGTCCCATTTTTTCTCTCTTCTTCTTTGCCTTTTCCTCGTTCTTTGCCATAACAGCCTCAAGATCAAGATTCTCTATATGTCTGTTGACGAAGAACTGCTGGATACCTCTTACAAGTGCAGAGCAGATCCAGTAAATACCAAGACCTACAGGAACTGTGAAGCAGATAAACAATGACATAAGCGGCATCATGAGATTCATCATCTTCATCTGATTTGCCACCTGATCATTGCCGTTTGTAGCCTGTGGCATGAGCTTGATATTAAGCATCTGTGTCAGATATGACAGTACAGGAATAAGCAGTGCAAGTATTACAAAAAGTAACCACTTATCAGGCTTGTCCGTAAAGTTGCTTTTATGATATACCAAGGTGTATCTGAGATATTCAGTCCCAAAAAGTAGTTGAAATGAAGTAACGCATCGTGCGTCTTCTCAACTGCGCTCTGGATACCATCAAAAAACTTACCGTCCATAAGAGCATCCCAGCCCTTTGAAGGAAGCTTATAAAGGATATCAATGATATAATTGCTTAAAGTATCACCACTTGCATCGGCAAGCTTTGAAGCCGCATTTGAAGCGTTAAGACCGCTTGATGTAACAACATTATACTTTCCATCAGACTGACAAGTGTATTCTGATATCCGCTTGTCTGCTGAATTGAATCAACAAGCCCTGTAAAAGAGCCCTTAACTCCGCTCAGATAAGCAGGAATATTGTAGAACACACGGTACAGTGCAAACAGAATAGGCATCTGTATAAGCATCTGCACACAGCTTCCCATCGGAGAAATACCGTACTTCTGGTATAAAAGCTGTGTCTCCTCCTGCATGGCCATCATTGAAGCCTGATCCTTTTTATTTTTATATTTAGCCTGGATAGCCTGCATCTCAGGCTGCATTTTCTGTGATAGCTTAGAAAACTTCTGCTGCTTAATAGTCAGTGGCAACAGACACATGTAGATTATAATCGTAATAATTACAATACTTAGTACAACGCTCTCAACTCTTCCACCTGTAATATTAGATATACCACTGTATATCCAATCCATCAGGATACCGAGAAGCTTGGCAATTGGTCCAAGAATAGAGCCTGGATATGCGGTTAATAAAATGTCCGACATAAAAACCTCCATTGCTGCTATGGAACCGGATCATACCCACCCTTTGAAAAAGGATTACATCTCAATATCCTCCATGCCGCAAGCAGACCACCCTTTATGGCACCGTACTTTTGCACAGCCTGCAAACCATACTCCGAGCAGGTCGGACAATATGGGCATTTCGTTGATTTCATCGGGGAAAATATACTTCCTATAAAATTTAATCAAAAATATTAAGATACTTTTCAAAACGATTCCATCTTCTTTTTCATTATTCAAATATTTTGTTTCTTAATAATCCTGTGAAGACCTCCAAGATGTAAAACAGCACTTTCTATTTCCTTATAACCCACATGCCGCGCTGCAACTCTTGCGATGACTACGATGTCCAAACCACTATCGAACATGTCCTCATGTAGTCTGTAGCTCTCTCTCACGAGACGAGTAATATGATGTCTAATAACACTATTTCCAACTTTTTGCTAACTGATATACCTATACGATTATTTTCTGTGTTATTTTTCAGAACATACATAACGAGGTATCTGTTAGCAACGATACACCGTTATTATACACATTCTGAAAATCCTTGTTTTTTTTCAACGAATCTGAAAATTTCATTTGACGCTGTCCTTCTAAAAACAATCAAAAATGAAGAAAAGACCACAAAAATTGTGGCCTATGCTGATAATTTTTTCTTCCTTTTAATCTTCTGGCTGCGATTACTTTTCTTCCGCCAGCAGTTTTCATTCTCTGTCTGAATCCATGAACTTTTGCTCTCTGTCTCTTCTTAGGTTGGAATGTCATCTTCATATATATCCACCTCCTTTACGTTAAAAAACATCGGTATAATTATAACAAAAATTCCTGTTGTGTCAAGGATTTTCTCAATTTTCTTTAAATTTCTACATATGTTTTTTATCGGTTTATATTCCACAATAAAAATGTGGAAAACGAGTTTCTTCTATATATATAATAATTCTTGATAACCGTCTATATTTTGATATAAACCACCTATTGTGACCAACATATTGTGGAAAGTTATCAAGATATCAAAAAGTTATCCACAATATGTGAATAACATGTTGGTAACTTTGTATAATTGTGGTTGAAAAATGTTAATAAAGCATTTTTGTAAATCTTTTTACATTGCCTAAATGCCAAAAATAGTGTACTATATAGTATGTATGGGATTGTGGAGAACATTCCCCTAATATACTCTTTATATGTTAAATAATGGAGAACTTTGATGGATAAAGTAATGGAAAGTGGAATGAAATACTACAGATGGTCAAGGAAGAGCATGGTCTGACAGACGTTTCCTTTAATACGTGGATAAAACCGCTTGAGGTGTTCGCCATAGACGGCAATACACTGTATATTCTCGTTCCGTCTGAGCAGATGGGGCTCAGCTATATCAACAAAAAATATTATCTTCCTCTTAAGGTAGCTATAGGTGAGGTGACAGGTATCGAGTATGATATCCAATTTATTTTACCGGATCAGGCTCAGAGCCTTAAGTTTAAAAACAACGATACCCCTCAGCTTGAGCCACAGACTCCTGTAAAGGGGGATCACTCAAACTTAAACCCTAACTATACATTTGACACCTTTGTCGTAGGTAATAATAACAGGTTTGCCCATTCTGCTTCTCTTGCAGTGGCAGAAAGCCCGGGTGAAGCATACAATCCGCTATATATATATGGTGGTCCGGGACTTGGCAAGACTCATCTTATGCATTCAATAGGTCATTTCATCATTGACCAGAATCCTGATACCAAGGTGCTTTATGTTACTTCTGAAGAGTTTACCAACGAGGTTATCGAATCTATACGTAACGGTAATTCTTCTGCCATGACAAAGTTCCGTGACAAATACAGGACTGTAGATGTGCTCATGATTGATGATATCCAGTTCATCATAGGAAAGGAAAGTACTCAGGAGGAGTTTTCCACACCTTCAACACACTGCAGACACAGGCAAGCAGATTATCCTTACCTCTGATAAGCCGCCTAAGGAGATGGAGACTCTCGAGGAGCGCATCCGTTCCCGTTTCGAGTGGGGACTGATGGCTGATATCGGTACTCCTGACTATGAGACGAGGATGGCTATCCTCCGTAAGAAAGCTGAAACTGACAATTTTGATATAGATGATGATATTTTAAACTACATTGCTTCAAACATCAGCTCCAACATCCGTGAGCTTGAGGGAGCCTTAAACAAGCTTTTAGCCTTCCACAATCTCGAGCATACTCACATCACTATGGATATCGCTGAGAGGGAGCTTTCCAATATCATCACGCCGGACAAGCCAAGGGAAATCACTGCACAGCTCATCATTGAGGTCGTTTCAGAGCATTTCCACATCTCTGTGGACCAGATGATTTCAAAGACCAGAAGCAGCGAGATTGCACGTCCAAGACAGATTGCCATGTACCTCTGCAAGACCATGACCTCTGATTCACTTGATGTAATCGGCCAGCTTTTGGGCGGCAGAGACCACTCTACTATCATCCACGGCATCAAGAAAGTCACCAAGGATTACGAGGAGAATGACAGTACACGTACTCTCATAGAAACTATCAAGAAAAAGATTAATCCAAATTAGTTTCTACCTATTATATATGTGCTCATTTGCATGTTAATAATTTGGTTATAACCTTGCTTTTATTTCCACATGAGCATGTTAATGACAGGTTGAAGGAAAGTGAATAAAAAGTTATCAATTTTTATCATTTTTACTTCAACAGGTTTTTAAGCAAGTTATCAAGCCGCTTAAAGCTTGTCTTTAAAGGCTTTGAAGGGGTTTTAAACTTTTTAACAGCCCCTAAGAAGAATATTACGAATATCTTTTAAATATTTATATATACGCGCAGGAAGGAGTTTTTCTAAATGAAACTTATTTGTTCAAAAGCAAATTTACTGAAAGGTGTTAATATCGTATCGAAGGCAGTACCTACACGTACTACAATGGCAATTCTCGAGTGCATACTTATTGATGCATCCGCAAACGAGATTAAGCTTATGGCTAACGATATGGAGCTTGGAATCGAAACAATAATAGACGGAACTATCGAAGAGAGAGGAATTATCGCTCTTGATGCCAAGATTTTTTCAGAAATAGTGAGAAAGCTTCCTGACAATGATGTAACAATTGAGACAGATGCTTCCTTCAAGACCGTCATATCATGTGAAAAGGCCAAGTTCAATATCATCGGAAATCAGGTGATGATTTTCTTACATACCATATGTTGAGAGAAATGAGTCTATTGTCCTCTCACAGTTTACCCTTAAAGAGGTTATCAGACAGACAATTTTCTCAATTGCTGACAATGACAACAATAAACTGATGACAGGTGAGCTTTTTGAGATTGAGGAGAATAAGCTTCGAGTTGTTTCTCTTGACGGACACAGAATATCTATCAGATATATCGAGATGAAAAATCACTATGACAGCAAGAAGGTTGTTGTTCCCGGCAAGACTCTGCAGGAAATAAGCAAGATTATTCCGGGTTCAGCGGATGAGGATGTGGTTATCTATATCACTAACAATCATATTGTTTTTGAATTTGAAAATACTACTGTTGTTTCACGTCTTATCGAGGGTGAGTATTTCAAGATTGACCAGATGCTTTCATCTGACTACGACACTAAGGTTCGCATCAATAAGCGTGAGCTTCTTGAATGTATCGACCGTGCTACTCTTCTTGTCAAGGAGGGAGATAAGAAGCCTATTATCATGAATATCACAGATGGCAATATGGAGCTTCGCATCAATTCATTTATCGGTTCCATGAATGAGGACATCGATATCGACAAAGATGGAAAAGATATTATGATAGGCTTTAATCCTAAGTTCTTCATAGATGCACTTCGTGTTATCGATGAGGAGGAGGTTAATTTATACATGGTCAATCCAAAAGCACCATGCTTCATTAAGGATGATGAGGGCAAGTTTATTTACCTCATTCTTCCGGTAAATTTTAATACAGCAGCAAACTAGGAGATTTTATGAAACAGATTTCTATAAGAGAACAGGACGAGTTTATCAAGCTGGGACAGGCTCTTAAAAAGGCCGACATTGTGAGCTCGGGAGTTGAGGCAAAAATTGTTATTCAGGATGGTCAGGTGACTGTAAACGGTGAGACTGAGCTTCAGAGAGGAAAAAGCTTCACGACGGAGATGTTTTCTCATATGACGGAGAAACAGTTAAGGTTGTTAAATAATGATTATTAAGTCAATCCAACTGAGTAATTTCAGAAATTACGAAAAACTGGATATCAGCTTTGACAGTGAAACAAACATAATCTACGGCGATAATGCCCAGGGAAAGACAAATATACTTGAGGCTGCATATTTGAGCGGCACTACAAAGTCCCATAAGGGCAGCAAGGACAAGGAAATGATCCGGTTTGGCGAGGATGAGGCACATATCAGGACAATTGTCGAAAAAATGACAAGGAATACCGGATTGACATGCATCTGCGCAAAAACGGTGCAAAGGGTGTGGCCATCAATAAAATGCCGATCAAAAAAGCGAGTGAGCTGTTTGGTATTTTGAATATTGTGTTTTTCTCTCCTGAGGATCTCAATATTATAAAAAACGGTCCTGCCGAGAGGCGCAGATTTATAGATTTGGAGCTTTGCCAGCTTGACAAAATATATCTGTCTAACCTGAGTAAGTATAATAAGACATTAGTTCAGAGAAACAGACTGTTAAAGGATATAGCTTACAGACCTGATTTGATTGATACACTTCAGGTATGGGATATGCAGCTTCTTGAGTATGGCAGGCATGTTATAAAAAAGCGGCGCGAGTTTGTTAATGAGCTAAATGAGATAATACAGGACATTCACAGCAATATTTCAGGAGGCAGGGAGAAGCTTATACTCAAATATGAGCCGAGCATTGATGATATTTTTTCGAGGACGAGCTGCTTAAGGCAAGAAGCAGGGATTTGAAGCTGTGCCAGACAACTGTCGGACCGCACCGGGACGATATGCTTTTTCAGTGGACGGTGTGGATATCAGAAAATACGGCTCGCAGGGTCAGCAGAGGACATCTGCTCTCTCACTCAAGCTTTCTGAGATTAGTCTTGTAAAGAAAAATATAAACAGCACTCCCGTGCTTTTACTGGATGATGTGCTTTCAGAGCTGGATGGCAACAGGCAGAACTATCTGCTCAACAGCTTAAGTGATACACAGACCATTATCACTTGTACGGGACTTGATGAATTTGTAAAAAATAGATTTCAGGTGGACAAGGTCTTTCATGTCGTGAAGGGCCAGGTGGAGGTTATTGATGAGTAAAGAAATACAGCAGAACAATCAGGAATACGGAGCTGACCAGATTCAGATACTTGAGGGTCTTGAGGCGGTCAGAAAAAGACCGGGTATGTATATCGGCAGTACGTCTTCGAGAGGACTTCATCATCTGGTTTATGAGATAGTGGACAATGCAGTTGATGAGGCCTTAGCCGGTTATTGTAAAAATATCGAGGTCACAATCGAGGAGGACAATTCCATAACAGTACAGGATGATGGACGAGGAATCCCGGTCGGAACCAATCATAAAGCAAAAAAATCAGCACTTGAGGTTGTTTTTACAGTGCTTCACGCAGGTGGTAAATTCGGCGGTGGAGGCTATAAGGTATCAGGCGGTCTGCACGGAGTTGGTGCATCTGTAGTAAATGCTCTTTCAACATGGCTGACAGTTGAGGTCTACAAGGACGGAAATATTTACAGACAAAGCTACAAGCGTGGCAAAACCGACGATACTGTAAAGATTGTTGGACAGTGTGACGAGTCGCTTCATGGTACAAAGGTGCATTTTCTGCCGGATCCGGAGATTTTTGAGGAGACAGTGTATGACTACGATACCTTAAAGCAGCGTCTCAGAGAGACAGCCTTCCTCACAAAAGGACTTAAGATTACTTTAAAGGATGTGCGTGAGAACAGCCATCACAATCATGTATTCCACTATGAGGAGGAATCAAGGAATTTGTAGAGTATCTTAACCGTGGCAAGGAGGCTCTATATGATGAGGTAATCTACTGTGAGGGAACACAAAACGGTGTTTATGTAGAGGTTGCATTACAGCACAATGATTCGTTTAATGATTCAACCTTCAGCTTTGTAAACAATGTAATCACACCTGAGGGAGGTACTCATCTCGCAGGCTTTAGAAATGCCCTGACAAAGACCTTCAATGCCTATGCGCGTGAGAAAAAGATACTTAAGGATTCAGATCCGGCCCTGACAGGTGATGATATCCGTGAGGGACTTACCGCAATCATCAGTATCAAGATTGAGGAGCCTCAGTTCGAGGGACAGACAAAGCAGAAGCTTGGAAACAGTGAGGCCAGAGGAGCCGTAGATGCAGTTGTATCGGAAAAGCTCACATATTTCCTCGAGCAGAATCCTGATGTAGCCAAAAATATCTGTGAGAAATCACTTTTAGCACAGAGAGCCAGAGAGGCCGCAAGAAAAGCAAGAGACCTGACCAGAAGAAAGACCTCTCTCGACGGAGGTACTCTGCCGGGCAAGCTTGCTGACTGCTCAGACAAGGATCCTAAAAACTGTGAAATTTTTATAGTCGAGGGAGATTCAGCCGGCGGTTCTGCAAAGACAGCAAGAAGCCGTGCTACACAGGCAATTTTACCTCTGCGAGGCAAGATACTGAATGTTGAAAAGGCAAGACTTGACCGTATATATGACAATGCAGAAATCAGAGCCATGATTACAGCATTCGGAACAGGAATCCATGAGGATTTTGATATAACAAAGCTGCGTTATGACAAGATAATCATCATGACAGATGCCGATGTAGATGGTGCCCATATCGCTACTCTCATGCTCACCTTCCTCTACAGATTCATGCCTGATCTGATCAAGGAGGGACATGTATACCTGGCTACCCCGCCACTTACAAGGTGGAGAAAAACAAGGGTGTATGGTATGCCTACGATGATGACGAGCTCAAGCAGATTTTAAATGACATAGGCCGTGACAATAATAACAAGATCCAGCGATACAAGGGACTTGGAGAGATGGATGCTGATCAGCTTTGGGAGACAACAATGGATCCTGATCACAGAATTTTGAAACAGGTCATGATAGACGGAGAAAATTCATCTGAGCTTGATGTGACATTACCACACTGATGGGTGATAAAGTAGAGCCAAGAAAAGAATTTATTGAAGCTAATGCCAAGTATGTAACAAATCTTGACATCTAGCAGGGAGGAGTAATTTAAGTGGACGACAAAATTTTTTGACCAGATACAGCAGGTCGATTTGAAAAAAACAATGGAGAGCTCCTACATAGATTACGCGATGAGCGTTATTGCAAGCCGTGCCCTCCTGATGTCAGGGACGGACTAAAGCCTGTTCAGAGGCGAGTATCTACTCTATGGTGAGCTCGGAAATACACCTGACAAGCCACACAGAAAATGTGCGCGTATTGTCGGTGATACAATGGGTAAATACCATCCACACGGAGACAGCTCAATCTATGGAGCACTCGTAAATATGGCACAGGACTGGTCTATGAGATACACACTCGTGGACGGTCATGGAAACTTTGGTTCAGTCGATGGAGACGGAGCCGCCGCCATGCGATACACAGAGGCGAGACTCTCAAAGATTTCTCTTGAATTAATCAAGGATATCGGCAAAAATACAGTAGATTTTGAGCCAAACTTTGATGAGACAGAAAAAGAGCCGACAGTGCTCCCATCAAGATATCCGAACCTTTTAGTAAACGGAACCACGGGAATCGCGGTAGGTATGGCAACCAATATCCCACCTCACAATCTGCGTGAAGTGGTCAATGCCGTAGTGCGCCTTATCGACAACGATATCGAGGACAAAGAAACCACAATTGATGAGCTTATCGATGTGGTAAAGGGACCGGATTTCCCTACAGGCGGCATAATTCTCGGAACAAGTGGCATCAAAGAGGCTTACAGAACAGGCCGCGGCAAAATAAGAGTCCGTGCTGTCACCAATATCGAGCCGATGGAAAACGGCAAAAACAGAATTGTAGTGACAGAGCTGCCATACAACGTAAACAAAGCTCGTCTTATTGAGAAAATAGCCGAGCTTCATAAGGACAAAAAGATAGATGGAATAACAGACCTCCGCGACGAGACAAGCCGTGAGGGAATGAGAATCGTGGTAGAGCTTCGCCGAGATGTGAACCCGAGTGTAGTTTTAAATCTGCTTTTCAAGCATACACAGCTCCAGGATACGTTTGGAGTGATAAACCTTGCACTCGTAAACGGAGAGCCAAAGGTATTAAATCTATACGATCTGCTCAACTACTATCTCATCCACCAGAAGGATGTAGTGACCAGACGTACAAAGTTTGATCTCGACAAGGCAGAGGCCAGGGCACATATTGTAGAGGGTCTCATTATTGCCCAGGACAACATAGACGAGGTAATAAGTATTATCCGCTCAAGCCAGACTACACAGCAGGCAAAGACCAGATTGATGGAGAGATTTGGCCTGACTGATGAGCAGTCACAGGCAATTGTTGATATGCGTCTTAGGGCTCTGACAGGTTTGGAAAGAGAAAAGCTCGAGGCTGAGTATAAGGAGCTCATGGCTCAGATTGCGCAGTTAAAGGCAATTCTTGCCGATGAGAAAAAGCTTCTTGGAGTAATCAGGGAGGAAATCATCGCAATTGCAGATAAATACGGCGACGACAGAAAAACAGAGATAGGCTATGACGAGTATGATATGTCGATGGAGGATCTCATTCCTGAGACAAATACAGTCATAACAATGACAAAGGTAGGCTACATAAAGCGCATGAGCACTGACAATTTCAAGGCTCAGCACCGCGGTGGCAAGGAATAAAGGGAATGGAGACAATCGAGGATGATTATATCGTCGAGATGCTCATGACCACATCACACCACTACCTGATGTTTTTCACAAATACAGGAAGAGTATACAGAATCAAGCATATGAGATACCTGAGGCAAGCCGTACATCAAGAGGCACAGCCATCATCAATCTCATACCTCTTCAGCCTGACGAGAAAATAACAGCCATGATTCCAATCAAAGAATACGAGGATGACAAGTATCTGTTCATGGCTACAAGAAACGGAATAGTCAAGAAAACACCGATAAAGGATTATGAGAATATCCGAAAGAACGGACTTGCAGCAATCAATCTGCGAGAGGACGACAAACTCATAGAGGTCAAGGTCACAGACAATTCAGAGGATATTTTGCTCTTCACCAATTCGGACAGTGTATCAGATTCAAGGAGACAGATGTGCGCTCAACAGGCCGTACAACCATGGGTGTTATCGGAATGAATCTTGCACCAAATGATGTAATAATCGCAATGCAGACCGCATCAATGGGTGAGGCAGTGCTTTTAGTATCATCAAACGGACTTGGAAAGCGTACACGAATTGACGAATTTACCACACAAAACCGTGGCGGTAAGGGAGTAAAATGCTACAAGATTACAGAAAAATCAGGCAATCTCGTAGGAGTCAAATCAGTTGAAAACGATGATGAGCTCATGCTCATTACAACAGAGGGCATTATCATCAGAATCCAGGTAAGTGATGTAACAGTGCTTGGACGAATCACAACAGGTGTCAAGCTCATCAACCTGAAAGAAGGAGTGAGCGTAGCCAGCATCGCAAAGGTAGTAGAGGATAAGACTCTCATGCCACCTGAGGAAGCTAAGGAAGAGAATGACGAATCAGAAATAGTGACGAAGACTCAGCAGAGAATAATAATTCACATGCTGAAGCTATCGAAAATAACACAGAAGCATAACTAAATTCATAAAAGCAGGGTCATAAGATCCTGCTTTTTGCGAATGTGGTGATACTATCCGGGCCTTATTGCGAAAAAATGTTTACATGCAAGCACTATGCATCATATTTGCGTTTTCAGAGACTTTGAAAGTAATAAATAAACATAATACGGAAAAATAAATATGTTTATCCACAAAAACACAAAAAATAATCTTGAATTGTGGATAAAAGGAGCCGGAATTTAAAATAACAGAAGAATAAAAAAGAGAGGAAAAGAAATGAATCAGGGAAATAAACGTTTCAGAAATAACAGCTGCAGTAAAG
>ENA-OQHP01000500-OQHP01000500.1-human-gut-metagenome-genome-assembly--contig:-NODE-500-length-12613-cov-2.961477_pt1 | contig 12613 bp, 18 predicted proteins | sample MGYA00242563_ERZ504717 | MGnify/ENA primary metagenome ERZ504717 (study PRJEB26092, sample SAMD00036212) | human gut metagenome | host: Homo sapiens | study: EMG produced TPA metagenomics assembly of...
TCCCCCGTTTTGGCCGTCAAATCTTATTTTCGGGGGAATACCTAAAGATACAAAAAGCCAACTAATTCGCAATACTTTGTGTATGAATTAGTTGGCTGATTTTGTAATATTTAATGAATGTCCCTAAATAACGCATCAGTATAACATAGAAGAGGATGTCAAAGCTTCAACAAGACTTTTGGCATCCTCTTTTTTATTTTATCCATAAAGATGGCTTATCAACATACGACACAACAGCCACACCATCAGATGCTCTGCCGCATAACACACCAGACAGGATTGGGTGCCGGACCGAAATGAATCTCCCTCAACGGTGCATCACACGCAGGGCATTGCAACGGCAAACGTTTCTTTATTTCTCCCATATCATTTCAGTTTTTTCACAAATGTACTGACAGAAGCTATCAAAGTACTGTTCACCGGCAGAGAAGGATTCCCGTAAGTAAGCATCTGCTGCTGTACGGCCTTTGATTCACAATCTTTCAGCACATGGTTCATCTTATCAATCAAAAGCAGTTCGGCAGCCGGGCAACCCTTTTTCAGAAGTTCGGCATCCTCCACCGATACCTGAATATCATTTTTACCCTGAACGATGAGGACCGGCACTTTGACGGAAGCAATCACCGTCCGGGGATTATACTTGAACCAGGAAATCAAATAAGGCTGGACAGAAGCCCGATACAATGATTGCAGATAAGCCGGCACGTCACTCACTTCCTTGCCGTTTTTCAAGGACCCGTTAATGGATGCCACCTCCTTCCGCACCGCTTCCGGATTCTGTTGAGCAGCCACTTGCGCCTCTATAATCTCGTAGGCAGGACGCCCCGCACCGGCAACCGAGATATAGCCTTTCACCTTCGGCCGGTTCTGACAGGCCAGCATTCCAATCAGCGCCCCTTCGCTATGTCCTGCCACCGTGATTGTCGTAAAACGTTTCTCTTTCGCCAGGTAATCAATCCAGCCCGTCACATCATTCACATAATCTTCAAAACGAAGTTTCGCTTCCTCCTTACCTGCCGACGCACTGGTTCCTATCCCCCGCTTGTCAAAGCGCAAGGAAGCGATGCCGTTTGCCGCCAAGCCTTCCGCCAGAAACTTCAACGAATTATTCCTCAAATTGCCAATGGCTGAATTACCATCCATATCCGTAGGTCCGGAGCCGGCTATAATAAGCACCACCGGACAGGTTTTCACCCCACCGGGCAAAAGCAGTTTTCCTTTGATTTGTCCTTCCTTGGTGTTCAGCACCACATTTTCTTCCAAAGGAAGCACTTGTGCCCGACAACAAAGACCGCACAGGAAAAATAAACCGGCTAAAATAAAATTCAAGTGTTTCATCTATTACGTATTTTAAGATTATCCATTTAACAAATATAGTGATTGTATTGAATAAAGCGAATCAATATTTGAATGTTGTTAAGCATCAGTTTATTTTATTCAATACTATTCTATTTTATCTTCAACATGGATAGAATCAAGTCGTTTTGTCACTAAAAAAGAACCGTTATACACGCCTACTTTTGCTGGGAGAAAATAAATCTGTAACTAATTAAAAAAAGGATTTTTTATCATTTTCCTTTTCTTATTCATCCAAACAAACTATCTTTGCCATGTTTTGTTCCGCGTACCTCCGACTGATGCGAGGAAGCGGATGAAAAGGGAATCAGGTGCAAGTCCTGAACAGTCCCGCTGCTGTAAGCTCCATCTACCTCTATAAGGGGATAGGTTTACTTATCCACTCACGCCACTGCCTGTATATATAATAAGGTGGGAAGGCAAGTAAACAGGAGTAAGTCAGAAGACCTGCAAAACGTAAAGTCATCGACCGTCGCTTTCGAGGAAAGAGCAGCGGTAAGAATGCGGTATTTATTCATTAATATGTTTTTTAAATGAAAGGAAATAACCAGGCTTATAAGCTATGGCTTTGTCTGCTTTGCAGCTTTCTCCTATTGCCGCTTGAAATACAGGCACAGGAGAAAGGAGATTCCATCACCGGAAAAGTGCATAAAATAGATGAAGTTACGGTTACGGCAAGACGTCCGCCTGCCAAAGTAACAACCGGCAGCCCTGTACAACTTATCAACAAGGAAGATATAAAGAACTTGGGGTTACAGAATATGGCAGATGCCGTAAGGCGTTTTGCCGGAACAACGTCCGTGATTACGGAGGCATAGGCGGTCTGAAGACCGTTTCCATCCGCAATTTAGGAGCTGCACACACAGCAGTCAGCTACGATGGAGTAGTCGTCAGCAACAGTCAGGCAGGACAAATCGATATCGGGCGTTTCTCCCTCGACAATGTATCCTCTCTTTCATTGGCAATCGGACAAGATGAGAATCTGCTGCAACCGGCCCGTCTGTATGCTTCGGCAGGAGTACTCAGCATTGAAACGGAGAAACCCGTCTTCGAAAATGGGAAATCCTCCCTGTCACAAATACAAATCCGGGGAGGAGCCTTTGGCTACATAGCCCCATCCATACGCAGATGGCAGAAGCTGGGAGAACACACCGGTCTGTCAGTCGATGCTTCCTTTATACGTGCCGACGGTAATTATCCCTTCACATTGGAAAACGGAAAATACATCACTCAAGAGAAAAGAAACAATTCGGATATTCATACATGGCAGGGAGAGGCGAATCTGTTTCATACTTTCCATGACGAAAGTACACTGGATGTGAAAGCCTATTATTTTTATTCCGAACGCGGACTGCCCGGTGCTGTCATTCTATACAACCCGAAGGCAGAAGAACGTTTGTGGGACGAGAATTTCTTCACCCAAGCCCGTTATAAGAAAACCTTCTCCCCCAAATGGACTTTGCAGGCGCAAGCCAAGTTCAACCATTCTTGGAACAAATACGAAGATACAGACGTGAAGTATGAAAACGGAAAGCAGACCGACATCAACCGTCAGGACGAATATTATCTGTCCGCCGCCGTGCTTTATCAGCCCGTCAAAGGTCTGGAATTATCGCTCGCGCAGGATGGATTCATCAATACCCTTCACACCAATATCAACGACAGCCCCAACCCGGTGAGATATTCCTCGCTCACAGCCCTCAATGCACGTTACCAATGGGGACGTATCAAGCTATCGGGCACATTGGTGGGGACTTTCATTACGGAAGAAGTAAAAGCAGGGAATACTCCCGACGACCGGAAACGCCTGTCGCCCACCCTGTCCGTTTCCATTCAGCCATGGAAAGAAGAACAATTATACGTCCGCGCAATGTATAAGAATACGTTCCGCGTACCTACCTTCAATGACCTTTATTATCTACGCATAGGAAATACCTCCTTACGCCCGGAAAAGGCACGCGAATACAATATAGGTGTCACTTGGAACGGCAAGCCGTTTTCGTTTACCGATTTCCTTTCTATCACTCTTGACGGATATTATAATGAAGTAACCGATAAAATAGTCGCCTTTCCCAGTACTTATGTATGGAAATGCAGAATTACGGCACGGTACATATCACCGGCTTGATGCGACAATGGCTACTTCCATACCTGTCTGCCCTAACATAAACGTAGGATTAAGCGGCAATTATTCCTGGCAAAAAGCCATAGATATGACAAATCCCGATGCCAAGAATTATAAAGACCAGCTGCCCTATACGCCTCAGCATAGCGGCAATGCTTCGACCACCATCGAAACTCCTTGGATTAATGTGGGTTACAGCCTGACAGGGGTCAGCGAACGCTACTATATGGCACAGAATATACCGGTGAATAAGATAGACGGTTATGTAGAACACACAGCCACTTTATGGCGGGAATTTACAATGAAAGGCTGTCACCTCCGCCTTCAGGCAGAAGTTATCAATCTCACTGACAAGCAATATGATGTTATCAAATATTATCCCATGCCCGGACGTTCCTGGCGCATAACGGGAGTATTAAGATTTTAAACAATATAAATGTCTAACTTTTAAAAATTAATTATGAAACTAAGAAGCTTATTTTTGGAACACTGTGTATGTTAATGCTGGGTGTTTCATTCACCTCATGTAGTGATGATGACGATGACAGCAAAAAAAACGATGAAGGTTCGAAGGTGGAATTGCCTGAAAATCGTGTCTACATTTTGAATGAAGGTTCTTATCAAAAGAACAATGCCGGCATCACATACTATGATCCCGATAAAAGAAACAATGTAATAGATGACATTTTCTATAAGCAAAATGAAGCCAAACTAGGAGATACAGGACAAGATATGATAAAATATAATAATAATATTTATGTATCCATGTATGGCTCTAAATATGTATGCAAACTGAATGAAGCTTGTGTAGAACAAGCGCGTTATAGCTTTACAGACGAGCAAGGACAGCCTCGCTATATGGCTGCTGAAGACGGAAAACTTTACGTTACTTTAAGCAGTGGTAATGTAGCCCGTTTGGATGCTAACACATTAACTTTTGAAAAGATGGTAGCTGTAGGACAAAATCCCGAGCATATTATTGAAGAAGATGGCAAACTATATCTGGTAAACTCCGGTTTCGGATATGACAATCGTTTGTCTATCATTGATATCAAGACTTTTGATACAGCAGAGCATGTGGAAATTTTCCAGAATCCGGATAGGATACTAGAAGCTAATGACAAAATTTTCATCCAAGGATATGGTGGTCCGTACCCTGATTATGACTATACTGTAGCAATCTATGACAAAGAAAACAAAACCTACAAAAAAATTGGACCGGGCACATTAATGGCTGAATATAATGATGTGGTATATGTTATCTATTCAGAAACAGACTATAATACAAATACATCCAACCATACATTATATTCTTATAATGCTAAAACCAACAAAAAAGAAGAAACTAGTTTTTTACAAATGCCAGAAGAACTCAAGACTCGTATCTTTTATATGTTGAGTATCAATCCTGAAAATGGAGATTTTTATGTCGGTACTACCGATTATAATACTAACGGAGATATATATCGTTTCAAGAAAGACGGTACTTTTATTGAAAATTCGAGAGCGGTGGTGTAAGTCCTAGAGCAGCCGTATTTATTGACTAACCAATGAAACAATTTTCTCTCTTTATTCACCTGATGCTTTCAGTCTTGCTTTTTTCCTCCTGCGGCGGAAAAAGCAAGACTGCTTCTGTAATAGAAGCAGAAGAAGCAATCCCTTTGCGTTATGCAGAAAACCTCAGCCTGTCTGCAACCGAAGACTATACCATCGCCCGGCTGCGTAATCCATGGGATACGACCCGGATACTGCATACCTACGTCTTGGTTGACAAAGAAAAGTCCCTGCCTGCCGACTTGCCGGAAGGGACACTTGTCCGCACGCCATTGAGCAAGGCCGTTGTTTACTCATCCGTACATTGCGGATTGCTCAACCAGATTGGTGCTTTGAAAAGTATTGGAGGAGTCTGCGATTTGAAGTATATCAAACTGCAAGAAGTGCAGGATGCTGTCGCACAGGAAGCATCGCCGATGTAGGGAATGGAATGAACCCGGATATAGAAAAGATAATCGACCTGCACCCCGATGCCATTATGCTCTCCCTTTCGAGAACAGTGGCGGATACGGACGGGTGGAAAACTCAACATCCCCATTATCGAATGTGCGGACTACATGGAAACTTCGGCCTTGGGACGTGCCGAATGGATGCGTTTCTACGGCCTTCTGTTCGGTGAGGCACAAAAAGCGGACAGCTTGTTTGCGAGGTGGAAAAAAACTATAATGAGCTGAAAGCATTGGTTGCTCCCCTTTCATCTGCACCGAGCGTTATCAGCGAACTGAAGAACGGTTCGGCTTGGTATGTTCCGGGAGGGAAAGCACCTCCGCGCGGATTTATGCGGATGCCGGGGCCAATTATGTGTTTGCCGATGACGAGCATAGCGGTTCTGTTCCCCTAGCCTTCGAAACCGTGTTTGACAAAGGTCAGAATGCAGATTTCTGGCTCATCAAATATAATCAGGCCATTGACAAGACTTATAAGGAATTGGAGCAGGACTATGCTCCATACACCGGTTTCCGTGCATTCAAGGAACGCAACATTTATGGATGCAACACAGGGAAGGTAGACTTTTACGAAGATTCCCCTTTCCATCCCGACCGATTACTGAAAGATTTGATAAAAATATTCCATCCTACGCTTTTAGAAGGGTATGAATTAAAATATTTCACTAAATTAGCGGAGTAAATCACCGTAGGGTTATGTCAAAACGTGGATAATGCTGCCCCTACAGCTGACGATGGGATAGGCCGGGTTAGTTTTGACACACTCCCTACAGTGGGCGTAACCCCAAACAGTATCAATGAATAACAAAGGAACAAAATACGGTATCATACTGCTCCTCCTCATCCTTGCATTGACAGGAGCCAACCTGTTGTTCGGCTCGGTAAACATCCCTGCCGAGGCGGTGTGGCATATCCTTACAGGCAATGAAGTAGAAAAGGCGAGTTGGAGTTTCATAGTCTGGGAATCCCGCCTGCCGCAAGCCATTACCGCCCTCCTTTGCGGAATGGCACTCGCAGCATCGGGACTGATGTTGCAAACCACATTCAATAACCCTTTGGCCGACCTTCCATACTGGGAATCAGTTCGGGAGCCAGTTTGGGAGTCGCCTTGGTCATGCTGGCAGGCGCAGGTACGATTACTGCCGGAGTATTCACTTTATCCGGATTCCTGTCCGTCATTATCGGAGCATTCATAGGCTCCATGCTGGTGATGGGAATCATCCTGTTCTTCTCCACTTTGATAAAAACAGCATCATGCTGCTCATTATAGGTATCATGATAGGGTATATCACTTCATCTGCATCTCCCTGCTCAACTTTTTCTCCACGGCAGAAGGGGTGCATTCCTACATGATTTGGGGAATGGGAAACTTCGGAGGAGTATCTTTGCAGCAGCTTCCCTTTTTCTCCTTGGTCACAGTGGCGGGACTGCTGATTACCATACTGCTGATAAAGCCTCTGAATGCCCTGCTGCTGGGAACACGCTATGCCGAAAACCTGGGAATCAACATCCGCCGTACACGTAACCTGCTGCTTGTCGCCACCGGATTACTGACAGCGACGACCACCGCTTTCTGCGGCCCGATTTCCTTTATCGGACTGGCCGTGCCGCACATTGCCCGCCTCATGCTGGGAACCTCCAACCATAATTCTCTGCTACCTGTCACCATGCTGACGGGAGGAGCCATTGCCCTGCTCTGCAACTTCATCTGCATTCTGCCGGGCGAAGCAGGCATCATTCCGCTGAATGCCGTCACTCCGGTCATTGGTGCGCCCATTATTATTTATGTCATTGTGAACCAACGTAAAATCCAGTACTTCAACTGATGGAAAAGCAAGCTGTCATCACCGCCACAGACCTGTGCATAGGTTATCGTACCCACAAAGGAGAAAAGAAAGTGCACGAACACCTTTCTTTCGGACTCTATCCGGGAGAACTGACCAGTCTGCTTGGAGCAAACGGGGCCGGAAAGTCAACTTTGCTCCGCACCCTGTCCGCTTCGCAACCTTCCCTGGCAGGAGATTTGCAATTGCTGGGCAAGCCTTTGCAGCAGTATTCGGAAAAGGAACGTTCGCGCACCATCGGTGTAGTCCTGACAGACAAGACACAAGCCGGAGGGCTGACCGTGTATGAACTGGTAGCTTTGGGACGCCAGCCGCATACAGGCTTCTTCGGACGGCTCCATCCCAAAGACCATCTCATTATCAAAGAGGCATTGGATGCCGTAGCATTGCCCACAAAGCCGAAAGCTACACCGCCGAACTTCGGACGGAGAACGGCAAAAGGTAATGATAGCCAAAGCATTGGTTCAGGAATGTCCGCTTATCATCTTGGATGAGCCGACCGCTTTTCTGGACGTGGTGAGCCGCATAGAAATCATGACTTTGCTGCATCAGCTGGCGGTGGAGCAAAACAAGGCCATCCTGCTATCCACCCATGACATAGAACAAGCCCTGGTACTGTCGGACAAGCTTTGGCTGCTGTCCAAAGAAACAGGACTGCAATGCGGAGTAACGGAAGATATGATTCTGAACCATCGGATGGACACGCTGTTCTCACACAGTAATATCCGGTTCGATTATGATCATGGCATCTACTATCCAACCGTGAATGGAAAGCAGGAAATAACGGTGGAAGCGACAGACGAAACCTTATTGCACTGGACTATCAACGCACTGAACCGTCACGGATATACTTGTCTGCAAACCCAAAACGCTCCTGCCGGTCTGCCCCATCTACAAGTCATCGCTCCCGATGCCTTGTACCTCACCCGGGGCGGGAAACAACGGACATTCACTTCGTTCGGGAAGTTGCTGGAAGAAATAAAATAAAGACACGCATCAACCATTCCGGATTACGTGCAGTATCTCTCTGTAAATCAACAATATAATGTGAAAAAACATTCTAAATTCCCCTGAAACGGTTTTCCATTCTCCGCTATCAAATTCGTAAGCGTCTCCGCGATTCGGCTTGACGTATATCGGTTGTTCTAATTCCTGTGCCATAGTTGCGGTTACTTCCTTGCAGGAGAGCGTCATAAGGCGTATTTTTGCCCATCTGCATTTGTTGCTTCACCCGAGTGAAGAGGCGATTTCACTTAGGTGAACAGCCGTTTTCGCCTAAGTGAAACAGTTGCTTCACCCAAGTGAAATATCAAATGAAACGGAGTGAAAGATACGGTAGGAACAAACTTTTGTTACATACGTAACAGGATTCGATAGCCGGAAGCATACCGATTGAAGGAGATTTGAGAATCTTTTACACAGAAAGCAACTAGTAATGAGCACGTTGCTGTGACGGAACTTTTTTGTTCTTTATGTAAACAAGCCCAAAGTAACTATTCAATCCGCCCCTACGGTGAACCATTGGATAGTTACTTTGGACTTTTGCCCCCTCTTTTCTTATCAGATATCTATTTCTAAAAGCTATTCTTTCATCAAATAGCCTTTGAAACTTTCAAAGTCTTTTTCCATCGGAACACTTTGTTTGGTTCCTTTCATAAACGCTTGCAGTTTGGCGGGAATCTCCACTTTGTCTCCAATGATACCTTCCACAGTTTCCAGGAATTTAGCCGGATGTGCCGTTTCCAGGAAATACCCGTTTCGCTGGCGGACAATCCTTCGGATAAAGCACGATAACCGCAGGCTCCATGCGGATCGAGCAAGTAACCGGTTTCCCAATATACCTCACCCACCGTTTCACGAATCTGTTCATCCGTATAAGTCGCACCAGAGATATCCGCTGTTATGGCAGCATGACTGTTACCGTACAATGCCAGTACACGGGCAAAATTACTTGGATCTCCCACATCCATTGCATTGGCAATAGTAGCTATGGAAGGGCGAGGATTGTATTTTCCGGTCTGTAAGTATTGGTAGAAAATATCATTCCGGTTATTGGCTGCAATAAAACGCTTGACAGGCAAGCCCATGCGTTTACCAAATAGTCCGGCGGTGATATTACCAAAGTTTCCGCTAGGTACGCACACTACCAGATGATCCGCTTTTCCTTCTTTCTTTAACTGTGCGTAGGCATAGAAGTAATAAAATGCCTGTGGCAGGAAACGAGCCACATTGATGGAGTTGGCAGAAGTCAACTTCATGTGCGCATTCAAATCAGCATCCATAAACGCATTCTTAACCAATGCCTGACAGTCATCAAAAGTACCGTCCACTTCTAACGCTGTGATATTCCGCCCCAGAGTAGTGAACTGCTTTTCCTGAATTTCACTGACTTTTCCTTTCGGATAAAGCACATACACATGAATACCTTCCACTCCGAGGAAGCCATTGGCTACAGCACTACCGGTATCCCCCGAAGTCGCAACCAGTACATTCACCTGCTTTTGCCCTTCTTTTTTAATGAAGTAGCCCAACAAACGGGCCATGAAACGTCCACCTACATCTTTAAATGCCAATGTGGGACCATGAAACAGTTCCAAAGAGTAAATATTATCCTTTACCTTTACGGCAGGAACATCAAAACTCAATGTATCATAAACGATCTGCTTCAGTGTTTCAGCAGGAACATCCTCACCGAAGAAAGCATCGGCCACGCGATAAGCAATTTCCTGAAACGACAGATTCTCAATCTGATCATAAAACTCTTGCGACAATGGCTTGATGGCCTCGGGCATATACAAACCTTTGTCAGAAGCCAGCCCCTTCACTACAGCTTCTTCCAGAGAAGCATCGGAAGCCTGGTGATTCGTACTGTAATATTTCATAGTAAACAATTTTTCAATGCGTCAATGTGCTAATGTGCCAAGGGCTTTGCATGGAGGGTTGCCATTGGGGCAAATTAGCAAACTGCCACATTATTTTTTCATAAATTCATTCATAAACTCATCTTCTTTCAATATTCCATAACTGCCTTCCACACATGCCACTTCATCAAAGGTCTGCACACAGTCCGGTTCTATACCGGGATAATAGATAAGGAAAGGCACAGGTTCGGCCGTATGGGTACGGAGTTCGCAAGGCGTAGGATGATCCGGAAGCACGGCGATAGCCACAGGCTCATCCCAATCCTTCACTGCTTCATAAACAGGTCTTACAACACGTTTGTCCAGATTTTCAATAGTAAACTGCTTCAACTTAAAATCTCCTTCGTGACCGGCCTCATCACTGGCCTCAATATGCAGATACACAAAGTCGTCCGTCTTCAATGCTTCCAATGCCGCAGCCACCTTATTCTCATAATTCGTATTATATAAACCGGTAGCCCCCTCTACAGCAATACGGCGTAATCCTGCATAATGTCCTATGCCATTGATTAAGTCCACCGCTGAAATAACAGCCCCTTTCTTTATGGCCGGATACTTCCCGGAGAGAGGTTCCATCTGCGGGCGATACCCCGGACTCCAAGGCCAGATACTATTAGCAGGATCTTTGCCTTCGGCTATACGTTTTTGATTAACCGGATGATCTGCCAACAATTCCTGGGAAGCCAGGATAAGATTATTTATCAATCCGGCTGTTTCCTGCGCCTCCGGTACTTCCGCCTTCACCATGAGCGGACGGAAAGGCTGCAAAGGCACATCATGGGGCGGGGTGCAGTCCAATTGTTTATTTCCCCCTTTTATCACCAACAAATGGCGATATTGTACACCGGTATAGAAATGAATCCGGTCAGAACCCAATTTTTCTTCCAAATATCTAACCAGCACATCAGCTTCTTCGGTAGTGATATGTCCGGCGGAGTGATTTTTATCTTCTCATCTTCGATGCAGATAATGTTACAACGCATAGCCATATCGCCCGGTTGCAACTCCACCCCGATGCTTGCTGCTTCCAACGGCCCACGGCCTTCGTACACCTTCGGTAAATTATAGCCCATAACAGACATATTCGCCACTTCACTACCCGGATGAAATCCGGGAGCAACTGTAACCAACCTCCCGGTACGTCCCATAGCGGCCAACTTATCCATATAAGGTGTACTGGAGTATTGCAGCAATGTTTTGTTTCCCAGTGATTCGGCAGGCCAGTCGGCCATACCGTCGCCTAAAATAATAATATGTTTCATAAGCCTAAATATTAGCGATGCTCATGATATCGGCAAATACTCCGGCGGCAGTCACACTGGCACCGGCCCCATATCCTTGTATCATCATCGGATACTCTTTATATCGCTCGGTTGTAAGCAGAATAATGTTGTTGCTGCCTTCCAGACCATAGAACGGATGTTTGCTGTCCACTTCCTGCAAAGACACACTGCCCTTCCCATCTTCCAGTTTGGCTACAAAACGCCAGCGTTTGTTTTCATCCTCCAGCTTTTGACGGCGTGATTCAAAATCCGTATCCAGGAAGGTACTTTCTTCCAGAACTCCTCCAACGGGCCTTCAAAGAAATCATTCGGTACAAAAAGATGTTTTTCCACATCTTCCTGTTCCAATTTATATCCGGCTTCACGAGCCAGAATAACCAGTTTACGAATCACATCCTTGCCACTCAGGTCAATACGCGGATCGGGTTCCGAGTAGCGCTCTTCCTGTGCCATTTTGATGGTCTTGCTGAAAGGAATGTCCGCGCTGATTTTGTTAAAGATGTAATTCAGCGTACCGCTCAATACCGCCTCTATTTTCAAGATCTTGTCTCCGCTGTTTATCAAGTCGTTGATCGTGTTGATAATAGGAAGTCCCGCACCGACATTGGTTTCAAACAGGAATTTCACACCCCGGCGGCGGGCTATTTGTTTCAGTTCACTGTAAACGGAGTATTCGGAAGAAGCGGCAATCTTGTTGGCAGCTACGACCGAAATATTATTCATCAGAAAATCTTTATATAAGGATGCAACTTCTGCACTGGCTGTACAATCCACAAACACAGAGTTGAATATATTCATACCTATAATCTCGTCATGCAACACCTGAGTGGACGAAGGCATTCCTTTCTCTGCCAACTCTTCCTTATAATGTGACAAGTCTACGCCTGCACGGGTAAACAACGCATGATGTCCATCGGCTATACCTACCACTTTCAGCTTCAAACCGCGTTCCTGCATCAACTTTTGTTGCTGACAACGGATTTGCTCTATCAAACTGCCTCCTACCGTACCTGTACCGCAGATAAAAGGTTCAGCACCTGATATTCGGACAGGAAGAACGAATCATGAATCACATTACAATGAA
>ENA-OQHP01000501-OQHP01000501.1-human-gut-metagenome-genome-assembly--contig:-NODE-501-length-12598-cov-1.683025_pt1 | contig 12598 bp, 18 predicted proteins | sample MGYA00242563_ERZ504717 | MGnify/ENA primary metagenome ERZ504717 (study PRJEB26092, sample SAMD00036212) | human gut metagenome | host: Homo sapiens | study: EMG produced TPA metagenomics assembly of...
CCTGGGCCAGAGAAGCCACCACCTTCAGCACACGCTTTCCATCTGGGGTCAACACTCCCTCCTCCTCTGCCTCAAGAAGGAGTGACAACGGCGCGGCATATTTCTTCTCTTTTGTAAGATACCGGGAGCATGCCGGGCAAACATGGATACATAAAAAGGTTCATATCCAGCAGGAGCCGGAGTCAACTTCTCCTCCGGAGCCTGATAAGCATAATATTTTCCTGCAGCCAATGCCGGATTCTTTCCAATCTCCTCACGTGCACTTTGTCCCTGCCCCCACAAAGGAAAAGCCAGGAACAGCACAATCCATCCTCTTTTCTTCATATATTTTCCAAATTTTAGGCTGAAGTTACACCATTACTCCACTTAATCCTCTCTTATGCAACTTGGAAAATCATGAAAACACTTCCCATGAAACAGAAATGAAATCCTCTTGTCACTGCTTTGAGAAAACGGCTACTTTGCTTCTATACTGACAATTTCCTGCAAGATGCTTACCGCACTCTTCACATCTGTCACCTTCGATACCACCATGCTGCGCCGTCCGTTCTGCTCTCTCAGATTGCAATAACGAGGATTCTTGGCCATATATTCAATAAACTTGCCGAAAGCCACACTCTGATAATACGGACTATCCAAGTTGCTGACGAAGTAGAGCGTCATCCGTTCTGCCTTTAATACCACTTTTTCCACGCCCAAACGCTTGGCCAGACGTCTCAACGGGACAATACGCAACAACTCTTCCCCTTCTGGCGGTATTTTCCCGAAGCGGTCAACCAGCTTGGCCTTAAAGGTTTCCACATCCTTATCCAGTTCAAGTTTATCCAGTTCACGATACAGCAACATTCGCTCACTACTTGCTTGGAATGATACTCATTCGGGAAGAGCAACTTCCAAGTCACTTTCCACCGTACATTCATCCACAAACTCCTCTCCGCTGATTTTTCTTCACCCGCTTTGATTTCCTCAGCATACAAATCGGCAAATTCCTCATTCTTCAGTTCAGTAACCGCTTCATTCAGAATCTTCTGATAAGTTTCATATCCCAAGTCTGCAATAAAACCACTCTGTTCTGCACCCAACATATTTCCAGCTCCACGGATGTCCAAATCCTGCATGGCAATGTGAATGCCACTACCCAAATCGCTGAAATTCTCAATGGCCTGCAAGCGGCGTCTGGCTTCCGGTGTAAGCGACGACAAAGGTGGTGCCAGCAAATAACAGAATGCTTTCTTGTTGCCTCGTCCCACTCGTCCGCGCATCTGATGCAAGTCGCTCAATCCAAAATTCTGCGCCTGATTGATAATGATGGTGTTGGCATTAGGTATGTCAATTCCACTCTCAATAATCGTTGTGGCCAACAAGACATCATAATCATAATTGACAAAGTCGAAAATAATCTTCTCCAGTTCTTCCGGCTGCATCTGTCCGTGCCCGATACATACTCGGCAATCCGGTATATTTCGCAGAATCATCGCCTTCAGCTCCACCAGATTCTGAATGCGGTTGTTCACAAAGAAAACCTGCCCGTTGCGGCTCATCTCAAATTGATAGCTTCGGATATAATTTCTTCATTGAATGTATGCACTTCTGTCTGAATAGGGTAACGGTTGGGAGGAGGCGTCTGGATGACAGACAAGTCTCTGGCCCCCATCAAAGAGAACTGAAGCGTACGCGGAATAGGAGTCGCCGTCAGTGTCAGCGTATCTACATTGATCTTCAACTGGCGAAGCTTTCCTTCACACTTACGCCAAACTTCTGCTCCTCGTCAATGATAAGCAGACCCAAATCCTTGAATTTGACACTTTGCCAATAATCTTATGCGTACCGATAAGGATATTGATTTTACCGTCGGCCAACTCTTTCAGAATACGGCTTGTATCCTTTGCCGTACGTGCCCGGCTCAGGTATTCCACCTTACAAGGCATATCCTCCAGACGTTTCTTGAAAGTCTGGAAGTGCTGATAAGCCAGTACCGTAGTCGGCACCAGCACCGCTACTTGCTTGTTGTCAGTCACTGCCTTAAATGCGGCACGGATAGCGACCTCTGTCTTACCAAACCCACGTCACCACAGACAAGACGGTCCATCGGCTTATCACTTTCCATGTCCGCCTTTACTTCCTGAGTAGCTTTAACTGATCCGGAGTATCTTCATACAAGAAACTGGCCTCCAGTTCGTGCTGCAAAAAGCTGTCCGGACTATATTTAAACCCTTTCTCCTGTTTACGCTGAGAATAAGTTTAATCAAATCACGGGCAATATCCTTGATTTTAGTCTTCGTCCGTTCCTTGATTTTTTCCCAGGCTCCTGTGCCCAGCTTACTGATACGGGGCTGTTCTCCTTCTTTTCCTTTGTACTTGGAGATTTTATGTAATGAATGAATGGACACAAACACCACATCCTCATTCTGGTATACCAGTTTGATGACTTCTTGCGTAGTGTTTCCGTTCGGATACGCACCAGTCCTGCAAACCGTCCGATACCGTGGTCGATATGTACCACATAATCGCCCGGTTCAAACATATTCAGTTCCTTGAGCGACAATGCCACATTTCCACTACGTGCCTTGTCACTGCGAAGGTTGTATTTATGGAAACGGTCGAATATCTGATGGTCCGTGAACACACAAACCCGCAACGCATGGTCCACAAACCCTTCATGCAACGTACGGTCTACCGGTTCAAAGGTAATGTCATCGCCTCTTTCCTTAAAAATATCTTTCAAACGTTCCGTCTGCTTCATGCTGTCCGAGCAGATATACAGACGATATTTCCGTTGCAGGAAATCGGTGAAAGAACTTGCAACCAAATCAAAATTCTTGTGGAAAATGGGTTGTACGGAGGTCTCGAACGACAAGCGTGCCTGCGGAGTTCCTAGGGCCTTATGCCCGAAATCTACCCGGAAGAATTCAAGGCACGCACCGTGAATTCAGCTCCGTCAATCAGTTTCCTGGACAAATTCATCAGTTCCGTCTGCTCGCCTTCATACGCTTTCAGTGCCTGAGGAGAAACCGCCTCATCGTGTACGGCCTGAATACGTTCGCGCACCCAGAGCAAGTCTTTTACCCAAAGTGTAGCGCCTTTATCCACGAAATCCAGAAAACAGATATCCGCTCCTTCCGTTCCTGAAGTTCAGGTACAATACAGATAGAATCTTTCTTTTCTTTCGACAACTGAGTTTCTACTTCAAACGTACGCAAACTATCAATTTCATCTCCGAAAAAGTCAATGCGGTAAGGATATTCCGATGCAAAAGAATACACGTCAAGAATGCTGCCGCGCAAAGCAAACTGTCCAGGCTCATAGACATAGTCCACATGCTCAAACCCATACTTGGAAAGCGTCTCCATCAATTTGACCGTATCTTCCTGCTGTCCCACTTTCAAGGTCAGCATCGCATCCGAGAGTCGTTTCCGAGAAACTACTTTCTCTGCCAAAGCTTCCGGATAAGTGACTACCGTGACCGGCTTCTTCTGCTCCAGTCTGCTCAGCACTTCCGTGCGAAGAATTTCATTGGCTGCATCTTTCTGTCCGTATTTGATGGCACGACGGTAAGAAGACGGAAAAACAGGACATCAGTCTCTCCGTTCACCTGCACCAGGTCATGGTAAAAATACCCGGCTTCCTCCAAATCGTTCAGTATAAACACATGAATCCCCGGTATCGTCTTGACCGATACCGAAGCAAACAAGGAAGCACACGAACCGTGCATACCCTCCAAATAAACAGTCTTTATATCCTTATTTTTACGTAAAGAAGCCAAGCCTGCCACATTAGGATGCTTGGCATATACCTCTTGAAGCTCTTTTATACTCATTGTCTCATCAATAGATGCTGCAAAAATAATCAATCTCGTTTGAATATGCGCACAAAAAACAAAGAATACAACGGCAACTCTTACTTAAAATTTAAAGCTGAGACTTTCGTACGGCAAACAGTTGCCACTCCAGTGCACGGAATAAAACTCAAAATATCTTCTTCGGAAGGATTCCCACTACATTATATACACCCAAACGAAGCAAGAGCAATTTATCGCCGAATGATTTCCGGTAAGAATAGCCCACATCCACCCGATAATTCAGCGGCTCACGCTTTTCACGAAATTCTTCTACCGACAAAGGCTCATAATCTTCATTCAAGAACCGGACTTTTCCGGAACGCAGCATACCTCCTACAGAGAAAGAAGAATGAGTCGTCAACTGATATGACAAGGCTCCCCCCACTGATGAGGTACATCGTACAAAGAGGGCACCTTCCCTTTTTCCGACAACTCGCCAAACCACTCCCGGCTTCGGGAGTAAGCATACGACAGTTGCAGACTCCAACGCTTCCAGCGCTGATATAAATATCCTTTCACCCCATAACTGTCTCCATTACCTACCATCAAGTATTTCTGCCATCCCTCATCTTCAACCCATGTGTCCGGACGCAAGGCCAGCACATTCCGTCTTGTTTTATAGTACACAGAGACTTCACACTGTCCTGAATTCATAAAATGCTTCCATCCCATCTCATAATGCTCGGAAGAGCGAGGCTTGAAACCGTCAATGCTGGGCATTCTGAAGTCTGTAGGCAAAGAAAAGCTGTCGAAACGAAGGAAATGATAAAACTGCTCCATCTTCGAAAAGTTCAGATAAAGCAGATTTCTCTCCGCCGGGAAATATTTCACCGACAGACGCGGCTGAATGCTATAATACGACCGATGATGCTGTGGGCAATAGGCCACCCCATGTACCCCCACCTGCACAGAGAACTCCGGAGATATACGCAACAGGTTGTCATAATAAACCGATACCTGATTCACCGGCTCATGCCGTACCCGCATCTCCTCACCTTGCGAAACCAAATCGTAGACTTCATACGCATATTTCACTCCCCAACGTGCATGATAGAGGTTCTCCAGCGAATAGCTAAAGTCCGTCGTCACGTTGAGCGACTTGATACCGCTATGTACATATCCGTCCGTATCCTCTTTTATCTCTCCCATATAAGCGCGGTTAGTATGGCAGAATAAATACCGCTGTCGAATTTCCCAATCTACCCTTCTGTGTGGCAAACGAGAGCTGATAGGCCTGATTGTCCCAACGCAGTACTGACACATTTTCACCGTTTTCCTCGATGGGTAAATGATAATCATCACGGGCACCGTAGGCCAGAAAATTCATTGTGGTAACAGGAGACAAATTGTACGATAATTTAGCATTATAATCATAAGTAGAATGATTCAAGCGATTTTCTTCCGACAAAAGACTATCGAAAAAATCAAGCCAGCTTCTGCGTGCCCCGACCATGTACGACAGTTTATTCTTGATAATCGGTCCCTCAAGCATGACGGATGCAGCCGGCATGTCCAACGTCAAGGTACGCACATGCTCTTTCTTATTTCCCTCTTTCAGATTAACTTCCGTAACCGACGAAATCCGTCCCTCCAAAGGAGTTGGAAAGAAACCTTTATGAAAGACCATATTCTTCACGGCATCCCCGTTGAACACGGGTAAAAGCGAACTGAAATGTCCAGGATGAAACACGGGTACGCCATCCAGCAACAGCAAGTTCTCATCGTATCCGCCCCCGTCGACCATAAAATTCTGTCCGGCCAAAGAAGAAGTCACCCCCGGCAGAATCCATATCTGCGAGAACAGGTCTCCCCCACTAAAAGCCAGCAAATTAGACGGAGTCAGTTCTCCCAGTTCATTTTCCCGTTTACCCGACTCCACGGTAATTTCTTCTATCTCAAACAACAATGGTTTCATACGAGTACGGATAAAACAGTCTCTCGTCACCCGGACCGACTGCACCTGCGGAGTGTAGCCCATGTAAGAAGTTTTCACTGTGTATGTTCCTTCGGGTACATGCAGACGGAAAATTCCTTTTCCATTCGAAATGGTATTCCATTGCTTTCCATCCTTATCCTCCAGTGTCACGACCGCACCATACAAGCGTTCTTCACTGTCCACTTCGGACACCGTACCGCTGACATCATAACTTTCAATCTTCCGTGCATGAACCACCAGTTTGCGGGGAGATACAAAAGCAATTTTCACTTGATAACCGGAGAGGATGCGATGCAAAGTTCTTCTACCGTCATTCTCCCTCCCGGCTCTATCCGGCGCACCTCACCTAACTCCATCTGTGCAGGATTATATGAAAGCACGATTCCCCGTACTTTTTTCAATCCATTCAAACCACTGCAATACGGTAGCGGAAGAGGAGTTCACTTGTATCCACTCTTCCGCTACCGTATTCGCTGATTTGACTTCCTGCCCCCATGCTTCCGGTCGTGCAACCATGCACATCCACAGCAAAAGAAGCAGCCATTTACTTTTCATATAGCCTGTAATGTTTTCCTTTCACCAATGTCTCGCATTTACATCCACAAAGAAAAGCCAGTTCTCCGGCTATGTCCGGCTCATTGCTGTTTATCCGGGTCGTAATCAGATTTTTCTCCAACCCTTCGGCCAAATCAATCTGTATACCTGTCTTTTCCCGAATTACCTTCACCACTTCCGTAATGGGTGCCTGCTCAAAAATCAGTACCGAATCGTCCACACCGAATACATCCTGCGACAAGAATCGTATCTGCTTTTCAAGATACCCCCTTTTCAGTTTCCGCCTTTTTCATTGGCTTTGAATCACCACTTCATGTTCAGCGGATTCCACGCGCACCTTTCCGGTTTAACAAACACTTCGGCTTTTTCTTTCTGTGCCACATCTAACCAAAAACGAAGTTCCAAGTACTTCTACATCCAGAAGTCAGTTTTCACCCTAAAAGGAATTCCATGCATCTTTTTCACCTGAAAGAAAGCCTTTCCTTTCAATGTGGTCATTCTTCCTTTTTCTTTATCCGAAAAATAATAAGACAATGTAGCCTCTGGATATAAAATCACCTCTGAGCTATCGGGCAAAACTATCTGCTTTACTGTTCTATCCGCATTGGCATAATACAAGCCTCTTCTGCCGGTGCACGGAACAGATAAAAGGCACCGATGCCCAGCAACACCAATAACGAAGCTGCCACGGAAAGGAAAAAGGTCATCTTCCGTTCGAATGTCATTGCCCGTGTCCGGTTTTCCAGACGCGGCTCAATTTTGGCCCAGGCTTTATCCGCATCAAAATGAATTTCTTCCGCAGTCCTTACCGGAGCCTGCATCAGCTTGTGCATCTGTTCAAACTCCTGTCGATGAGCCGCAATCCATGTGTCCAGTTCCTTTTGCTGAACAAGACTTAGCGGTTCACCCGCAAAATAACGGGCCAGCAGTTGGTCTATATCTTCCTTGTTATTCATGGTCTTATTCACAATTTATAATAATGGACAAAATAATGGCAGCCACCGTTACCAACAGCGCGCCATGCGCTGCCACATACGCACGAAGCAGCTTGATAGCCTTTGTCATCTGGTTTTCTACTGTTTTCTCTGATACCTCCAACTTCTCAGCTATTTCACGATATTTCAACCCTGAAGCTTGGCCAGTAAAAACGTCCTTGCATCTGGGAGGAAGAGTATCCAATGCCGAGTCCAATATATCCTGAAGCGTCTTACCTTCTTCAGGGGTTTCATCCGGCATACAACTGGCAGAAGCCGGATGATCATCTATCGACACCGTATCTTCCTTACGCTTCCGCAGAAGGATACGCAACTGTTTCTCACGGAGGTAGTCATATAAGCAGCAAACTCCTTCTCAGGCATGTCATCCAGTCGTTTGTTCCATACGCTGATAAACAGTTCCTGCACAATATCTTCCGCGTCGTCCTGGTCAGAAACATATCCATAGGCTATACGGCACAGCCTTGAATAATGTTCCTGAAACCGGGATTGAATATGTCCTTTCTATCGGCTCTCATTATATGATTCCGTCAATACGAATAATCAGAATTTAAACTTACACCAGCTGTCAAAAAGCCTTTATTTCCTAATCCGGCTTCTACAAAACCGCCAATCCGGTCATTTCCTACTCTCAAGGCAATCGGATTTACCTGATAAGCAAACGAAGTGCTCAAATCTGCTTTCTTGGCAGCCTTCTTTCCGGCATCCGTCAAAGCTGTTTCTTTGTGACGACTCAGGTTAACACCGGCAGCAGCCGTTCCGTACAATTCAAACAAGCCTCTTTTATAATATACAAATTCTGCGGCAGGAAGAATCAGGAAATTCACATTACTCTCTTTCAATGAAGGAGCCTGTTCACCAGCCAATGCCAGTTTACTGTTGGAAGTAGAAAAGCCCAAATCTGTTCCTACCTTGAAACGGCCTAACGAATAGCGGTAGCCAAATCCATACACCAAACTGTAGTTTCATCCGTACGCTTGCTTCCTGTCACGGCATCTGCCAATCCCATTCCCAATATATCCACCGATCCTTGTGTCAGTCCGTCACTGACAGACAAACGTATTTCGTGTTTATTTTCAGAAGGAGTAAAACCTTTACTATGTTCCTGTCCTTTTACCAGATTTGTACTTGCTAACACACACAAAGATAAAGCAATCAATTGAATTTTCATAATGTCTAGTTTTTTAGTTTTAAAAAAGTCTTACGTTTAATTTCTCTGTTGTTTCACCTGGCCGGGTGTTTTTGTCTTCATAACGCGCATCTTTGGTAAAACCCCTATTCGAAAAACCATTTTTTTGAAAAAAAAAATCTCCAGCCAACATTCAGACTCTAAAAATGAGAAAGAAACAGAAACTTTTTCGGCTATATTTTTTTCATTTGCAGACATACGACGGATAAAAAGTAAGAAATAATTATTACTTTTGCCTACAAGAAAAAGGTTTTTAAAAGGTATTTTTCTGATTGTATTTTTAAGACTTCTGAAACGACATCATGCATAAGGAAATCATTCAACTGTTAAACGAGAAAAGATTGAAAGAAGCATTCACCCAGATTAAGGAAGCTGCAGCCACACTTAACAACTGGGAACTAAGTCGCAGATTGAAACCCAACAAACGACTTATGAGTACATGCTTCAATACATGGCAATGGGCACACAAGACCCGCAGCGCGAAGCGATTTACAATCAGTTGCTTTGCAAGGGATATGAACTGGCAGACAAGACGTATTTCCTGAAAGAATGGAATAAGGCGTATGGCTATTTGCCGACACATTCCGCAAGTTCGCCCAAACCCCTCCACACTCATTCAAGGAACTCGATTTCATGCTGGAAGCAGCTAAACGCACATTCGACATGTCGCAAGTCAACAAAGAAGAAGCGCAGAGAATACACAGTTATAGGTTGCATGAGCACACCATCGATGAGCTGTTCAACAAGATATGGGTCTCTACACAATGGAGTGAAGAAGACTACCAGGAAGCACGTGAACTTCTGTTCTCACCATCCATGCTGCCAACGACAAAGCCGTAATGATAAGTGCCGTCACCCTCAACCTGCTCCAGCTTTTTGACAGCCGGAAATTCCTGCTGTTGCTCATAGCTTATCAGCAAACCAAGGAACCGACCGTGACCCAACGGGCATTGACGGGGATTGCCCTTGCAGCTTACTTTAAGGCTGACCGGATAAACCTGTATCCGGAATTGGTCTCTGCACTGAAGCTGATGGAGGATGACCCTGCTGCCTTGAAACAGTTGCACGACATACAAATCATCTTCCTCCTTTCACGCGAAACAGAGAAGATAGACAAGAAAATGAAGGAAGAAATTATTCCTCAAATGATGCGCAATCCCAATCTCAGAAATCCGGAATCAAAAATCATCGAAATAGAAGACATAGAAGACCTCAACCCGGAATGGCAGAAAGACCTGGAACAGATAAACAGCCACATCCGTGAACTGGGAGAGTTGCAACTGGAAGGGGCCGACACCTACATGACTGCCTTTTCACAACTCAAGACCTTCCCGTTCTTTCAGGAAGCAGCCCACTGGTTCTATCTGTTCAGCATGAAAGTGCCCGACTTGTACCAGATTTATAAAGACAAGGCATTCGATGAGAAATCGTTGTTAGGTATGGTTGTCAACTCTCAAATGTTCTGCGACTCGGACAAATACTCTTTCTGCTTGGCCATGCAGTCACTTCCTGCCGACCAGCAGACCTTCATGCGCTCCAAATTAAATGGAGAAGACTCGATATTCAATGATATTAAGATCAGCGAAAATCCGACAGAACAGAAAATCAACTATATACAACGGCAATACATCCACAATCTATACCGCTTCTATAAACTGTGGAAATTCAAACAGGAAATGCAAGACATTTTCCGTGAGAAACTGGATTTCTGGAACAATCCTCTGCTCCGTCCTTTGATACTGAAAGGAACGTATCACGGTCAGATTGCAGACTATCTCTTCTCAAAGGGATACATGCAAGAAGCCGCCGAACTTTATGAAAGTCTGTCCCAACAGAATCCGGCCAACGCAGAAACCTGGCAGAAATTAGGATTTGCTACCAGAAAAGCAAACTTTATGACAAGGCGGTTAAAGCTTACCTGCAGCAGATACGTTAAAGTCCAACCATTTATGGACGCTCAAGCATCTGGCTCAATGCCACAAGCTATCAGGTGATTATTCTCAGGCAGCCTTCTGTTTCCAGAAAGTGCTTGAGTTTGACCCTGACAACCTGCACATCCTGATGCAAACCGGACAATGCCTTGCGGCACTGAAGAATTATCCGGAGGCCATTAAGGTTTTCTATAAGGTAGAATTCCTGGAAACGCATCCGGAAAAAGCACGACGTGCCATCGGCTGGTGCTACTTCATGTCCGGTAAATACGAAGAAGCCATCCGAATGTATGATAAGTTGCTCGCTCTGGAAAACCCACAAGCCAACGACTGGCTGAACTCAGGTCACGTGTATCTGGCTATGGGAAACATACCTCAGGCGTTAACCCACTACCGGAAAGCGGAAACGGCCTGCAAATCGGATGAGGAGTTCATCTCACAGTTCTTGGCTGACAAGGATGCACTGACGGCACAAGGCCTGTCGGAAAGCCAGGTTTACCTGATGGCTGACATCCTGCGGCAGAAATAATATATCATAAACTAAATATACAAGTCCGGCAAAACTATTGAATTTACAAATAATAGATTGATATATAGCTGATACGTACCAAATCCTGTGAGTAATCTTACTCATAGAAGAGTTATGATTATCACCTGCTTATATCAATCTATCAAACTGATAATATTCAATATTTTATACTTTGAAAATTCTAACTAAAAACATTTTAAATATTATAGAAGCGTTATGTCCTTTTATTAATGTACAAGTAAAACTTAATTTCAAATAAACATAATGTAATTATGATAGTTTAGATATATGAATGAAACTATTATTTCCACATAGTTTTTCCTTAACAACCACATTTTAATTCGTGACATACAGTTCCATGCTTCTTTGTACAATTAAAAAACTTCTTAGAACTATATAGGTTATAAAAATGAAAAATATTGTGCTTTGCTTAATCTTTGCTTTGTTTTTAACTGCCTGCAATTCTAATAAACCACAAGAAGCAGTAAACGCTATAGCTGCTCAAAAGGAAACAAGCTAAATGAAGAAGTTTCTATACAAAACTCTAAAATTCAATCTGAAAAGGAAATAAAATTAGACATACTAATCGGTTCTTATAGATGCCCCAAAACTAAAGATGCATATGTTTTCTATTCTAACAATACCGGACAATTCTTTCCTGGCGGTAAAACTCCATGCAGCAAATTTACATGGAAACGAGTTGACGAAAACGTTACCATCACTTATGAAATCTATGGTGAACAGAAATTAAAATTCAACAAAAGAAATAGAACTATAACAGAACAATCACCATCACTCGGCACACTGATTTTTAATGAAGAATAGAATTTTAATTTACATATAAAATTATGAACAGATTGCTTTACATTTTAATTATCCTGATTCTAACATTAAGTAGTTGTACTAAACATACAGAAATAGTTTATGAATCTATTGATTTTAGAGATAGTTATTGGTTAGCTTATGAAGTAGATGATAAAAAAATAGAAGAAAGAGAAGAACTGTTTATATTTCACTTCACAGAGTCTAAAAATCTATATATTTTATTATTTAACCCAAATAACAATCAATTTGAGACCCAATATACATTCTTTTACAATGATATAAAAGATAATACTACAATTATTGATGGATATTTCCTATCATCATTAGAATACAAAGAAGCAACATTATATTATAAAAAATTAGATTCAGAGGCTAATAACATGGAATTTAAACTTAAATTGTCTCCAGAATCAGACGACATCACAATAAAAATGAACAAATTAAAAAAAGAAGTATAACAAATATTTTACTAAATTATGGCAATAAAGAAATATTGCATAGAAGGCGAATTATATTCAGCAAATGCAATTCAAAAAGAATTAAAAAGGATTTTAAACGATACACCTCTAGAAAAAGAAGTTCAAGGAAAAGATTTAACATTCGTTCTTGAAGCATTCAAAACAGCAACATATTATGAAGAAAAAACAAAAGGAGAAGCAATAACAAAAGTTATCTGCATATTCCGGCGGATACCCGTTCAGCATTTCCGGTGATATCCGTTCAGTCCCCAGTTAGTATTCAGTGTTGTTGGCAAAGTTAATACTTCTTTCTTAGGCTCTCTCCTTTAAGGTCAAATTTTA